>LWDU01040472.1_pt1 | contig 16030 bp, 19 predicted proteins | sample 727161 | NCBI WGS metagenome assembly LWDU01 (sample SAMN04566230, study PRJNA314399) | hydrothermal vent metagenome | isolation source: deep sea hydrothermal plume seawater | place: Mexico: Gulf of California, Guaymas Basin | collected 2004-07-11 | reverse complement strand
GTCTCTTGGTGTCAGATCCGGAGGGTAACAGGAGCAGTGCTACTCCTCGATAACTTCTTTGACTTTCTTGACGAAATGGGGCGACTTGCCGCTGGCACTAAGAGCTTCAGCCTTCTTTTCAGCCTGTTTTTTCTGGTTAAACTCATAAAGTGCCACTCGCTTAAGCGACTGGTTGAAGACGCCCCAGAAGAGTCTTAGCCGAACGTCCACTGGTTCCTTGGCACGACTCTTTCGTTTTGCTTTCTTTTTCTTCGGGGCCTTTTTTGCTGCTTTTTCAGTAGCTTCCGCGGCCTCTACTTGTTCACGTAGCACCTTGCGATTGACAACTTTTCGGGCCATTTAACTCTCTCTTTAAGCAGATCCCAGTTTTCAATCTCGCTATGATAGCGAATTACCTGTAACACCGCCAGTTTCGCCCCGCGTAAGAAAGAAAAACGCCATGGAACTTGACGATGAACTTTGTCTCTGTTTTCACGTCACCAAGCGGAAGGTCGTCAATTTCATCCGCATCGAGAGACCACGAAGAGCCGGTCAGATCGCCGACTGTTTTGGTGCTGGAACGGGCTGTGGTTGGTGCCGACCGTTCCTGCGGTCTTTGTTTGAAGCGGCCAACGACGGAGCGGCGGCTGATTTGCCCACCCCCGATGAATATGCCGAACAACGCGGCGCATACATCGCCGACGGCAAAGGCACGCCGCCCAGCACGACATAACACCGTTCTGTGGGGCAATCGTGGCATTGGCTGGTGAGGCCAAAAAAGGGAACGCACATGATCAAAATTTTCCTGGCAGGGATCATGCAGGGATCCCACCCGGGACCGGACATGCATGGCCAAGGCTACCGCGCGAGACTACGCGATTGCCTGCAAAACGAGTTACCAGAGGCGAATATCTACGACCCGTGGGCCAATCACCAATCGTCGTTAGAATATGACGACGAGAAGGCTCGGGACGTGTTTCTCAATCACAATGCGATGTGCGCGGATGTCGACGTTGTCGTCGCCCACGTTCCCGAAGCTTCCATGGGCACGGCCATCGAGATTTGGGAAGCGTATCGACACCAGCGGTTTGTCATCACGATTACGCCACTGGTGCACAATTGGGCGATCCGCTACTGCAGCAACTGGTTATTGGCCGATTTGACGTCTTTTCAAGTCGCTTGCCAATCAGGTGAACTACGACGTCGCCTGGAAAATGGTGGTGTACTGTGAGATGGCGACTTGGGCGAAAACAATGAAGCACCTGTTAGATATGACGCCCTGCCAATTGGCGGACTGGTTGGTAGACCAACGTCACTCGAAATATCGTGCTGGTCAGATTCAAGAGTGGTTGTTTCAGCGCGGCGCCACGACATTTGCCGACATGACCAATCTCCCGAAGGAATTACGGGAAAAGCTAGCCACAACGTTTTCAATCATGACCAGTGCGGTCGTCGCTCATGACGTTTCCGAAGATGGTTCGGAAAAACTGTTGTTACAACTAACCGACCGGGGTCAGATCGAATGCGTTCTACTCCGAGATGACGACATTCGGCGATCGATTTGTATCAGCACACAGGTTGGCTGTGCGATGGGTTGCGTGTTTTGTGCCAGTGGGCTCAACGGAATCGACCGAAATTTGACGACAGGAGAGCTGGTTGAACAAATGCTGCTGTTGCAGAGGCTGCTTCCGGCCGGAGAGCGTTTGAGTCACGTGATCGTTATGGGCGTCGGCGAGCCACTTGCGAATTTGGCTCACCTACTTCCAGCCCTGCAGCGGGCCAGTGATACTGATGGCCTGAACATCAGCGCCCGCCGCATCACGATTTCGACGGTCGGGATCCCGACAGCGATGCGACAACTGACAGAGCGTGATGCTCGTTTTCAACTCGCTGTTTCACTTCACGCCCCCACCGACGAGCTGCGAAATCAACTGGTTCCGGTTAATCGAGGAACGGGAATCGCCGCCATCATGCACGAAGCCGATCGTTATTTTGACAGATCGGGACGTCGCCTGACGTTCGAATACGTGTTGTTGGCCGGAATCAATGACTCGCCCCTGCACGCCGAACAATTGGCGTCCTTGTTGGCGGGACGCACGGCCATGCTGAATCTCATTCCGTACAATTCGGTCGACGGCCTGCCTTACCAAACGCCGTCGGCCAACAGCACCAACGCCTTTCGCGACATTCTCGTCGCACATCAAATTAATGTGCGTTTGCGACGGCGTAAGGGTGACGAGATTAACGCTGCATGCGGCCAATTGCGGCGAAGGATGGGCCGCGAACAAAGTGAGTCCTGACTGAATCTGCAGCAATGGGTCGACAATGGCTGGAATCTACTTTGGGAGAACACCATGCGTAACGGAATGGTCGGACCACTTTCGAACCAACGGTCACTCGAACTCGTTATCGAACTGATGGCGATTCCCGGTCTGAGTGGGGAAGAACAACAGGTCGCTGACTTCATTCAGCAGAAGCTCGTGGCCTCCGGTGCCGACCCCAGTCATATTCGTACCGACTCGGCAAATCGTCGTACGTTGCTCGATGGTCAACTCGGCAATTTGATCTACAAGATGCCCGCCACGCGACGCGGATCACGACGGATGTTCTCCGCCCACATGGACACGGTGCCGATCTGTGCAGGCTGCCGTCCAGTGCGCGACGGCCAGTTCATTCGCTCGGCCAAGCCCCACACCGGGTTGGGAGCGGACGACCGAGCGGGTGTTGCTGTGACGCTGAGTACGGCATTGGCCCTGCTAGAAAATCCCGTGCCTCACCCATCGTTTACTTTTTGTTGGTTCGTTCAAGAGGAGATCGGGCTACAAGGGGCTCGCTGTCTCACCAAGTCGGCCCTCGGGCGACCTGAAATGGCATTCAATTGGGATGGTGGCAATCCATACAAGCTGACAATCGGCGCCACGGGTGGCTATCGGATGGAAATCGAAGTGCGCGGCATCGCCAGCCATGCGGGCGGCGCGCCCGAGTGGGGTGTCAGCGCAATTGCGATCGCTGGTATCGCGATCGCCGACCTCACTCGTAATGGTTGGCACGGCCGAATCGAGAAAGGCCGCAAGTGCGGGACAAGCAACGTGGGTGTGATACGCGGCGGTAATGCAACAAATGTTGTTGCCGATCAAGTCAATCTACGCGCCGAGGCGCGAAGTCACGATCGCAAGTTTCGTGAACGCATCGTAGCCGAGATCGAGAAAGCGTTCCGAAGAGCCGTAAGCGAGGTACAAAATGTAGCCGGCAAAACGGGATCGGTGGATTTCCAGGGCGCCTTGGACTACGAAGCATTTAAGCTCAGCAAGAACGACGAAGTGGTCCAGACGGCCGCACGAGCCGTCACCGCGGTGGGCGGTGAGTTCGTTCATTTCGTGGCGAACGGCGGTGTCGATGCCAATTGGACCAATCGGCATGGAATTCCGACCGTCACGTTGGGGTGCGGCCAGGTGCTGCCTCACATGACAGCCGAAGCTCTAGACATCGAACAGTTCCATCAGGCCATTCAGGTGGCTTACGAATTGGCAACGAGCTCGTAAATAGGCCCCATCACCATGTGATGTGCCACCAGCTTCGCCTGCGGACGGAAGCCGCTGCGTGCAAGTTGATGCTCAGGGCGTCGCATCTAATGTGAGCGACGTGTCGGTGTGGGCCACCCAAATCTCCGATCCGAACTCCGCGTTCAGCTCCATCGCATCGGTTGAATGCCCACGTTCTAGATTCCAACGGTCCAAAGCGTTGGCAGAAAACATGCCCGCGATCATTGAAAAAATCACGATCAAGAAAGGCACGGCACGATTACGGCGATGTTTCATTTAGTCCAGCCACTCGTCATGTGGGTCAAACTTCGGCAGCACAACGATCAGCACTTTCATCCGCCCCACCGCTCGGTGGCGGGTTCCGGGTCGAATCATGATGCACATGCCAGGATGCACGTCTACAAACTCATCATTGAGTTGCATCTGAGATCCAGCGTCGCACTCTAAGAAGTAGTAGGTCTCGGTCAAACTCTTGTGATAATGAAGCGTGGCGTCCGCCGAAATCTCCGTCACGTGGATGGTGGCGGGAAAGTCAGCGACATCCGCAAACCCCCGTCGCGCTAGGCCACAAGGACATGGAACGCCGGCAATCTCCTGAAAATCGATCAATTCGTATGGAATCATCGAGGAAGCTGAGGAGTCCATCAAGTGGTCTCGATGCACCTTCTTGCTATTGCCCACCGAACAAGGAATTGTTCCATTGCCCGCCTTTTCAATTACACAACGGCACCATGGTAACATAGCCAAGCGGTACCGAATAGGAGTCACTTTAGGAGGTGGAATGAGGTCTTGCAATCGTTAAACCTTCGCTACCTTCCACGACCGTCAATCCTTGCGCAGGCGTTGACATAAATCATTTGGTGAAAATTAGTTCCGATCACTCAAGGCCCGTCGATATGCTCGCCGATAGTGTGTACGTCACGCAGTAACGAGCGCGACAACCGGAGCGGGCTTTTCGAGCTTAGGATGGCTCGGCCCTATCTGGCACATACGACGACCAACCTTCGCCGTCGCACAACCTGAAGGACGCTTCAGCAGATTACTTTCCAGACGGGAAAGCGACATCTCGCGACCCACCTCACGGGAGGTGTTGCTCGGCGGGAGGGAATTCGCCAGATCGATAGGTTCCATCGTTAAGGAGACATAGCTCGATGAAATGGAACACGCTTATTGGCACCATGGTGCTTACAATTGCTATCTGTAGTCAAGGATTTGCTGCCGGCCTACTCGACCGAATGCTCGGCGCGAGTGGATGCGGTTGCGACACGAAGTGCTGCGAGGCCAGCTGTGGCGCCGAAGCTACATGCTGCGACGAAGCAGAACCCTCGTGTGGCTGTGATGACAACGGTTGCGACGCTGCTCCCGATTGTGGTTGCGACGCCAAAAAGAGCTGCGGCCGTAAGGGACTTCTGAGCGGTTTGCTGTCCTGCAAGAAGAAGAGCTGCTGTGATGACAAGGGCTGCGACGCTGCTCCCGACTGTGGTTGCGACAACGACAATGGGTGCGACGCTGCTCCCGATTGTGGTTGCGACGCCAAAAAGAGTTGCTGCCGTAACCGAGGCAGCTTGCTCGAACGCATCTTCAGCTGCAGTCGCTCCAAGTGTGGTTGCGACGACGCATGTGATGCTGCTCCCGACTGCGGTTGCGACAATGGTTGCGATGCTGCCCCAGCCGAAGCAGACGCAGAACCCAATCCTCCGGCACCGATCGTTGATCCTTCGGCTGCCCACACGGTTAACCGTCGCGTCGTTCACGCTAGCTTCTCTCGCTAGAAGTTAGTTCGTTAGACGCCGACATCCCCAAAACGGCCCACCCTTGAGTAACTACAAGGGCTGGCCGTTTTTTTTTGCACCTGCTGTTCGCCGATGTCTACGTGTACTGCCAATGGGAGAGCAAAGCTCAACTTGCTGACGGAGATTTCTGCGAACTCGCTTGCAAGAGGGCCATGCCAAATCCCAACAGACTGTCGTTTGTGCGGCAGTAATCGAGCATCGATTGAAAGTCGTCTGCGGCGTCACACAATTCCATCAAGCTGGGCGCCACACCCAACGATTGGGACTCAGCCAACTTGAGATCCACGCACGCTTGAACGGCAGCTCCATCCTCACCGAGGCGATGCAGGAGCTCGACGTAGACTTCGCGAGCCATGGTGCCGTGTTCGGCCGGGTCGACATTGTCCGCTCGGTCCTTGAAAAAGGTCTTGGATTCGTCGATTCGACGGCCCGCCAACGCGTCAAAATACAAACCGCTGGCAATATACTGGTCGACAAAGGGCTCTTCACCCGGGTATTGGAATTGCTCGTGCAAACGGCGGCCGTATTCCACCAAGTCCAACGCCATCTCCAACGAATCTGGGTCGTCCAGCATGCGGGCGAACCGCACAGTGGATGACAGATGTGTCGTGTCGAGGTGATAAATATGCTGTCCAAACAGCCAGTCCCGGTCGGCCACGAGTTCTGCGACCGTCGATTCATCTGGTGCCGATCCGGATTGTCGCTCAATATCGGCAATCAACGATGCCTTTAGTTCTTGATGGACGTGGCTCAACAGAAGCCGGCAGATTCCAGTTAGGTCCATGTTATCCGGTCGGTAGATCAATGACTCAAACGTCGTGATAGCGTTGCAAGTGCCGTGGTGTTGCAACACCAAAGAGAAACCGCGTTCTGGATCGACGCCTTCGTGAAGGCAAACTTCAATTAGCTCATCGAGTATTTCGTCGTCGTCTCCCAACCGTTGCAGCGCCTCGGCAGCTTCCCCCTTGTCCCCCACCGGTTTCAAGTACATCCAACCGTCGCGAGGTTGACCATCCGCAATCAGAGCCAATCCAACTTCGTGACAGGCGTCAATCAAACCCTCTTCTAACTGATCTCGCTGCTCCGCTGATAGGTCGTCCCCACCATCGCTGTATAAGAGCGGTAGCCCCAGCCCGTGCCGGATCTGCATCTTCATCGCTTCAAAGAGGTCGTGAAAACGTTTAGCTTCTCGCAACTGTTGAATCAACTCCTCGACAACGCCATTAATTCCGTCATCCTCTAACCGCCGTTCAAGCTGCTCGAATCCTGCTTCAGTCGCTGTCATGAGTTGCACCCTTTTTCCTTCATCGTTCCCAGTGATCGTGCTACGGAGGATCTCCCTTATCGTAGGGTGGAGGGCGACGAAAAACTACTAGTGGCTGTTAATGCCAACGAATTGGGTAAGCACCCTGGCTCACCGACCTCAAATCGTGCTTTGTGACACCACATGTCCATCGACGAGCAGATCGGCAATGAAAAATGGGGTTGGCGAGGAAATAGGGATTAGGGAATAGAAAAGGGTGGTTGTTAGTCGATGATTGGCGACATGGGCACGAGACACAGACGAAGAGTTGTGGTCCCACGCGATGCAAATACGGTTGCTCCCTATTTGGCTGGCGGCCCTGTCACCTTAGGATTACGGTTGCATTACCCACCTGTGCGGCCACTGCGGATATTCCCTTAGTCTCCATCAAAACCTGGAATCATGGACAACGAAGGACCAAAGCCTGACGAGTACGGCCAGTACTTTGACTTCGGTGGCCGCGTTGTTGCGGCGTTTGAAAGTCGCCGCCTCGACGATATGGTTCGCTTGATCGAACGTCACGGCGGACAGGCTCGCGTTTGCGAGTCAATGAAAGAACTGCCGCAAGAAGCGAACGAGGACGCGATGGAATTTGCCCATCGTTTGCTAACTGGCGAGATAACGACCGTCGTTTTTCTCACCGGCGTCGGATTTAGCTACCTGCTTTCGGCTCTTGAAAAACGAGTCGACAAACAACGTTATCTCGACTGCCTCTCGGACATTACCACCATTGCGAGGGGCCCAAAACCGGCGGCTGCAATGAACGACGTTGGTCTCCGCCCGACGTATCGAGTCGAGGAACCAAACACCTGGCGGGAGATCCTTACACTAGTCGACGAAAAACTCACCGTTGCCAACCAAGTCGTCGCAGTGCAGGAGTACGGCAAGGCCAACCCCAGTCTGACTGCCGGTTTGGAAGCCCGTGGCGCACAAGTGCTTTCCATTCCAATCTACCGTTGGGGGCTCCCCGATGACTGTGGGCCCCTGCTGGACAACGCCCGCACGATCGCCAAAGGCGATGTGGATGTGGTGCTATTCACTTCCGCTCAACAAGTGCTTCACCTTTTCGAAGTGGCCAAACCGGAAGGCATCAGCAGCCAACTTCTCGAGCAGTTGAAGCAGACCGTCGTCTGCTCTATCGGACCGACAACCAGCGAACAACTACGGCAACTTGGCATTCACGTCGACCTGGAACCATCTCATCCACATATGGGACACCTGGTGCGCGAATCTTCTCAACATGTCGACAGCCTCATCGCTCGCAAAAAGCGGTCCGCAGCAACTCTCTCCGGCCCTCATTCCGACGCCAACGACTCTCAGGCCCCTTGGTTTGACAGCCCGTTTCTCAAAGCATGCCGCGGAGAACCGACGCCGTTCACTCCCGTTTGGTTGATGCGCCAGGCTGGCCGGTACATGGAAGAGTACCGTCAAGTGCGAGCCAAAACGACGTTTTTGGAACTCTGCAAGAACCCTGCGCTGTGCAGTGAGGTGATGTGCACAGCGGTAGACCGACTGGGTGTCGATGCAGCGATCATTTTTTCTGACCTACTACCGATCCTTGTGCCGATGGGAATGGACCTGGAATTCGCTAAGGGTGAAGGGCCCGTAATTCACAATCCGATCCGCGAACCAGCGGATGTCGATAGACTCCGCGAATTGACTTCGATGGACGAACTGGACTTCGTTGTGGAGACCGTTCGTCAGACAAGAAACGACCTCCCCGCTGATTTGCCACTGATCGGGTTCGCGGGCGCACCGTTTACGTTGGCCAGTTATGTGATCGAAGGTGGTGCCAGTCGCAACTATGCCGCTACCAAGTCAATCATGTATCGCGATGCGGGTGCTTGGAACGCGCTGATGGAACGGTTTTCCCGTGCGATCGTGCTCTATCTGAATGCCCAAATTGATGCTGGAGCGCAGTGTGTGCAATTGTTCGATTCTTGGGTCGGCTGCCTGGGAGTTCATGACTATCGGCGTTTCGTCCTGCCACACCTTCAGCGCATTGTTCGTGGTATCTACCCAAGCGTGCCCCTGATTCACTTCGGCACAGGCAATCCGGAACTGCTACCGGCCATGGCGGAAACCGGAGCAACGGTGACCGGCGTCGACTGGCGCATTGGACTCGACGAGGCCTGGGCCCGTATCGGATACAAACACGCCGTTCAAGGCAATCTCGACCCCTGTGCGCTGCTGGGAAGTCGCAAACACCTCGAAACTGAAGTCCGTCGAGTTCTCCGCGAAGCCGGAGGCCGTCCTGGACACATCTTCAATCTCGGACACGGGATCCTGCAACAAACGTCTGTCAAACAAGCCATTGCTGTCGTCGAGCTAGTCCACGAGCTGAGTGCGTCGTAAGCGGACTCGCGAAACGAGTTCCTTGGCAAGTTGCCTGCACCAGGTCTTGAGCGACTATTTTTTTGAAAAAGGCCGGAAAAGGTTTTTTTGAAAAAGGCCGGAAAAGGCCGAAGTCGCCGGCAGGCTGGCCTTTCTTCGATTTCGATATTGCTCTAGCATCCGCGTCCACACCGACTCCCCCTGAACTGCTAGCCTGGAGGGTGGGTGAAGAGCTGATACAACATTGCCAGGAAAGGAAAAAACAGCGCGAAGACTAGGATGACTGCCATCCAGCGGCAAAGCGAGGTCCACCAACGAGGACGTACGGTCACAGCCTTGGTCCAGGTAATGTAGTTACCGCAAACCGGGCATCGTACCGAGTCTTCATGGACTTCGGCATTACACTCTGGACAGGCGACCGTGGGCTCTTCGTCCCACGTATCCTCGGTTTCGTCCCACGAGTCATACTCGTCGCTGTCCCATTCGTCCGAGTAATTTGTCATCACGCTCACACAGAAGAATTATTTCGTTCCACCGCATATCATGATGCCTTCGTGACCGTGTTGCCAGGCCATGAGGTGGAATGAACGTATCGAATTTGAATTACAACTCGAGCATCCGTCATTCGAAGAACATTTTTCTCATTGGTTTGATCTTCGACGTCAGGGAGGACGAACGTGGACACGCTCAAAACAGTTTTCGTTGTCAGTTTACTTGGTGTGGTACTCTACGGTGCTTACACACTCCTGACCAAGGAAGAAAGCAAGCCTCCGCAAGAGATCGCGGAGTTGGCCGAAAACCTAGACGATCTGACCGCGCCGGACGTCGATATGGGTCCATCCCTGGCTCCAGGCGATACAACGATGATGGACACCGATCCGGCCACCTACGCCGATCTGAATTCGACGGGTATGGAAATTCCGTCCTACGCATCAGAACCAAGTCAACCAAGTGTCACCGGTGCAATCGGTGGAATCGTCGAGAATGTGGATCTTGAGGTAGCGGATCCGTATTCCGACCTACCGGTCGACAACGCGAACGAGGCGTCACGATACGTTGAAACGCGACCCGCTTATGGCAATGAGTTTTCAACCGACGTCCCTAGCAATCGCGCTCCAAAAAATCCAATCTCCAATCCGTTTCTAGACTCGGAACCCATTGGTGGTGCTGACCAACTAGATAGCATCGTCGTCGACTGGGCAACCGAGAAGAAAATCCTCGATAGAATGGTATTGGCCGCACAACATGGTCAGGCGCTCAAGCAATTGTCCCAGATTTATCGACGGCAATCGCTGACACCGACGGAAACCACTGCAGCCCTCGCCATGCTCGATCCACTTGCTGGCAAAGTGATCTATTCACGAGAACACTTGTTGGAAGATCCTTACATCGTCAAACCCAACGAGTCCTTGATGCAGATTGCGGAAGAGCATCGTGTTCCATGGCAGTTGCTCCGCAATATCAATGGAATCGACGATCGTCTCGCTCTGGAACCTGGCACGCCACTCAAGGTAGTCCGAGGTCCGTTCGAAGCCGAAATCGATACGGTCAACAGTGAGCTGACGCTGTACGTCAACAACATGTACGCCGGGCGGTTCACCATCGCTGTCGGGCCCAACCCCTCACCCTCGCCGGGAAAATTCCAGATCGTCTCGAAGGAAGAGGGGAAGTCCTTTTTGCAAGTGGACGGCAAGGTGTTGCCAATACAGGACACTCAGAACCCGTATGGTAGTGTCTGGCTAGATTTGGGCGGCTCGTTGGGAATTCATGGAAGCAATGAGGCGACGCCAACGACACAGGGCTGCATTAGCCTCTCCCCGGTTGACGCCGCCGACGTTTTCGCCATCCTATCGGCAGGTTCAACCGTCGTCATTCGCTAAGCGTCCGAATCACTCTGCTCCCAGTGGGCCAGTGCGTTGAGCCGAAGTCCTGGTGCCTTTTGGCAACAGAGGCTGCCGAGCTTTTAACAGACGCGTCACTGTCCACAACTGGCGAGTCCCATGGATTACGACGAAGCAGTTCTTATCGACTTGATTCGCCAACAGAGCCTGAAATTGGGTGACTTTGTTCTCGCCTCCGGTAAGAAAGCGAAATACTACCTCGACTGCCGAAAAGTGACCCTGGACCCGCAGGGAGCGAATCAGATTGCCGCTGGAATCTTAGATCTGCTCGGCCATGCGCTTCCGGACGCCATCGGTGGCATGGCCATTGGGGCGGACCCCATTAGCGCCGCCACGATCACATTGGCCGGGCAACGAGGGCTATCACTGAAGGGCTTTATCGTTCGCAAAGAGTCCAAACAACACGGTACTGGCCGAGATGTCGAAGGGCCTGTGGAGAGCGGCATGTCAGCTGTCATCGTCGAAGACGTCGTTACGACAGGTGGCAGCGCAATCAAGGCGATCGAGAAAGCAGAAGCATTTGGCCTGAAGGTCCGAGAAGTAATTGCTATCGTTGACCGTCTCGAAGGAGGCAAGGAAGCATTTGCCGAGCGGGGATATCCACTTCGCACGCTCTTGACCATCCGCGATTTCGGGCTGGAACCATAGTTACCAAACCGACAATCGACCGGCGCGGGGCCAGCCGGTTTTGCTTGCAGTACTGAGGTGAGGCACGGAGGCATCACACTTGCTGGTGTCGAAGCGAAACGTCTTTGCACCGAGAACTCAAACAGCGTTACGCCAAGTCACCCGATCGGTGCGAAGTGACCATGGCCGGCTTTCGCATTGATGCCGTGGTGGACGATCTGTTAATTGAAATCCAACACGGGTCACTGGCAGCAATTCGAAACAAGATCAACAAGCTGCTCTCGAAAGACTACCGCGTTCTGATTGTAAAGCCACTGATCGTCGGCAAGGTCTTGGTCAAGCTGGACGAAAAGGGTGGCAAAGTCACATCCCGACGCAAGAGCCCGAAACAAGAAGTGGAGCTCGACCTGTTCCACGAGTTAGTCTTCTTCACTCACGTGTTTCCTCATCCAAACCTGACTCTCGAAGTCCCTCACGTTCAGATCGAAGAATGGCGGTACCCGGGACATGGACGTCGACGACGTTGGCGAAAAAACGACTTCCAAATCGATGATCAAAAGCTCATCTCTGTCGTAAAGACCCGCCGTTTGAAAACCGTTGATGATCTGTGGAAACTCATCCGACGTCCGAGAAAATCGCCGTTCCACACTGGTCACCTCGCCGACCTTCTCGGTGCTCCACGGTGGGTCGCACAACGTGTGGCCTATTGCCTGAGAGAAATGGGCGCTATCGATGTGGTTGGAAAAGAAGGAAATACTCACCTCTACAAGATTCGCAGATCGCGGATCCTCAAGCGACATGCGTCGTAGCGGTGCCAGCCCACGGAACAGGTGCTGAACAGGGTGACAATTCCGGCCACGAAGGTGGACTATTCTGGCCACACCTTCGGCCTAGTGCGTGTCAGCCCATGGAAAAAACACTGGCGAAGCCAGTGCCACACATTCGGATCAGTCCCTGCTTCGGTCCATATTACTGCTTGGTTTCACGAAGCGGTTGCTCCCTCGGTACTTGCGTCTTAGCTATTCGTCGAACGGCGGCGAGAGCGGAAGTACGGATTTCGTTATCGCCTCGCCGGTAGGCCATTTGATAATAGATCTTTGCCGAGGCCGTACGCCCTCGTTTTTCCATCTCCTTCGCCTTGGCCATGAATCGCATCGCCTCATTGCGACTCGCGGCAGTCTTGGCATTCCGTTCAACGCGTAGTTGGTCCAAGCTCGTACTGGCTGTTCTCGAGACGGTTCTTTCGTGACGGACGACCGAAGTAATCTTCGCTGCCACGGGCGATAGAAGTTTGATTTCCTCGGGCGTCGCCGCCAGTAGAGTCATTCGATCCAGTTCCTTGAGATCGATGATCCGCACTACGGCCCACGCATCCGATGTCGATACCTCGCGGCCACTGGCCTGGTTTCTTCCCAGACGTCCCGGAAATAGGGAACCACGGGAGACCTGACCCTCGCGAGCTGAACGGACACCGCCGAGATGGACGGCACCTCGGTCAGGAACTAACACCGACGTGCTGACGCCAAATTGGTGGATCACCGGAAGTTGGATGACCTGCGCGGTCAAGCACTCGGCATCGACCCACAAACTGATCAAAACGCCCATTGAAATGATGCGTGAACGGTTCATCGGCATCTCCCGTAATCAGTCACCTGACCTAGCGTCCGATACTTCTCTTCTCGCCCCAGCTTTGAGCATGCCATAATTCGACGTATTCCGATAGTAAAAAACAATTCAACCCAGCGGGGACTACGGGATCGACCGACCGATCACGTCGCCACCATGCGCCTACCCTATTCGTTCCATTTTCTCTAAGTATCGCATTTACACTGAGGGCGGTTCGCTTAGGCACACGCGGTTGGCAAATTCCCATCACCCAGAGTCCTTCCAGTAAACTTCGCCGTCACTTGACGCCGAAAAACGTAGAAGACCCAATCCTAAGACCTATGCATCAGGGAAGTAGCTCGTGTGCCGGCTCTCGATTCTCGTACCGTGGTGGAACGAAGCCCGATCTTTTGAAGATACGTTGGTCTCGATTCTTGAACACCGCCCACAAAATGCCGAAATCTTAGTGGTCCACCCGCACCGATACGGTGACCCCTACGAACTTCGCAATGAGGTGCGATTCATACAATGCGCGGCAGAATCCGAGTTGGAGCTGATCAACACTGGTTTCTATCGGGCGGCGGGTGATGTCGTTCATGTGGTGCGCTGCGGACTGCTTGCCACACGCGATTGGACAGACCATGCTGCGGCGCAGTTTGAGCGGCCAGCGGTCGCCGCAGTGGCGGTAACGATCGTGGGAATTGACGGTGTCCGACGGTCTGGATGGCAATTCACGCGCGGTGGCAAGCTGCACCGATTGACCTCCACCGCGACCGACCGCATCGCGTCACGATGCACGGCACCCTGCATAGATGCTTCGTTTTTTCGGCGGCAGTCTGTCTTAGACCTTGGCGGCTTCAATCCCGAGATAGCATGCTTCCCGGAATTGGATCTAGGGATTGCCCTTTCGCATCTGCAACTTCAGTGCATGACTGATCAAGATGGCGAACTGCGCGTCTCCGTTGAACCAGCGTGTCTGACTGACAGTTCGCAAATCAGCGAGGCCCTCGAGGTCCTCTATTGGCAGACTCGAAGAGATCGCAGCGCGTTGCGAATCGGTCTTTCGCATCTCATGACCGTGGCGGGCGAGCTCGTGTTGGGACAGTTTGCCGCGGTCATTGGCCGCCTGCGGGGATGGCGGAAAGTTGATCACGAAGTGTATTTGGACAGGATCGCGGATGCTCAAGAGCGAATGCGGGACCGCGTCGATCCACAAGATCAGGCGGTCGAGTCGGATCCATCACTTCTGGATTCGGACCTAGCGGATCAAAGTCGCCGAGCAGCCTGATTCCTACCTGTCCATCAATTCGAAGGCCTCCAACACCTTACGACGGTGCTTACTGCCAAAGACCATTACCATCAGCGTGGTCATGATCTGTTTTTCGTCAGCGGTCAAAAAGGCCTCACCGTTACCGGCATCTGCAATATCCCGAAATTCGGGAAGGCGCCGACCGCTCCGACAGGTGACGGTGCTGACAATCCCCTGGTACTTGCGGGCAAAATCAGATGCAATCGCCAGACATTCCTGTAAGTCCTCAGCATGAGGCGGCGCGTCACCGAAAACCAAGATCACCTTGCGGGCTCGAGAACGAAACTGGTTATTGTCAATCGCCCACCTCAATCCGGCCTGCACTGCTTCCGGTGTGTCGCCTCCATCGTTGGCTTTGACACCATCCAGGAAGCTCACCACTTGTTGCACATCGTTGGTCAACGGAATGCCGCGTACCAGGTACTCGTCACCCCGATCGCGATAGGTACAGAGGCTGATTCGCGCCTTGGGAACCATTTTGACCAACGCTTGACCAATACGTTCGATTTGGCCTTTGACTTGTTGAATTTCGCCTCCCATGCTACCTGTGCTATCGAATGCGATGACGATATCCAGACCATTTCGGCGGAGAGACTGGATCATTCCCTCCCAATCACCTCCCGCTCCGCCAACGCCCGTAATCGCTACGTCAAACTCCATCGTCGGCCCGCCGCCACCAGCGATCGGCGCTGCCGCCGCCAAGTCAACATTAGAAGTCAAGTCCGACATGTCCAACGGTTCGACTTCCATCAACTCGTCCAACGACGACTCATCGGTATTCTCGGCAGTCGTGTCAGCCTCCAATTCGTCCTCGACTGTGTCGTCCAATGCGGCCTTCGGCATCTCACCAATCAAAACCTCTTCCCCCTCGCCGGCGAGCCCCGATCCACCGTACGTCCACAATGCCAAGACCAACAACAGGGCGGCATGAAGGACGAGCGAAACAAGCGTGGACACCGAGTTTTCCCACCAAGCGAAGTGGCTTGTCTCGGGTGCCGCGGCTTCATCGAGATTTTCGGGGTCAGGAAGCGTAATCTCCCCGTGGCAGTGCGGGCAACGCCCCCGCCCCCCAAGTTGCTCGGACGTGATCGTAAACGTCTCACGGCAGTGAATACAGTGAAGCTGCAAGAGAGCGTCCTTTTCTTGATACTGATAAGCCCGACATACCGGTCGGTCCCTCCATTTTGATGACCGAGGACCGAGCATGTCAACGTTGAGGCGTGTGGTTGGCCAAATCATCGCCCAATTTCGTCTGGCCGCGACGCCCAATTTCCTGTACGGTTCCACCTCCAATTTCCGAATTCGTTCGTTGAGGAGCTGGACAATGCGCCATCTGTTGATTCTAGGGGTGCTTGCCGTTTTGGGAATCTATATTCTGGTAAACTTCCGTGTCGACGGACTGGATGGATTGAGTTTCATCCGCCGAGATACCGATTCCTCAGCGTCTGACGACAATGTTTCGGTGAAGCGGAGCGGCAAGACGGTCCGAATTGCGTCGTTTCACATCAACGTGCTCGGTTCCGGAAAACTCGACAAGACCCATGTCAGCGACTTGATAGCACGGCTGATACGTCGTTTTGACATCGTGGCCATACAGGGCATCCGATCTCGAGACGACGACGTCTTGCCCCGCTTGG
>LWDU01040401.1_pt1 | contig 16039 bp, 14 predicted proteins | sample 727161 | NCBI WGS metagenome assembly LWDU01 (sample SAMN04566230, study PRJNA314399) | hydrothermal vent metagenome | isolation source: deep sea hydrothermal plume seawater | place: Mexico: Gulf of California, Guaymas Basin | collected 2004-07-11 | reverse complement strand
TGGCGAACATATCTTGCTCGAAGATATCCCAGGCGTTGGAAAGACGCTGGTTGCCAAGGCGTTGGCGAAGAGCATCCGGGGCGAGTTTTCGCGGATTCAATTCACACCGGACTTGTTGCCGAGTGATATTGTCGGCAACGTTATTTACAATTCAAAATCTGGCGTATTCACTTTTACTCCCGGGCCTTTGTTTGCCAACGTCGTATTGGCCGACGAGATCAATCGTGCCCCGCCACGAACGCAAAGTGCTTTGCTGGAGGGGATGAGCGATAGCCAGGTGTCGATGGATGGTGAGACGCACAGTCTACCTCAACCCTTTCTAGTGATTGCTACACAGAATCCCTATGAATTCGAAGGGACGTACGTTCTTCCGGAGAGCCAGTTGGACCGGTTCTTGATTCGCTTGTCGATCGGCTATCCGTCAAGAGAAAATGAACTAACGGTGTTAATTAGCCATCGCGACGGTGAACCCGTCGAACAACTGACGCCGGTGGTGACGGTTGACGATATTATGGAACTTCAGGATCGGGTCCGCCAGGTTGAAGTCGAGGATTCGATTAATGACTACGTCTTGGATCTAGTGGAAGCAACGCGTAACAGCGATGAGCTGCGACTGGGTGTTAGCACGCGAGGGGCGTTAGCCATATATCGGGCCAGCCAAGCCTGGGCGTTGTTGGCCGGCCGGGAATACGTCACACCCGACGACATAAAACACTTGGCCGTGCCGGTATTCGCTCATCGCATTCTGCCTCACGGTTTTTCAGAAGGTGACAGCCGGCGCGTCCTATCGGAAGAAGTTATCACCGGGATACTCGACCGAATCGTTGCGCCGTCGTAAGGATGATATAGTTCCAGTCCGTGGCACGAGATCTTTCAGGAGGCGTTCATTGGTAAGTGGACCCCGAGCGAGGTTGACACGGGAAGGCTGGTATTACCTAGCATTCACTCTGTTCATTTTGGGTGGTGCCGCCCTTCGCCAAATCAACTTGTTGGTTGTTTTGGGCGGAATGATGGCTGCTCCGATGTTATTCAGTTGGCGATGTGGTGTCCTGTCTCTCCGCATGACGGCGGTTCGCAGATTGCTTCCCAAGCGGATATTTGCTGGACAACCAGCGTTGGTAACTGTCGAGGTCAACAACAACCGCCGTCGTACAACCTCGTGGATGCTAGTGATTGACGACCAGTTGACTCGACACGAGTCAGGTACTGATCAACGCCAACGCGTGAAGGGACGCAGCACATGCATCGTCCCTACTCTTAACCCGCAATCCAGTTGCACACCGAAGTACCGAGTGCAGTTCGGTCAACGCGGCCGATACGATTTCGGCCCACTCCGAATCTCAACTCTGTTCCCGTTGGGACTGCTGCGAGTCATGCGAACGTTCCGAGTCTCGGACTCACTGTTGGTGTACCCACAGATTGGCAGGCTTCTTCCGCCCTGGCATCGACTAATGGAAAGCGAGAATCCAGGAGTTCAATATGCCTCAGCACGGCGCGGATACGCCGATGGGGACTACTATGCCCTGCGGGATTGGCAGGCTGGAGACAATCGTCGATGGATTCACTGGCGAACGACAGCCAGACGAGGACGGCTCGCCGTGCGACAGTTTGAGCGTCAAAACAAGCCGGACTTCGCCCTGTTGATCGACCCTTGGGTCGGTACGGGTAAGGGCTGGCAGGACGTGGAACGAGCAATCAGTTTTGCCGCTACGGTTGTCGTCGACTTGTCTCACGAAGGCTCCCAGGAGATTACCTTTGGTGTCGCAGACGGCCAGGCAGACTTCGAGACACACACCAACAGTCGTGTTTTCGCCAATAAGCTGCTCGAGCGTCTCGCGGCAGCAGGAGAGTCCAACAACAACCAACCGTTCTTGCGACTCTTGGCCGCCGCACAACGGGACGTCCGATCGCGTACGCACTTAGTGATCATCAGCTCCCGTTCAAAAACAGAGGCCACTGAGGCATTTCATTCGGCTGCCAGCGACAATTCAGATAGTCTGGCCACGCTGGCACGTTCAACGTGGATCGACTGTTCAAGCGACCAATGGCGCAAGTACTTCCGGTGGGATAACGATGTCTAGCAGTCGAACCGAACGATCCGTCCAAGGTACGATTGGGCTACTTGTCGCATTGAGCGCGGTCATGCTCGATGTGGCTCAGGGTCAATGGATTTTGACGTTCGTTGTCGTGCCGTGCGTCGTCTTGACTCATTTTTTTACCGATCGATTGAACTACATTCAGTTGCCCCGGATTGTGGTCGCGCTATCGTCGTTGGGTGCGATTGTATTTTTCTACAGTCAATTCGAAGTCGATTCGAGCACTCGACAACTGCATACGATTGGCAATCTCTTGATGGCTTGGTCTTCGTTGACGCTGTTCCAAAAGAAGGCGGAACGAGTCTATGGAAGTCTGGCCGTTTTCAGTCTCTTGGCGGTTGTTGTCGCTGCAGTCTTGAACGTTGGAATCGTCTTCGGCTTATTGCTGTTGGTTTATACGATCGTCGCGTTCTTTGCGATGCAATCGCTATACCTTTATCGCGAGGAAGGAATGGCGAAGACGCGAGCCGAGATCGGCGACGACGAATTGTCGATGGCTCGCAGTCTCGGTTCGACGGATCTGTTAGCCGAGCGATCGATCATTGCCTACCAACCTAGAATAGCGGATCGCGACGAAGGTAGTGTGCTCGGCTGGTCGACGATTCGCCCGACTCTGTCGCTGATGATGGTGACGTTTGTCTTTGCGGTGGTTTACTTTTACTCAATCCCCCGTTCCGCTCAAGACCAATGGAGGCAAGGGCGAGGTGTTCGATCTGACCAAACGGTGGGTTTCACGGAGCGGATCACGTTTTCTGAAATGGGCAAGATTCTGGAGAGTGATCGGCTGGCCATGCGCGTGGCCTTTATCGATGACGAAACCGGCCAACCCTATTCTATCTTTGGCGATGTCTACATCTTCGGAAGGCCGCTGCTGTACTACGGGACGCATCAAGGGGAGACCGCGTGGACTGGATACCGCTGGCGAGAATTGCACTCGATGCGTTTGCGTCCTCACCGTAGCAGAGATGATGATGAGAGCGAAAACGTGCGATTGGAAGTCGCATTGGAGGCGTCACGAGACAATACGCGGTTTGGTGTCTTTCCGTTTGTTCGATCGTCGCGGGCCGACTCGAGCGACACTCTGCGTTGGTCTTACTCACGACAGCGACTCTTCAGTCGTTTATTCGCCGACAATTCGGAAGGATATTTGCCCAACCGATATTCGGTGGCGACAACGGCTTTTCGCAACGGTGTCCAATCGGTCGTTGTACCCGCCTACGAGGAGTGGCCAAGCTCTCGCACGGCCGGACGATTGCACCCCCGACATATTGCCTCACTTCTGGCTATTAACCGATCCAAATTAGCGGGTCTGATTCGCATCGCTGACGAACTCACTGCGAATGTGGATGATCCAAGTAACAAGTTTCGAGTCGCCCGTGAAATGCAGAACTTCTTCCGAAGCGACGAATTCGAATATACGCTTGATTTTTCTGCCGTTCAACGCGATGAGAATCTGGATCCTGTCGAAGATTTCATGGTGAATCATCGGACAGGTCACTGCGAGTATTTTGCCAGCGGATTGGCGTTGATGCTTCGCAGTCAAGGGATACCTGCGCGTGTGGTGGTTGGGTACCGTGGTGGAGAGTACAACCAAGTGGGCAAGTACTTTCAATTCTACGAACGCGACGCACACGCCTGGGTCGAGTGTTATTTGACGCGTTCCGAGGTGCCTGGCAACACATTTACGAAATATTTCGTGGGACGATCGGGAGGTTGGCTGCGTCTTGATCCCACCCCATCAACGGCCACCGAGGCAGACGTGCACCGTACGGCAATTGATCAATGGGTCGACTATGCCCAGTTCATCTGGAATGATTATGTTGTGGACTTGAATCACGAAAAGCAGCGAGAGGCTTTCTACGATCCTTTCGCCACCAGCAGCACGGCAATGTATGGTCGTGAATTGTTAGATCTGAATTCTGGCGTCTTGTGGACCAAATTATCGGCTGTGACGTCGACGGCCTGGAGATCAACTCGACAGCTCGGAGTCGTCGCGCAGGCTGGTCTGCTAGCGTTATTGGCCGTGGTTGGCGTGCTCTTGTATCGGGCGATTCGATTCTTGATTCGACGATGCAGGGGATGGACGAGGCGGCGGGCGATGGGGCAGAGTTCACGGCATCGCCAGCCGATCGATTTCTACGTTCGTCTTGAACGGCTAATCCAACACTTGGGAATAACTCGCCGCGAATCTCAGACGCCATTGGAGTTTGCGCAGGCGGCTCGAATTCGATTGCTTGAATTGAATGACCGAGACGGAGTTGCTTCCATCCCTGGCCGAATCGTCGCTCGTTTCTACGACGTTCGATTTGGCGAACAGACGCTCGAATTGAAAACGCTGCAACAGATTGAGGGCGATCTGGCGTTGCTCGAAGACTCGGTCTTGGGCCTAAAGGGCGGCGGGGGAACGCGGTGACGGCGGCCCGCTGATGCCCAATCGGCAACGCTGTTTACACTCGTCGAATAAAGTGGGCGGCGAAGCTTCGAACTTCTTTTCCGTTGAGCACATGCAAGTGCCGAAGCTGTTGAATCGTTGCATCGCTGAATTGGCCCAACGGCAAGTGGACCCAGTGCTTCTTGAAGCGTTTCGCCAACTTCCGCCAACCAGCCCCAGGCGGCAGTGAACTCAATAGGGCAATCTGTCGCGAACGAGAATGTAAACAGGCAGCGGCCAGCATTCGCTCCTCCAGCGTCTCGGTAAAATCGAGTCGAGGATCCGACCAAATGTCCGGGATCGCTACGGGAGGAAACAAAAACAGTGCACCTCCGTAAATGGCCAAACCGATGCCTGGACCGACCATGTTGGACTTGAAATCGCTGGCAAAGAACGCCAAGGTGGACTCTTCATCGTGTTCCGCATACCAAGTCGTTCGCCAGGGGTATTCGCGAGGATCGGCGGGCGCATCAAACAGCATTACGACGCTGTCCATGGTGCCTCGCGTCGGCCGCACTTCTTTGACATAGATGTCTCCATCGTACCAATGGCGGAGCGTGTCGCGGATGTCAATTCCATCTTTGATGCTGCTGGTGAACTTTTCGGTCTTGGCGAGTTCCAGGCCCGCAATGGACTTAGCTCGTTCGAACACGTGGGCTCGAAATCGCTCGATCAAGTCATCTTCTGGCGGGTAGCTGCATTGCGAGTGCGGATTCCATTGAATTTCCCACCGTTTTCGATCCATGTCGCGGGGACGGGGGTTTAACTGCATCGTCCGCCATTCCACATTCGTTCCAGGAAGGCGGTTCATCATGTAGACGAGGTCGCCATCGGGCATTCTCGCTCGGCCAATTCCCAGCTTAACGCTACCTAATCGGTCGTCCGACGCGCACGGATAGTCCTTTGCCGTCTCTGCCACATGCAAGGCATATTGATCGCCTGCCACTTGCTTGGCCGCCATCACGATCGTGAACAGATCCGGGGATAGACGTTTTTCGATAAGCGAAAGGTTGCGGATGTACTTCAAACAAGTGCGAAGGTGGTGCGTTGTTATACGCCGAGCTCTTTGACCGAGGTCGCGACGGTAGCCCTCTCTCGCTGCCAACAGCAGCTCTTTTATTCCGTCGATCGTTAGATTCTCATCGTCCTCCAATTCAGCACGAGCACGTTCGTAAAGACCCGTGATGAACGGTAACTCGCCCATCAGGAATAGCAGTGAATCGGGGTTTACCTGGTATAGATCGGGTTCAACGGTCTTCGTCTCCTCGAAATCGATCGGCGGCTGCTCGAGGTATGCCTCGCGAATCCACGGCCAGTCAACGATGGAGATCACAGCGACGATCGACTCGTATCGCTCTTCAAGTTGACGAAGTCGACGGGCCATCCATTGGATGCGTTGCGTCTCCTGTCCGATCGGTGGTCGCTCGATGTGTGGCAGAACGGCCGCAGCAAAGCGTTCAAGGGACACGTGTTTCAACGCGTAGGGATCGGGAAAGAAGGCATCGGGCGAGTCGAACTCGAGGCTCTCCATGTCGATGAACTCGATCGCCTTGTGTTCTCCAACCGCCAGTCGTAAAGCCGCGATGACCCCCTGACAGGGATCGATCGGCACGTAAGTGGCCGCTGGATCTCCCGGATCTGCTGCACTTTCCGATTCGGGCGTCCACTGCGTGTACAGTGGCGGAAATCCGCGTTGGACAGCGATTGTGGGCGCTGACAGTCGATCGATACCGTCGAGCACAACGTCGTGAAACGATGGAGGTAGCGGCACGGCCAGCGCATCAAAATCGTTGTCGAGAAGAAGACGGCGAACTTCCAACGCGAAGTCGCCGCTTCCATGGATAATTGGAAGCAACGTTAATCGAGAACCAAGGCGTAACGCGGGGTTGATCATCTTTTATTCCGCCCAACCGGCAGACTTGCTGCGGCCGATCTATAGCAGGTCATCGTCGTCATCATCGTCTCGGTCTGGATGCAGCGGGTCATCGGGCGAAAAAAAGAAGTCGCCCAGACCGTACGGCACTGCGTCGCCACCCAACCGTCGTTTTTTTCGCTTGGCAAGCTCATCGAGATCAACGGCGTCTTCGCCGAGGCAGCGTTCAAGTGCTTCTCGCCATGCCTGGTCTTTACTGATCGGGTGATCGGTTTCCTGCGCTAGCCGCTTGATCGCGTAACGCAACAGGCTAATACCGTCGCGAGGGGAAAAGTCGAGTTGTAATTCGTGCGATTTTTGTAGGAAATCAACGGTGATGGCTAACATTTCGGGTTCCGCGAACGGGAGGTGATATTGGAGAATCGCCAGTTCGTCGGTCTTACTTGGAAAGCCAAGGGGGAGAGTGGGTTGGAGGCGACTAAGGATGTAATCCGGAACCTCGTACGTCGATTCATCTTCATTCATCGTGACCGCAGCGCGAAAATTTTGGTGAGCTGGAATTGTGATTCCGGCCACAATCGACTCAACGTAGCGGCGGTGGTCAAACAACGGCGCAAGGCTGGCCCATGATTTTTCGTTCATGCGATTGCCTTCGTCCAAAATGCAGACACCACCACATAACATGGCCGTTACTAGAGGCGACGCGTGATAGGCAATTTTGCCATTCTGAGCTAGCACAGGAGTAACCAACAGATCTTCGGGACGTGTATCCGCGGTGCACTGATAGATGAACAGATCTTGTTTTCGCTCGCGGGCGGCTGCCATTGCCAATGCCGTTTTCCCAATTCCTGGTGCGCCAGTCAAACGTGGAGCCAGCGGGAAGTCGCTTTCGTCGACCACCATCCAGCAAGCGAGTAGCTGCGTGAGTACCTCGCGCTGTCCAATCCACTCGCCGCTTGAATCGTGCGGGTGCGAGAGTTTTAGTTCGACTCCATCAATGTTCTCTGTCACATGCATCCAATTCTTCCTTCAAACTGAACTTCGAAGCGCCACTCCAGTCGTCCATTATTCTCTAGGAAACAGCATCGAGAAATACACTTCCAATGTAACCATCCAATCTACCATCGAGAACCGGTGGGGCGGGATTGCGGGCGAAGCGACCCAAAGACGATTGAAAAGAAATTTCCATTCGTTGTCTGGCCGATTTGACGTGACACCGATCGGCAGTCCACAATCCATCGTTTGACTCGAGTCGATCTGCGCATTCGCCGGTGGCGATGCCTATCCACACGGAAAAAGCGTTCCCATGGACGAAGGTAGCCATCGTTGGCGAATTCTGGTCTTGTTGAGTTTCGCTGAACTCTTCGGCATGTCTCTATGGTTAACGGCCAGTGCTGTCTCAGAGCAGTTGGCTGCGGGCTGGAATCTGACCAACGATCAGGTGTCCAGCCTCACCACCGCGGTGCAAATGGGATTCGTTGTTGGCACAGCCTTTGCCGCGTTGTTCAACTTGGCAGATATCATCTCGTCCCGATTTTATTTTGCCGTCTGCGCTCTGCTTGCGTCCGCGGCCAATGCGGGGATTCTGGCCGTGGATAGCTACATGGCTGCCCTCAGTTGTCGCTTCCTAGTCGGTCTCTTCCTGGCAGGAGTCTATCCACCGGCCATGAAGATGATCGCGACTTGGTATCGGTCGTCGCGTGGTTTCGCGATTGGAACGATTGTCGGTGCGCTGACATGTGGCAAAGCAATGCCCTATTTGTTGAGTGCAGTAGCGCCTGACGACCACGTTGGCGTCATCGTGAGTTCGTCCATCGCCGCTGCATTTGCGGGTCTGCTCGTGTTGGCATTCTACCGCGACGGCCCGCACGCTTTCCCCTCGCGCAAGTTTCGCTTGGCGTTGATCGTCAACGTTATAAGACACCGTCCGACGCGTTTGGCGGTTGCCGGATATCTTGGGCACATGTGGGAACTTTACGCGATGTGGGTTTGGATTCCAAAGTTCATCATGGCCAGCTTTCTTATCAGTGGCGGAACCGTGCGGGCGGCCAGCCTGGCTGCTTTTCTTGCTATTGCCACCGGCGCCGTCGGCTGTCTATGGGGCGGTTGGGTTGCCGATCGGATTGGGCGTGAAAAACTAGTTAACCTCTGCATGCTGGTCAGCGGAATCTGCTCGATAGGAATTGGTTTCAGCTTTGGCGGTCCGCCGTGGATCGTCGCGATCATGGCGGCCGTGTGGGGATTTTTTGTCGTGGCCGACTCGGCCCAATTCAGCACAATGGTCACGGAAGTCTCGGCACCTGAAAACGTCGGGACGGCACTCACGCTGCAAACGTCACTCGGGTTCCTACTCACGATGGTGACGATTGAAGGCGTGGACGTGCTGCGTAGTTACGTCGGTTGGAAATGGGCTTTCGCCGGGCTCGCAATCGGTCCATTTCTGGGAATCGCCGCAATTTCAAAGCTCCGCGGCGAGAGGCCAACGGAAGAGAATGCCAGCTAGTCACGTCCGTTCCATTGACATTTGTCTTGATCACCACACACATCGCAACCACGGTGGTCGTGTTGATGATTGAGGCAGGTTTCGATGCGGTTTTCGAGGATCGAAAACACCATTTCGTGCAGTGCGATTGGGGCGACAAGGATCCATGGTATCTGCGGATATGCACGCGCCGCCTGCGCTGCCAACTGGGGGATATCGGTGGTCCAATGACGGCCCGGTAACAGAAAGAACGGGCTGATGACGATCTTTGTCGCCCCACGTGAGACCGATGCGACGAAAGCGTCGTTGATGCTTGGCGAAGCGATTTCCATATGAGCCGCCTCGATGATTGTCGAGTCGCGTCGCGTCTGCCACGCGGCAGCCAACTGTTCCAGCAGACGATTACTTTCGTCGATTCGAGAACCATGGTCCACCAGGATGATCCCGGTACGGCTCTGCTCACTTTCCTGCTCGTCAGGGTTCCAAAGGGACTGCTTCATCACGCGAGTTCCGATTCGCCGAAGAGTGCTTGCAACGCTTTCGTTCGATAGTCGAATATGCGCCTTAAATCTCTCCGTACAAAGATAGGATGTACGATCGGAGCGAGCCAGGTGTGATAGTCAACCGTGTCGATCACTCGTGTCCCGTTTTCAGTCTCTTCAAACCGATGTTCGTGAATCCACCAGCGATAGGGGCCTGCCAGTTGGCGGTCGACAAATCGAACGGGTGGCTCCCAAACCGCGATCTCAGTCCTCCACCGCAAGGGAATGTGGTGGAGTCGTAGACGGTAGTTAATTAGAGCGCCCTCCGTCATTCGGATCGGACGATCTGTCAGGACGCGGAAACTGAGATATTTCGGTGTGATTGACTCAAGATTTGCCGCATTCGCAAAGAACGAAAACAGCTCGTCGCGAGGCTGGGTGAGCAGCAACTCGCTTTTGAGCCGATAACCGCGTTCAATGCGTTCAATTTTCAGCGACACTTGCTGGCCTTTGCGTGAGTCACGTATCCGGCATTTCGCGTTCGAAGTCCCAGCCGTACCTACCGGACTGGCAACGTTTCGTTAACCGGAAAAGTCTACCGGATTGCCGCAGGCGGTACGACAAAGAATTCTCGATGAACACCAGCGATGCGGGCCGATTGACAGGAAAAACCATGCAAACCGGCACAACCGCTAAAAAAACCTTGTCAAGCTACAACCCAGGGGACGCTGATGAGACTGTTTACTATCCGATTTACGATCTTGGCATTGGCTTCCGCATTCATTTGGGTTTCTCCCGCAACCGGGCAATTGGTTCCCGGGACCGGAGTCAAACTGACGAAAGTTGGCGACGACTTCGAGGATGCGGAGTGGGCGTTTAAGTTCAACTTGCCCAAAAGCTCGAAGAACATCAACGAGTATGGCGGTGGTAGCGGTGGTCGGTCAAAAAACGGTCGCTGGTATGAAGGCGTCAAACGGGGGCAACCGGACGTGATCAAACGAGTACCCACTCCTGCCAACGGTCCCGCGGGTAGCGAGGGGGCGCTGCTCTTGCGTTCACTCTACACCGGCATCCCAGGTAGACCCACGTTCAAGCTCCAACAGGACGACTACATCGCCGACGTCAACTATCGATTGGGCGGGTCGATGTCGGTGTCGAAGTCTCCCAGCGTCGTTGTACGCGTCTTCCTGCCGCCAATTGAAGAGTGGGAAAATCGCACCGGCCCCAGTTTTGCATTTCGACTCGCATTGCTGACGACCGCTCGCAAGACCAAAGGAACCGGGTTCTTCGCTCGATCGTCAAACGATGCGGAGACGTATTGGCCCGGGTTCTTTATTGAGTTTGAAAGTGAGACCGACCGCAATCGTGATCAAGATTCGGCTTACCTTCGAATCCGAGCCAACAGTCGCGGAGGCGACTATCGGGGTCCGGTCATCTCTCAGACCGGCTGGTGGACCTTCGGGATGTCGTGCACGCCCGATGGACGCGTCCACTATTATGGGAAACCAGGCCTGGAGAATCTAACTGCCGCGGATCACATCACGTCGAATTTTCCGTACGGCTACCGGGCAGAACGTTTCAAGACGTTCTTCTTCAATGTCTGCAATGGCGACAACGGGAAAACCTGGTCGACACCCTGGATCGTTGACAACTGCGAAGTCTTCTACGTGCCTCGATAACAACGCCGACAAGCCATCAGAGGGCGACAGCGTGGGACTGCAAGTCCTCCAGGTCGACAAACTCCAACGCTGAAATGTGCGTTGATTCCAGGACGACGGGGGGCGCTACACCTGCCTGATGCGCTTCCTGCCAGCGTTGGACGCAGAGACACCATCGGTCGCCAGGTACCAATCCGGGGAAGTACTGCTGCGGCGTCGAGAGATCGTTGCCCCGTTCGGCGGAGAACTCGAGAAATGCTTCGGTGACCTGGGTACAGACCAGGTGCAAACCGTAATCATCGCTTCCCGTCCGGCAACATCCGTCTCGGTAGAATCCTGTCAGTGGATCGTGGGAGCAATCCTGTAGTTCGTTGCCCAGCACGTTCTTTGGACGATTCATCGTTGTTTGCTCACATCCGAAAAAGTTGTACGTAGGTCACTTTCGCCGAAAGTGACCAGCCCCGCCAACGTCCGACTCGCGTCATATTTGAATCGTCACATTGCGCAACACTGGCAGAGCCAACTCTGCCAGTGTTATCGCACCCTCGTGCTTGTATTTCCAGTGCCAGAGTCCTTCAATTTTTTACCGGACACGATTGGGAAGAACCAGTGCCACACATTGGCTGGCGTCCGGTGAATCCAGTAGTTCAACCGTGGTAAAGAAATCGAACCATATGATAAAAGACGGGTGCCGCAAAACACAGTGAGTCGATGCGGTCAAGCAGGCCCGCATGACCTTGGACTAATGTGCCGTAGTCGGTAACACCTCGGTCGCGTTTAATGGCGGACATTGTCATTGCGCCGCAAAATCCCATCACGGCCACTGTCGCCGACAGGACTGCGGCCTCCACATATCCAAACGGTGTCACCCATTTGAGGGTGATTCCCAGGATCGCCATGCTCAACACGCCGCCGATAAACCCCTCCCAAGTTCGGCTGGCGTTGATGGCCGGGGCAATCACCGTCTTCCCGACCAATTTGTCCCATGCGAACTGCAGCAGATCGCCCAGCTGTACGATCAGGAAGAAGTAGAATAACAGCCCTGAGTAGTCGCCATCCCAGGGTGCGTTATCAACTTTCAACTCGAGGGTCAGCAACGCCGGAGCATAGCTGAGTGCATAGACACAAATCAACAAACCAAACTGGATCTTGGCGCTGCGTTCCAGGAACCTCTTGGGATCGCCCGAAATCGTGATCCTCGCCGGGACGAACAGCGAGGCGTAGACGGGAATCATGATGCTATACACGCCATACCATTCCTGGCCCATGGCAACAAGAACATACTGCAACGGCGTGCAGAGGAAGAAGACCCAAAACAGCGCGCGATGATCTCCGCGGCGGGTTGGGGTCATTGTGATGAACTCTCGCAGCGCCCAAAACGAGAGACAAAAGAACAGGACCATCGCGCCGTTGCGGCCGAGCAACATGGCCGCGACAAGGATGGCTGTCATCAACCACCAAGCTCGCATCCGTTGATTGAACTTGCGGACCAATGCCGGATTAACCGTTCCCTCGGGACGCTCCCGCAGGAACCGTCCAAGCAGACTAAGCACCGCCAAGACGCCGAGCACAACGCCCAACAGCCACCGCGTGGGCGATTGCATGACGGCCAGTAGTAGGGGGGCGGGGACTTGGATCCACATTCTAGATATCTTTCAGTCGCTTTACGGCATTTTGAGCTCGGGTCAAAAACGCTTTCTTTGGCTCGCCCGCTTCGAGCCACATCGGAGGACCAATCGTGATACTACTAAGCAGTGGAACCGGTAGGAACTCACCGCGGGGCAACACTCGGTTTAAGTTGTCGATATAGACTGGAACCAGTTCCAGATCTGGTCGTTTTTTGCCAATGTAGTAGAGGCCGCTTTTGAACTCGCCCATTTCACCCGTGTTGCTGCGACCACCCTCAGGAAAAATGATCAGCGAGTGCTTGTCTGCGACTTCTCTCAGCATCAAGTCGACTGGGCTCTGGTGAACTTTGATGTTCTTTCGATCGATCAGCAGGGTGTTTAGCGACCAAGCCACGTGCCGACGAAGAGCATTCTTCTCCCAATAATCTTTGGCGGCAACAGGACGGGTTACAGCGCGGACGTGACGTGGCAAGCTCGACCACAAGACCACGGCATCCAAATGGCTCGTGTGATTGGCAAAATACACCCGTTGACAGGCGTCTGGTTGGCAATCCACCCAGCGCACGGAGGCACCGCTGAATAGCTTGGCCAGCAGGGTCAGAACATGCGCGGTCAGGTGCATCCGGAAAACCACCCTCCAGGCGGGGTAGAGTAAAATCCACGGACAGTAAATTTGCGAACAATTACCTCCAAACTACCCATTCTACGGTGGTCTGGCCAACACCCAAATAGCCAACACACCGATATTTACAGACTCTATTCGCTGCAAACGCGACTTTGTCCGAAATGTAACGAAAATAACGGGAGTCCTGTTGGGAAAGGCCAATCGGGCATCGGCGCATTCGCCTCACTTTTTTGCGGTTCAGGACAAGCTCCGCGTATACTAATGGTGTGCGAATGCACGGCCGGTCAGGGGATTGGAATTTACCAGGCAGCTTAAAATGTACCCAGCCTATCGATTTCTAAGTTTGACGTTACCCTCGCTCATTTTGGCCGCGGCGGCCCTGTTCGGTCATCACGGATCCGCTTCTGCGGAAGTTTTCGAGTTGTTCAACGGTGGACGCATCGAAGGGGAGCGAGTTGGCATCGAGGAGAAGGATGGGAAGCGGTTCTATATCATCAAATCGACAAGTGGCGCCGTCCTGACGTTGGCTGCTGAACAAGTTGTCGGAGAAGTCACTAAGTCGGAGGCCGAATTGTGGTACGAAGCGTGGCTTCCCAAGACTCCTGACACGGTTGAAGGGCACTTGGCGATGGCCCGTGAATGCAAAGTACGTGGCCTTTCCTTCCAACGTGATCATCATTTTCTTCAGGTGATTCGAATCGACCCGGAGAGCGAAGTCGCGCGTCGAGGGCTCGGTTTCGGTCGACTCAATGGCGAGTGGATTCGAGTCGACATTTCCCGACGGCAAAATGGATTTGTCCGCCACAAGGGAAAATGGTGGGTCGCACAGGACTTGGCGATCGAGCGAGAAAAGGAGCAAATGGAAGAGAAGCAAAACGAGTGGAATCAAAAAATCAGATTGTTGAAGAAGATCATTCTTCGCAAGTCCGACAAAGCGCCAGCGGCGCTGGCCGAGCTAAAAGCGATTCGCGATCCTTTCGCCGTCAAGTGTCTTTCGGAGTTGGCTGAGAAAGGCACTAAAGACCCGTTGCGAAAAGTGTACATGCGGGTCCTTGCCGAGATTGGGACTCCACCCGCGATGTCGACATTGGTCAAACAAGCTCTGGTGGAGAAGAAGATCGATGTTCACGAGTACGCGACCGAGTTAATTGGGGACAGTGGCAGCATGTGGGCCGCTCGCGCTCTGACTGCTGGGCTAAAAAGCAAAAGCAACGTAATTGTTCGCCGCGCGGGTAAGGCACTTGCACCACTCAAGGATGCATCCGCCGTCCCTGCTCTCATCGTGGCACTCAACACGAAACACAAGTATGTCCTTCCCAGCGGCGGGAACATCCAGGCTGGGTTTTCAAACGGTGGAGGCAACGGTCTGACATCCGGTGGCGGACAACAGGTCATCGAAAGAACGCGTTCCAACGTAGAAGTTCGGGACGCGTTAATCGCGGTAACAGGGATGAACTTCGGGTACGACGAAACCAAGTGGTGGGCTTGGTATGAATCGACACACACGCCGCAAACGGCTAGTTTGCGACGTTCGCCCTAAGAACATTCGCCCAGTGATTGAGTGGGCGGTTTGCAACTATCGAGAGACACATCTGATGAGCCCATTTGATCGTTTCCTGCATTGTTTCGTCGTCGTCGTGTTGGCCGCCGTTTTCCTCGTCGTCGAGCCTGCTCGCACTCTGGGTCAGGGCACGACGTTTGGTCAGGGAAAAGGATCTCGTCCAGCCGAGAACGGTATTCAATTTGGTGAAGAGAATGTGCAACGCTGGCAAGTCGGAATCAAGATTCGGGCTAACGGGCACTGTCGTGGGATTTTCGCTACGGCTCCAATCCCCACGGATTGGCCAGAACAGCAGGTAGTGATATTGGACGAGGACGTCTCTCCGGAAATCCGTAGTTTGAGTTACCGCACGTTAGAGAACGGCGTCAAGCAGATGGTGGTGACCATTCCGCAATTGGCGGCCGGCCGAACCGCTCACGCTCTCGTTACGGTCGAGGTACGCCGCAAACAGATCCTCGCCCCCAAGAACGGATTGTTGTTTATCAAGCCTAAAAAAATGCCCACTGCGGTGCGAAAGTTTCTCACGTCAAGTCCGTTCATTGAAACGCGAAATCGAGAGATCAAATTATTGGCTCGCGAAATATACCGTGATCTGCCAGAAACGACTCCTGTTTGGAATCAAGTTGCCGCGATGTACGATTGGGTCCGCGACAACATTGAGTACAAGAATGGAAAACTCAAGGGTGCCGCAGCGGCCTTGAAAGACAAGACAGGCGACTGTGAGGAATTGACTTCTCTGTTTATCGCTCTCTGCCGAATCAACGGAATCCCGGCACGCACGGTCTGGGTACCGAATCACTGTTATCCGGAGTTCTACTTACAAGACGACTACGGGAATGGATATTGGATTCCGTGCCAGGCCGCCGGCACTCGTGACTTCGGAAGCATGCCCGATACGCGGCCAGTCCTGCAGAAGGGCGACAATTTTAAGGTCCCCGAAATTCGAGAAAAAAAGCGTTATGTCGCTGAATATCTCCGCACGCAATCAGTGAAGGGCCTGCCGCCGACAGTCAACTTCGTCCGAAAGACGGTTGCTGGAGAAGAGAAGAAGGCAGCTTTCGGCGGTTTCGGCGGATTCTGATCAGCGGCGCACCTACTGCTTCACGCCTTGGTTCTTGAGGCCTTGGATCTCTACGGCTTGGTTATTGACGCCCCGCAGTGGATGTTTGGGCATCTTGGCCTCCCGCAGCTGCCACCATTCCC
>LWDU01043819.1_pt1 | contig 16041 bp, 9 predicted proteins | sample 727161 | NCBI WGS metagenome assembly LWDU01 (sample SAMN04566230, study PRJNA314399) | hydrothermal vent metagenome | isolation source: deep sea hydrothermal plume seawater | place: Mexico: Gulf of California, Guaymas Basin | collected 2004-07-11 | reverse complement strand
CACAAACTCTAACTAACAAAATCATTTCAGGCACATTCAGCGGATCTCATACAGGATCTTTTACAGGATCTTTTGCGGGAGATGGTTCTGGTCTGACAGGGGTCAGCGCTTCAGTGGGCGCAGCAGGAAACGAAAACGAGATACAATATAACTCAGGGGGAAGCCTTACAGCGAGTAGCGGACTCGCTTATGATGGCAATGTGCTTTTCGTAACAAGTTCCATAGAGACGACCAGCATTACCGGCACATTACTTGGGGATGTTGTAGGAACTGCTTCTTTTGCCACAGAAGCAGGGAAAGTAACTAATGCTCTAACGGGCGGAACCGGTATTCTTCCTTTTACTTATGATGGATCTTCTACAGCAACAGTTGCGATAGATAGCACGGTTGTTACCCTTACGGGAGTTCAAACACTTACTAATAAAACAATTACTGGATCTTTCAACGGTGATTTGGTTGGCGATGTAACAGGAAATCTTCTTGGTAATGTTATCGGAGATATCACAGGAGATGTTACTGGAAATGTTCTTGGGAATCTCACAGGAGACGTTACTGGAAATGTTTTGGGTAATATCACCGGAGATCTGGTAGGTACTGCTTCTTTTGCTACTGAAGCAGGTAAAGTATCCAATGCGCTTACTGGCGGGACAGGCATTCTTTCTTTTACTTATGATGGATCTTCTACCGCAACAGTGGCGATAGACGATACAGTAGTTGTCACCTTGAACGGCACCCAATCACTTACCAATAAAACAATTACTGGCTCTTTTAGCGGTGATTTGGTTGGCGATGTCACAGGCAATGTTCTTGGCAATCTAACTGGCGATGTAACTGGCAATGTGCTCGGTAACTTAACTGGCGACGTAACTGGTAATGTATTAGGTGACGTGGTAGGAAATCTTACAGGCAATGTTCTGGGGGATTTGATTGGTGATGTAACTGGCAACCTCCTTGGAACTGCCTCTTATGCTGACGAAGCAGGCAAAGTAACCAATGCCCTATCACAAGGTCACGGCATTGAAGCATTTACTTACGATGGGTCTGCGACTGCAACGGTAGTGCTTGATTCAGGATCTGTCGCTCTAATAGACGGTACCGGAAAGCAAACTTTCTATTCCACAATTTCAGGCGCAGTAGCAGATTCTACCTCTGGCCAGACAGTCAGTATCGCTCCTGGCACTTATACCGAGACTACCCCCATCAATATCCCTGCTGGTGTAACGGTCATCGGCGAAGCCGGATGGCAAGTAACAACAGTGGAAGGAACATCAGCAACTGGTACACGATTTGTAATGGGTGCTGGATCACTAATAAAAGATCTCAAGATTGAAATACCAACGGATTCCGGATCTTATGCTGCCTCTTTTAGTGGCAGTGGTGCAAGAGAAGTAGCAAGTATAAATTTCCTCTCCTTCTACGGGCAAACAGCGGGTTCTGGTTCTGGATACGGACAAATAGGACCAGGCAAAACTATTGGACTGGAACTGAGATATGGTACTGGCCCTTGTGATGCTATTTTGGAAGTAACAGACGGCATTTTAGCATGTGAAGGTGTTCATGTTCCTGGCACTGCGGGCGCAGTCAATGCAGGTGTCAGGGCAATTGGACCCAGCCATCCAAGGAACCCTGGAAAAGGCAGGTTCCAAGGTGTTGATATTAATATGGGTGCATCTAATGTGGAAGATGCTATTGTTGTTGGAGATACAGCAACCGTTGTTATGTTAGGAGCAAACTTATTTAATGTTCAGAATTCATTTCATCTAACTTCTAACTCTGGTTCGCTAACTGTCACATCTGGATTGTCAGATCCAGCAGTCAATGATATTAAGGTAGATACTGGTCTTACTGGTGATGCCTCCATAACAAGAATCACGGCACACATGAATGGTAAATTCGATATTCCTTTTACTTGGATACCTTCCGATCACGCTTGGACTTTCTTTACCGAAGAAAACGATAAGTCAGCAAATAGTTTTCAGGTGTGGGGAGCCAACTTGGTTGTTGGGCACCCAGAAAGAGGCGGTGAATTTCAAGCAGGTAGAGGTGGTGCCTATCAAACTGGATATAAGGTTCTTACCACAGATGCTACGGCAACTGGTTCTACTTCTGATGGAGCAAACTTTATTGATGTGACCACAGAAGCATCCACCAAAGCAGGAAGCACCTTCACTTTCCAAACCAACTCTGTTGGAACTTCGGTTCTCTGGGCTCCGACAAGACTCGATGAGAATGGAGATCCGCTAAGAGATTACACTGTGAAGTTCAATGTTGATACGGGAGATACCACTGGCAGTTATGAGTTTCAAATTTGGGATGGTAGTGCTTGGGTGACTAAGGGTGTCCAAGCAACACAGATTGAGAACACGTATCGCTATTCTGACACTGTTTTTATGAGATCGAGCAATGTTGAGCACGTAAGAATTGGCATAGATGATACCACCACTTGGGCAACAAAAACAATAGACGGCACCGATGGGTATTGGATGAGGACAAGAATAGCATCCACTGGCGGATCTGCCCCTGTTTTTGAGCAACTTGGAATAGTTCCTTCGCACTTTATGATAAATGCGAAGGGCAAGAGATTATCACAAGGTCTATCAATGTGGAGAACGACTATCCTTTCGACAGGAAATGTGTTTGGCGAGGATGGTACTGTTGCGAATGCAACTCCTCCCGTTGGTTCTGGAGGAGTTCCAACTGGGTGGAATCACAATATGAAGAATAACCGACTGAACTCAAATGGTGATGCTATTCTTATGCAGTTCTCTTTACCTGGCGGCATTTGTACAGCATATCCCTTGAAACTTACGGCGGTTTATACTCTACAAGGCAGCCAACCCGTCAACACCGCCCCAGAAGGCATAATGTCTGTTCTTCCAATAGAGGTTTCAGGCGTGCCCATTGCAGACCCTGATGGTGGAATAGTGCCGACACAGAGAACACAAGCAAATACCGAGACACTAACCGCAAAAGCAGGAACTGCGATTACTCTCGACTTGCTGCCTTCTGGATCTACATTGCCTCTGACTTATAACAATCAAATTCACGAGACAGAGTTTTCTCCCTACGACATCTCTTCATATTACGAAGACGATGTTATAGCGGTGAGGTTCGAACTCAATGATGATGGCCAACCAAATCAGGATATCATCATATGGGGCATTGTTGTTGAAGGAGTTTCATTTGCAGAAGGGAAGGTATTATAAGGAGTGAATTATGGCAGGTAGTTTTATAGAATTATATTCTCAAGAATTTACATCTACGAGCACCATAACTGTGGCTCATAACCTAGATAGGGTTATTTGTGCGGTTAGGGTAAGTGTTGATGCCACTATAAGAAACGATCTTGTGCAGTCGGTTACCCCTTCGGCGTCTGATCCCAGAAACGAGTTGGTTGTGGTGCTCAAAGGTGCAGAGACAGGGGTAATACAAATAGTAGATTCTGATTATATTTGGGGATCATTGCCAACTCCAGAAGGTGCAGCAGCCCTAGGAAATAACTTAAGCGGATCTACTTTCAGCGGATCTTTCTCGGGTTCATTTGTTGGCGATGGAACAGCATTATCTATTACGGAAACAGATACACTAGACGATGTAACAACCAGGGGCAGCACAACAGCAAACAGCATCACTATAGGTTCGTTTATATCTAATGGTGCCAGTGTGGTTACTGGCAACCTCGATGTGACAGGAAAACTTACTGCCAACGAATTCCACACACAGATTGTGTCATCCTCTGTTATTTATGATTCTGGATCAACAAAGTTCGGTGATTCCGTAGATGATCTACATCAGTTTACAGGTTCCATTGATCTTGTTAGCGGCAACATAGAAGCACCTTCCTTTACTGGCTCGTTTTCAGGAGATGGATCCTCTATAACAAACGCCCAAGTTAGTGGCAGCAACCTTTTGTGGGTAGACATCAGCGGTAGCGATACTGCTGGCACAAGGGAGAGGTTTGATAAACCATACGCCTCCATAGGAGGTGCTTTGTCGGCGGCATCTGCTGGCGATGTTGTCGTTGTCCGCCCAGGGACATATGAAGAAGCTATAACTATGGTAGCTGGTGTTTCTGTTGTCGGCATGGACCGAGATAAATGTATACTGAAAAAATATTCAGGCGGATACGCAGTTACTATGGCAGATAATTGTGCTTTTGAGAATATGTCAATAGATATCAATACATCAAATGGGGTTAGCTTTGGCACCACCACTGCCGGGACATCTGCTATTAGGCATGTAAGAGTTACTAGTACGGGAGGAAATGCATCTGGCATTACTATAACGGGGGGACCGGTCCCAGCCCAAAATTGGATCACCTGCGATCATGTTGATGTTGTTGGTACCGGGCTATCGAATGCTTTTTTCAACAACTCTGCTGGTACTGTCAATTTAAGGGATTGCTTTGGGTTTGCTTTGGTTGGATTACAACTTGCCTCTACATCCACAACGAGAGTTCAAGATTGCAGATTTTCGGGATTTACCGGGATCATCATCGCCACCGCGACAGCAACTTTATACACGGATCAGTCAACACGATGGTCGTCTCTCACCAATGCTGCCGGCGGAACTTTTGCTCCTGATCTTACTCACTTGTTGGTAGCTGCTGGCAGCAATAATGAAATACAAATTAGTTCTGGAAGTCTATTAAGTTCCTCTGCGAACCTAACATTCGACGGCAACCTTTTGGAGATCACAGGAACTCTAAGTATCGATGGAAATGCCAATGCAAATAGGTTTGATGGCCTTTTTGTCGGAGATATAACAGGAGATGTAACGGGGAATGTCCTTGGCAATGTAACAGGCGACTTAGTTGGAACTTCATCATTTGCTGATGAGGCGGCAAAAGTATCAAATGCTCTTGCACAAGGCCCCGGCATAGCTGCCTTCTCTTATGATGGATCCTCGACAGCACTAGTGGGGATAGATAATACCGTTGTGACGCTAACAGGTGTTCAAACACTTTCTAATAAAATAGTGAGTGGAACATTTTCTGGATCATTCTTTGGCGATGGAACAGCACTAACGATTACAGAAACAGATACACTAGATGATGTAACAGGCAGAGGCAACACTACAACGAACAGCATTACTGTTAATGGGATAACTTCTAATTCGAATATCATTTTAACTGGTGCTTTGGCCGCAACGGGCGACATCGATAATGTTGGAACTTACAACGGCATCCAACACTATACTAGTTCGGCAATAGATCCAACTACGCCAACTCCATCAAACGGAGATATATATTATAATACAGCACTAGATATGGGAATGAGGTATGATAGCACAAGAGCAAAATGGTTATCAGTAGAAACTTCTGTAATAGAGTTCGGTAGAGACGGCAATACTGGTGGTGGTTCATACTATAGAGGGCCAGGAAACAGAGCATATTCTGCCAGCAAAGGTAGAACTGCTGAGTTTAACGGAACGGTGATATCAATTTCATACACTAGAAACGACAGTGATTCTGCGACATTTGAAGTTACAGCCGACGGAACAGGAATAGCAACTCTTGCTTCGTCAGCGGGTACGGGTAAGGATGCAACACTTGACGGCGACTTTACAGTAAATCAAATATTGGGAGTAAAAAACCAAACTGGATCCAATGCTGCTAGGCACGTTTTAGGGTGGGTAAGAATTAGGTGGAGGGCATAATATGGCAACAATTATTGTAGCAAAAAACCAAACAGGATCGCCACTAACACTTGAACAGTTGCCTGTTCCTTCCGGCAGTCTCCCCGCTTCCCCTGGAGAAGTCACTCTCACAGATTACGCATCGGAGACGGAAATTCAATCTGATAGCGAATTGTTGACATACATCACTGCCGGCAGTGTATTGCTGGAAGTTAATGGTGTAACCCTTACACAATCAGGTTCAATAGCGGTTGGAGAAACCTTTGTTGCGATGTCTCCTCTTTATGCCGACTTTTATGATTCTGGTACGACGAATGTTGGCACCGTTCCCACAACATTGGGACTTGATACTACGCGGCAGAATAGCACCGGATCGTTCGGGACTGCCTTTGCTTTATCTAGCAACCAAGTTACTGTTCAGCCTAATGCAGGTGGAATTTATATAGTCAGATATGACGTTACTTTTGGGGAAAGCGATGCTGGCAATAGGACATGCGAATTATGGCTCGAACTGAATGGTTCTGAGGTTGCTGGAACGAAAGCAGAGGTGCAGCACTGGGACGAACACGGCAACCTTGGCGATGGTACTGGCGGTCGCACTGCGGTTCTTACTCTAGCACCAGCGGATGTTCTTCGTATACGAGGTGAAGTTGTTGACGGCAGTTCCGGTTATACCACCGCAACTGGCGGAGTGGGTCTTTCTATATCTTCTATCGGATCTAACGGCACAAGCGGACCCGCCGGAAGCGATGGCACCCAAGGTCCAGCGGGATCCGGCACTACGATTACTGTTGAGGATGAAGGAACTAACATTCTAAATACTCCACATAGTAATTTAAATTTTGTAGGTTCTGGAGTCACAGCAACGGACGGAGGATTAGGAGTAGCAACTATAACTATCCCTGGCGGAGGAACGGCAAACATTGCTCAATATAGACAAACGGGAAATCTAACCATCGCCACAAGTGCGACAACAGTGGTTCTCAACGCGAATGACTTTGAAGATTCTAACTATAGTCGCGCTGGTGCAAATGTAACAGTAAGCCGTGCTGGTATCACAGCGAACGCCAGACGGACTTGTGACGGCTGGGTCGAGCAAAATACCGTAGAAATAGTGCCATCCCGTGCCAGTGCCTATGCTCGTAACAATACCGACGACACTGCTAGCTTATCTGCCACATTCCTGGTTCAATTCGCCGCTTCTGATGTTGTGAGACTTCGTTGCCAGTCTACTGGCACAAACGGCAGCGCCCAAGGTGTTGGCAATAGAATGTGGATTACACTTGAATTTGTGAGGGCTCCATAATATGGCTACTAAAATGTTATTTCTTTGTTCGTGCGGGGATTCGTTTGACATTGATGATTCTACCGGCATGACTGATCATATCGATGCTAATACCACCCATACTGTTACAGAGGAGTATGTTCATTCTTCTGTTGTTGCTTTTGCTTCTGGCAGCCAGTAGTAAGAATAACTAGTTTTGGGTTTGATAATAGATAATAGGCAAAATAATAGTATTTTTACGATTTCTTACACTACTTATTGTACAAATTTCTGTTTTGTCTTAATGGAGAAAAAATATGTCATCTATGTTAGAACAAGCAATAATCGATGCTTCAGCTTTGAAGGAAGCAGCACTTAAAAATGCGGAAGAGCAAATTGTAGAGAAGTACTCTTCCGAAGTTAAGGAAGCGGTTTCCGCTATGCTCGAAGAAGACGAGATAGTAGAAGCAGAGGAAGATATGCCTTTACCAGAGGAAGGTACCGAAGGTATTAAGTTGTCTCTTGGTGCCGCCGAAGATCTACCAGAGGCCGCTACAGGTGGAGAAAAGCTTTGTCCTTGCCCTGATGATGAGGAAGAGGTAGAAATTGATCTTGGTGCATTGATAGATCAGGCTGAACAGTCCGAAGCAGAACCCGGAACAGAGGAATATGCTGCTGATGAAATCGCCGCCGGCTTGCAGGAAGACATTGATGAAGAGATCGAACTGGACGAAGGTGAGATCAACGATATTTTAGAAAAGCTTGTTGTTGACATGAATGTTGTGCCCCGTGGTAAACCAGCTGCAGAATCAACCGAGATTGAAAAAGAGGTTGCTGCTGATATAATCTTAGCGAAAGAGCAGGAGACTCCAGAAGAAGATCTGGATGAAGAACTCCAAGAGGCAAAAAACAAGAATCAAGAATTAGTAGAAAAACATAATTCTATTATAGAAAAAAACAAAGAACTCGTTAGCGAGATTAAGAAGTTGAAAGGACTTGTAATAAAGTCTTCTAAGATTTTAGAAGACTTGAGCCTTTCAAATGCAAAACTCGTATATAAAAATCAAATTTTAGATAGTGACTCCTTGAATGAGCGGCAAAAAGAACAAATTGTCGAGGCTATTTCTAAAGTGAAGACAGTAGACGAAGCTAAAGTCGTTTACGAAACCCTTCAGAGCGGAGTGGGAAGCCAAAAGAAAAAGGCTCCAAAATCACTTAGCGAAGCGGTAAATAAAAGCACTATGTCTGTGATCCGAAGGAACAAAGATGTAGTGAGAGATGATTCAGCACTAAAGAGAAATCAAAAGCTCGCTGGTATCATCTAGAAAGACAACCATTTAAGGAGGAACAAAAATGTCTTTTTTAGAAACATTAACTGAGGGTATCGTAGACCGAGACCTTCAAAAAGAGGGAGCCGCTATTCAGTCTAAGTGGGAGAAAACTGGTCTTTTAGAAGGACTTGGAGACGACCAAAAGAAGGCTAGTATGGCTGCTCTGTTAGAAAATCAAGCTAGGGAGCTTTTGCGTGAGCATAGTTCAATGGCTTCTGGCGATGTACAAGGGTTCGCATCTGTTGCTTTCCCAATCGTTCGTCGTGTATTTGGTGGACTGGTAGCCAACGAGTTGGTTTCAGTTCAGCCGATGAGTTTACCGTCTGGTCTCATCTTCTTCTTGGATTTCACCCATAGTGGCGACACTACTGGGCGTCTAGGCGGAAATGGAACTGGTTCAGTGTATGGTGGCGATGTTGTTGCTTCCCAGATCACTGGTGGTGTTGACTTAAGCCAAACTGGTGGTGCGGAGAAGTCGTTCTATAATTTGAACAACGGATATGCATCCCCAACTGGATCTGTTGCTGGCTTAACTTCCGCGACGGCATCTCTTGATATTGGTGTTACGGTTGCTGTCGGTTCTTTGGGCGACGCAGCAGAAGCTCGTGTTCGATATGATCCCGATCTTTTGGCCGCAGGCTTTGTTGCAGAAGCATCTGTTACCTTGTCGCAGGCACAAATGGATACCATTAACTTGGAAGATCTTATTGCAATTGAAGATGTTGCAGCCAACGATTTTCCATCTGGATCAATTGTACGTCGTTTGACTAATCGTACTGGCCTTACTTTGAGTTTCATTTTGTGGAGTGCTACTACTTTTGATAATAGTGGCAACAATTCTGCAACCATTGACTTGAAGATTCCGCTCCGGGACAACCTCGCTTCTGGCGATGCTCTTGGTTCGGTTGTTGGTGCTGTTGAGTGGGGACTGGAAGGTCCAGGTAACGGAGATACTAAACAATCTATCCCTGAAATTGATATTAAGGTGGATAGTGTTGCTATTACTGCAGTTACCAAGAAGCTCAAAGCTAAGTGGACTCCGGAACTTGGTCAGGATTTGAATGCTTATCATAATCTTGATGCCGAAGTTGAGCTTACCTCTATCCTTTCTGAGCAAATTGCTTTGGAAATCGATCAAGAGATGCTTAATGAGTTGGTCAAGGGAGCAACTGCTGCTACCTATCATTGGTCGCGATTGCCTGGTCTCTTTGTAGACAGGGAAAGTGGTGTTCTTACGACTGCTACTGCTGACTTTACGGGTACTGTGTCCGAGTGGTATGAGACTCTTCTTGAGGTTGTAAACGATGTGAGTGCTAACATTCACCGTAAGACCTTGAGAGGTGGAGCGACCTTCTTGGTTGTTAGCCCCGAGGCTGCCAACATTCTTGAGTTTACGTCTGGCTTCCGAGCTGACATTTCTCACGATGACAAGAGTGGTACTGCTGGTGCTCACAAGACTGGTAGCATTAATAAGAAATGGGATGTCTATGTTGACCCCTATTTCCCACGCAACTTGGTCTTAGTTGGACGAAAGGGTGGAAGCTTCCTTGAAAGTGGCTTCGTATATGCTCCGTATGTTCCGCTTCAAGTTACCCCCACCATCTTTGGGGTTGAGGACTTCGTGCCGAGAAAGGGTGTCATGACTCGCTACGGCAAGAAGATGGTTCGACCTGATATGTATGGTCTTGTTATTATTCATAACATGCTTGGTGCCTAAACCTAGTATTTGTTGATTAATAGCGAAAAAGCCTCTGACTTTATTGTTGGAGGCTTTTTCTTTTTAAACTATTTATATATGAGTTTCAAAACAGGAGAACATATGAATGTCTGTCCCCGATCTAGATCCAATAAGTCAAACAAGTGCTGTAATTTTACCAGCCACTGGCACTCTTACTAGTGTAGCCGGAACACTTCCGTATGGAATTTACGCAGCATCGGGTGATTTCATATCAGGTGCTGCCGATCAGGTTGCTTATGTCTATAAGAAGCTTGGTGGTGATATACTGGACTTGGAGATTACCGAAGGAAATGTCTATGCTTCATATGAAGAGGCAGTTCTTGAATATTCGTATTTGCTGAATATACACCAGTCAAAGAATGTTCTTTCTGACTTCTTGGGTAACACCACTGGCACCTTCGACCAGGATGGCGAACTTAAAGATGGTACATTGAAGAATACCTTGAGTGGGACACATGTTACACTTAAATTTCCAGAGTTTAATTTTGGTTATGCCAGACGAGTTGCTGACGGTATTTCCGAAGAAGCAAACATCGGCGGTAATTCAACTGTATATTCAGCATCTATAGATACAGCAGCCAATGTTCAAGATTATAACTTGCAGACAATCGTGGAAAGTGCTTCGGCAGATGTTAGTTCTTCTTTCTACGGTAAAGTTGGTGCTAACCCGAATTTCACGAAAGTTCTCATTAAGAGAGTTTTTTATAAAACACCCAGAGCGATGTGGAGATTCTATGGCTACTATGGTGGATTAAACACTGTTGGTAATTTATCCAATTATGGACAGTATACGGATGATTCTACATTTGAGGTTATTCCAGCCTGGCAGAACAAACTTCAGGCTATGGCATACGAGGATGCTCTGTATACTAGATTATCACATTGGTCATATGAGTTGAGAAACAACAATATAAGATTGTTCCCAATTCCAAGTGCGAATGATGTTAAGAAAATATGGTTTGAATTTACTGTCCCGACTGATAGTTTTTCAGAAGGCGAAGTCAAGATTGGTATGGACGGTATCAACAATATGAACACGTTGCCTCTGGCGAATGTCCCATATGGAAACATCAACTCAATCGGAAAGCAGTGGATAAGAAGATTTGCTCTCTCTCTGGCGAAGGAAACTTTAGGGCAAGTTAGAAGCAAAATAGCCACTATTCCAATTCCAGGCGAGTCTGTGACATTGAATGGTCCAGCTCTTGTTTCGGAAGCCAAAGAAGAACAAGAGAAGCTAAGAGAAGAGCTTAAGGGAGTGTTGGACGAGCTTACTTATTCCAAACTTATGGAAAGTGATGCAACTCTCATTGAGAACACGAACAAGATTCAAGAGAAGATACCATTAGCGGTATATGTTGGGTAATTGAGGAATAATTTATGCCAGTAGACGAGAACGATGGAGTCCAAAATATATGGGAGCAACCGGCACAGCCACCGCCACCGTTATTCCTTGGAGAGAAAGAAAGAGATTTAGTTAAACAGGTTAACGATGAACTCATAGAGAGAATCATCGGACAACAGGTTCTCTATTATCCAATAAGTGAAAAGCATACTGACTTCCATCCAATATATGGGGAAGCTGTTGAAAAGAACTTCTTAGCCCCCATCAGAGTATATGCTTTGGTAATGTGGGAAGGTAGTAATACTACTACATCTAATTTTGGTATTGATAGACTGTCTTCAATTGAGATACATTTTCACAAAAGAAGATTAACAGAAGATCAGGACTTGTTTGTTCGTGAAGGTGACTTTGTTTTATATGGTGATGTATACTATGAAATAGTGACACTTGGACAACCAAGGGAACTGTTTGGACAACCAGATTTTAAAGTTGAAATTGTTGCTAAGTGTATAAGAGCCAGAGAAGGTCTTTTCAAACAAGATTCAGATAGAGTGCAAGACCCAAGAAAGAAGCTTGCTTCTCCTCCTGCTTTTACAAAGCTTGTTCCGGCGGACCCGCTACCTTCGGATCCAACTTTGTGTATTCCGAAGCTTTCAGCTGCTGTATCTGGTTCTGCTGACTTTAATGATGTTGTTACTTTGGCAAACAATGCTGCCAATTACCACGGATGTATGTTCTATCTTAGTGCGACTGGAAGTACGATAATAACTCCATTCTTCCAGGCACAGAAATGGTATTTTAATGAAAATGGGGTATGGTTTCCAAGCCCCTTTGCTGGTGAATAATATATGACTTTGTTTATTGCCCTATCTTTATTATCTCTGGTTGCTGTTGCGAACCTCGCAACACTTCCGGTGATGTTTGGTGTTAGGGCACCCGATGATAATGATATAGTGAAAGAAGATAGGTCAATTGCAAGACTTGAAAGAGAAAAAGAGATATTAAAAATCCAACAAGACCAAGCTCTCGCTCAAAATGATTTCCTCAGAGGACAAAAAGCAAGCCAAGATATTAGAATGAAAGCCGCCGAAATAGAAAGGGCGAAATTGAAGGATCTGCAAACCGTGCTTGCGATGGGGGAGGAAGCCAGAGCCAAGGAAATCGAGAATCTCAACAAAAAGCTAGAGGCACTAGAAGCAAATGCAAAAAACGAAGCAGAAATCCTTGCGATTCAACAAAAAATTAAAGCAATCAATATAGGCACCAATGCAGAGATTATCAAAGCATTGGAAGGTCAGGAGAAGGCTGTGTCCCTCACGGGACAATCCGCCAAAAACATTGAAGAGCAAAGTGGGACATTAAATGATATTTTTGGAACAATGCTCGGCATAAGAGAAGGCCAAAAAAATATCCTTGTCGAGGCTATAAAAACAAGGAATGCAAACGGGGGTATCTCTAAGCAGCTGGGGGATGCCAGAGCTACGATAACCAATATACTAAGCCCAATGAACATAATGGCTTCTCTTGGTTCAAAGATATTTGAGTCAACAGTCGGTATGGCAATAGCACAAGATTCAGCATTAGCAAACTTGAACAAAACAGTTGGTGCTATGGGACAGTTTAACGATGCTGCCAACGAAGCTTTCCTTACATCAAGAGAGTTTGGTGTTGGGTATGCAGAAGCAGCAGAAGCAATCCAAGCACTACATTCTTCAATGGCTGATTTTACAGAGTTATCAAAAGGAGCACAAAAAGAACTTACCAATTTCACTGCCCAAATGAGTCAGCTTGGGATAGAATCATCTACGACTGCTGCCAGTTTGAATATAGCCACAAAATCTCTGGGTCTCGGCCTTGGCGAAGCACAAAATATGCAAAAAGAGCTGTTCGCAACGGCACAAGCTATTGGTGTTGCTCCTAAGCAATTGGCTGAGGGTTTTGTTTCAGCTTCACCACAACTAGCTGCCCATGGCGGCAAAATGGTAGAAGTCTTTAAAGAAATGGCAGGTGCCGCAAAGGCAACTGGTATTGAGATGAGTGCTTTATTACAGATAGCCGGTCAATTTGATACTTTCGAAGGGGCGGCTCAAGCGGCTGGCAACTTAAACGCTATTTTAGGAGGTGATTTATTAAACAGCGTTGAGTTGCTGGCTGCCACCGAAGAAGAAAGGATAAGAATGTTGATTCAGAGCATCCAACTTTCTGGAAAGAGTTGGGAGTCAATGAACAAGTTTGAAAGACAAGCAATTGCTAGTGCTGCTGGGATAACAGACATGAACATAGCCAACCAAATGTTTAATCAAAGCTTGTCGGCATATGACGAACAGGTTACCAAATCAAATGCATCTGCCATATCACAGAAGAAGATGAACGAAGCGATGAAAGAGTTTATGGATATAGGACAAAAAGTTAAAGCAGCTGTTATGTCTCTTGCTGTCAGCATTCGTCCGCTTATTGAAGCGATGAGATTCGTATTGGAAGTGTTCGCAATGGCTGCTTCTGCGGCGACAGCATTTGACGAACATCTCGTTACCATGATTGTTGGGGTGCTCGGGCTTGTTACCGTTATATACTTTGCTGTTAGGACAATCCAGATGTGGAAAGCAGCTGTAACAGTTGCCACTGCGGTACAAGGAGCCTCTGCAGCTACTACGGCAGCTGCCGCCACAGCATCAGCAACAGCAATTGGGGTACAATCAGCTGCCATGAGAGTCGCCACACCAGTATTCTTGCAATTCGGTACCGCAGCGGGTGCTGCAAGTGCCGGAGTTGGTGCTTTTGCTCTTGGTATTCTTGCGGTCGGGGCAGCTATCGCTTTGGCTGGTGCTGGTATCGCTGTAATTTTTCTCTCTGTAGGCTATATGTTTGGGAAAATGAGCGAACTTGCTGGTGGCCAAATAATAGAACTCTCAGTTGGTATGTTGGCGTTGGCAGCATCTATGATGGCATTTTCTGCTTTGGGTGGTCCAGTTGGTTTGTTTGCGGCAATTGGAGTTGCGATGCTTGTTGGTTTGATGGTCGCGGCAGCAGCAACTGCTTCTTCTTTTAGCACTATAGCCACTTCTATTAACAGTATAAAGACAGCAATTGATGGACTTAATGAAACAAAGCTGGAAGCCCTTACTATGACTATGGGCATTGCCGCCGTTGCCGCACCAGCATTTGCAATCGCAGCAGCCCCGCTAGCAGCAATCGCCGCAACGACTGGAACAATCACAACGGCAGCAACGACTGGAACAATCACAACGGCAGCAACCCGTGGGGTGGTATCAAAAGCAACACCAGCCACAGCCCCAGCGACAGGTACAGCTGCCGGAGGTGGAGGGGTTGATCAACGACCAATTCAACTTATGATAGATCACAGAGGGAAGAAGATTATCGCAGAAATTGCGACTGAGGCTCTGGCAAAGGATATAAACAGTGCCGCACGCCCCAATAGGAGAGCCGGACCCACCAGCGCGCTTGTAAAACCGCCTGCATAGGATAATAGGGAATATATAGTAATATGTCATTTTTTATAAAAAACAAAAAAAAGTCAACTCTTGATAGCAGAAGGAAAGATAAGACAGATGATCTTGCTGGGTCAGATTATAATAATGAAACAAAGGGCATTACTCGTGGGCTGGTGTTGGATTTGTTTCATGTCCCAACGGGAGAAAGTGTTAACTTCAAAGCATTTTTAACGACATACAGCGATCAATACAATTCTAGTTGGGAATCCACAGAAGTATTTGGAAGAATGGATCCCATCCAAACATTCAAGAATACAAAGAGGGTAATAAGTTTGGGGTGGGATGTTGTTGCCTCATCTGTTGAAGAGGCAATTATAAACCTAGATAAATGCCAAAGATTGTTTTCAATGCTTTATCCTGTATACGAAGCACACGATGATACTATACCAGGCTCTACAACTATGGTTGCATCTCCTTTGTTCAAGTTGAAGTTTGTGAATTTGATTCAGAATGTGGGTACTGGAGCTGAAAAGTTAAAGGCAGAAAGAGAAATAAAAAATTTACAAAACCAGGACACTGGACTCAACGAGGAACTGAAGGGCATAGAAGCGGAGATAGATCTGAAGCACGAGAAACTTAATGACCTCAACGATGATCCCGATCTTGGACTCTTCACCGCTCTCGTTAATGATGAGCTAGAAGAACTGTTAGAAAAAAAGGACAAACTGTTGTCTGGGAGAACGAGCGTAGCAAGTGAAATTCAAACACAACAAGGAAGAGTATCGAACTTTAAATCGGTTACTTCTGGCAACTCTAGGGCAAGCATTAGTGGCTTAGTGGGAACTGTGTCAGGCTTTACTTATGAGCCAGACATTGAAGTTGGGTTCGTGATGGTGTCGGAGGAGAACTATATCCACAAACCATTAAGTTGGCTTGCGAATATACAGTTCTTCACACACACAAGCTCGGATGGGACTCAAAAGATGGCACGAAAAGGTCACCTCAGTTTCCATATAAAGCCAACATATAACAAGGAATAATTGAATTATGCCAATGTCTAGATACGAAGGAAGGAAAATAAAAAGAAACGCAAATCGTTTGTATAACAATGTTTTCAAAGATCGCGATGTTATATATATTAGGCAGTATACTACCGCTGTCCATGGGCCATTGACCGCAGAACAACTTGAAAGAATTCAAGTGATTGACCACACTTGGACATTGGGAGATAGATTTTATAAACTGGCAGACAAACATTATGGAGACTCTGAGTTGTG
>LWDU01036282.1_pt1 | contig 16047 bp, 13 predicted proteins | sample 727161 | NCBI WGS metagenome assembly LWDU01 (sample SAMN04566230, study PRJNA314399) | hydrothermal vent metagenome | isolation source: deep sea hydrothermal plume seawater | place: Mexico: Gulf of California, Guaymas Basin | collected 2004-07-11 | reverse complement strand
CAATGAGCCTGGGTTTGTTCCTGCTGGGAGCTGTGTTCTGCTACTTCTTTGTCTTTCCGATCGTGCTGGATTTCCTGATCAGTTTCAACAAATGGCTGGGCATCGAGATTCAGCCACGTCTGTCGGAATACATCAGTCTGGCTTTGATGTTGCCGGTGATGTTTGGCATCAGCTTTCAGTTGCCGCTGGTGATGCTGTTCCTTGAGCGGATTGGGATCGTGACCATCAAAGGGTATTCAGAAAACTGGCGGATGGCGATCCTGGTCATTTCCATCGCATCAATGCTGCTCACTCCATCGGACCCTCAGAGCATGGTGCTGATGATGTTTCCACTGATCATTCTTTACGTCGTCGGCATCCAGCTTTGCAAATTCCGCCCCAGCACTCCGGCTGACCCACTGGCCTGAAGCGGGTTTCGTGCAGGTGCGTAGAATCACCACAACAGCCGTAGGGCCGGTTCCTACCGGCCGATCGAGCGACGATTAGAGACGTGGCCGGTAGGAACCGGCCCTACCAAAGACTGTAGTGATCCGATCATGAGCGAAGTGATTCTTGCCGATACGATGCCGGCCCTGTTCGACGAGCTCTCGAACGGTCGTTTCGAAGTTCGCCCGTTGGAACCCGCATCTGATGACGACTGCGCTATGGCCGTCGCGGTCGTGGCGTATAGCCATCCGATTGTCGACGGCCCGCTGCTGGATCGTTGCCCAGAGGTCAGGATCGTCAGCAATCACGGTGTAGGAGTTGATCATATCGACGTCGCTGCAGCGCAGCAGCGTGGTGTGCGGGTTGGCAATACACCGGGCTGTCTGGACGCAGCCACGGCTGACATGACGATGGCTCTGATACTGTCAGTGGCGCGCAATATCGTGATCGGCGATCACTTTGCTCGCGGCCCGGAGTTCACGCATTACGATCCGTCCATCCTGATCGGCCAGGAAGTGACCGGCAGTACACTTGGGATTGTCGGTATGGGACGCATCGGTGTTCAGGTCGCTCGGCGGGCCAGCGCGTTCGACATGAAGATTCTGTATCACAACCGCAGCCGTCGCCCGGATATCGAGGACTCACTCGGTGTTCAGTTTGCGACGCTGAATGATCTTCTTGACGCATCAGATTTTGTGACCTTGAATTGTCCCCTGACCGAAGAAACGCACGGGTTAATCGGGCCTGCACAGTTTCATCAGATGAAACCATCCGGCATCCTGATTAACATGGCTCGCGGCCCCGTCGTTCAGACCGACGCGCTGTATGCAGCACTGACGACCGGACAGATTACGGCCGCCGGACTGGATGTCACGGATCCCGAACCGCTGCCGCGTGATCACCCGTTGCTGCAACTGGACAACGTCATTGTCGCGCCGCATCTGGGCAGCGCTTCGAATGTCACTCGACGCCGCATGATGCAGATCACGGTCGACAACCTGATCGCCGGGTTGGAAGGTCTTCCACTGCCGCACGAAGTGGCGCCGGTCTGCTGATGTCGTTTTGTTCGTGACGGGTCATTTTCGCCAGTCATTCGCAGCAATCATCCGACGCACGACTTCTGTTTGGCTGCCCGTTTCTTCGAAGTATTGAAGCTGCTGTTGCGCTCCCGCGTTCGCCGGCAGCGATCGGACTGACTGCAGCTCGTCTGCGCAGTCGAGCTCATCGGCCATCGGTTGAAGTTGATCCACAAGCTCGTTGGCTACTTTGGCAACAGACCGCTGCTGAAAATCTCTGGTGCTGACCAGTTCGGCATCGGACCCATACCGGGTGGCTCGCCACTTATTCTGTTGCACCATCATCGGATGGTATTCTGACTGGAATGTGCCTTCGTCAATTTCGCGTGAAATTGCCTGGACCAGACACTGCACAAGAGCTGTGATCGCCAGCACATGGTCCAGACTTGCCGGCATGTCGCAGACTCGCACCTCCACAGTGCCGAAGTTGTGATGCGGACGAATGTCCCACCAGATTTCCCGAATACTGTTGATGAAGCCGGTGTTGACAAGGTGATTGATCAGCCAGACATATTCTGACCAGTTGCGCATCAGGTGCGGCAATCCAGCGGTCGGCAGACCTTCCATGATTTTCGAACGATTCGAATGCAGTCCGGTGTTGCGGCCTTCCCAGAAAGGCGAATTCGACGACAACGCCAGCAGCAGCGGCAGATACTTCATCATCCTTTCGCAAACCATGATGGCTTTGTCGCCGGTTTCCACACCGACGTGCACGTGCAGTCCGAAAGTGACCAGTCTGCGAGCAACATCCTGCATCAGTTCGACCAGTCGATGGTACCGATCGTCGGCCGTGACTTTCTGATCTCGCCACGAAGAGAACGGGTGAGAACCGGCCCAGAACAGCTCCAGTCCCAGAGATTTTGCCGCGCCGTCGACAAGGGCTAACTTCTGTCGCAGGTCCGTGCCCGCATCGCGCACCGTGTTGCAAACGTCTGTGTTGATTTCCAGATAGCTCTGCATCAGCTCGGGCTTGATCGCATCACGCTGTTCTGCCGGCAGCGCCGTCAGTACGTCTTCGATGCGGTTGGCCAGTGCCATTGTATCGGCATCGACGAGCTGCAATTCGATTTCGACACCGATTGTGGGTCGTTGATTCGGCGTAAACAGAAGCTGTGACATGTGGTACGACTGCCTCTTTGTGAATAAGAACCGGGTCTGGGCCTGGAAGATTATTGGGTCGCCAGTAACAGAGTCGCCCGTGCCAGTATTCGGACGCCGAAGGCGATGGCCGATTCGTCAATGTCAAATACGGGCGAATGCAGATGTGGCCAGGGTTGCGAGCTGGCGCAGCCGAGACGCATCTGGGATCCGGTGCAGTGGGCCAGGTACATCGCGAAGTCCTCGCCGCCCATGCTGGGCCTGTCCAGCAGGACAACGTTTTTATCTGTCACTACCTGTCGCGCTGCAACTTCCATCGCTGATGTTTCGTTCACGGAATTGATGACCGAACCCAGCGGGTGGCGAAATTCAACGTCAACGGTGTTGCCCGTAACAATCGCGAGGCTCTGACTGATGTCGTTGATTCGCTGCATCAGCTGTGTGCGACCGGTGACGTCTGTTGTGCGCAGTGTTCCTGCGATGCTGACTTCATCCGGAATCACATTCGACGCGCAACCACCATTGATCCGGCCGATGGTGAAGACGGCGGCGTCTCGGACGTCAGTGCTGCGAGGCAGCATCTGATACAGGTTAGACGTCAGCATGGCCGCTGCGTGAATCGGATCCGTTGTGCTGTGCGGCCGTGCTCCGTGTCCACCCCGACCGGTGATTGTGATATAAACCTCGTCAACCTGTGCCGTGAAGACGCCGTAGCGCAGACCGATCTGTCCGGCCAGCAGGTTGGGCTCCACGTGCACGCCGAGTATCGATCTGACGCCGGACAACAGGCCATCTTCAATCATCCACGTCGCACCATCGCAGGTTTCTTCGGCTGCCTGAAACAGAAACCGGATTCGTGCTGACGGCACGTCCGAAGATGCGGACTGCCCCAGGTGCGTCAACACTTCAGCGACGCCCAGCACGATCGTCGTGTGCACATCGTGCCCGCACGCATGAGCCAGTCCGTCCTTGATGGATGCGTAGCCAACTTTTTTGCGATCGGACATTCTGAGCGCATCGATGTCGGCTCGGATGGCGATGGCCGGTGTTTCGGCTGTGGCATCGCCGAACAGCAGATCGCCGACAACGCCCACACCTCGTTCGGGGATGAAGGCGGGAATCCCAAAACTCTTCAGACGTTCGCAGACGGAATGGCTGGTCTCTGTTTCTTCGCCGCTGGCTTCCGGTGAACAATGACGTTCCCGTCGATACGCAGTCCATGCGGCCTGGTGCTCGCTGGTTCCAGCGGGCGGACGGCTTCAGCATCCTGCGAGTGCAGTCGTAGATCACGGTCCGTGGTCATGCGGTTCTGATTCCGTCAGCAGAGAAGCGGGAATTACCGCTGACTGTATGTAAAAGCGGTTCAGGCGATCAAGCGCGTCACCGGCAGGAAAACCTTATACTCAGCGATTGAACGGTGCAGCGCGAGTGAGACGGGGTGATCCGCAGCAAATTTCGTCATTCCGTGCAGAACGCCCCTCCCATCGCAAGCGGGCTGTTGAATCGATGGGGCGTTGCAGGTGGCTTTCAGCTGTTACCTTCCACACTCAGACAGCGTCGGTGGATTGACGATTTCTGCACTATGGAATCACGCTCATTTCTGAGCTGACGCTGTCCTTGTGGAATAAGTTCGCTGCACTGGCGGCCACCGGCTCATCCAACGGATCGTCGACGGAAAAATAAACGCCGTCTGTTCGCCCGAGGGGTTCCTGGTAGTTCATTCGCCACAGCCGATGAGGCTGCAATTCGTGCATAAGGCTCTGGCATCCGGTGGCACTTAGCAAAAGCAGGCCAGCGCAGGCGAGTCGTTTCATCGTGATTGTCCCTGAAGTTTCGCAGTGAAGTGCTGTTATTCGCTGGCAAAATGTCGCCGAATCGGCCACCATTGCAGGCCCGGTTGAGTTTGCTGCGTCTGTCATATGACGAAGATTACTCGCCGCGATTGCTCGCCATAACACGAAGGCGGTCATCATTCCGTCCGGAATGGCATGACCGTTCCGCAACCACATCCAACTTCCGCAATTCCTGCCGAACCACGGAGTCCCGTATGCAACGTCGACCGTTTCTTGCTCTGCCCGTCTGCTTATTCCTGGTGACGGCGCTGACCGTCGCATCATCCCGGGCTCAGGACGCAGCTCCGCTGCCAGCGATTCCAGCGAAGATTGATCTGCAGGATGGCGACACGCTGGTGTTTCTGGGGGACAGCATCACTCATCAGCGACTTTACACACAATACGTGGAAGACTTCTTCTACACGCGGTTTCCGGAACGTCGCATCCACTTCCACAACGCTGGCATCGGCGGCGCTCAGGCGTGGGATGCGCTGCAGCGAGTCAGCCGGGATGTGCTGGACTACAAGCCTCGTTATGTCACCATTCTGCTGGGCATGAACGACGGCCGGTACACGCCGTTCGATCCCGCTATCTTTGCGACCTATCAGAAGGATATGACGGAAATCGTCGCCAGAATTCGTGAAGGTGGCGCAACGCCGGTGCTGATGTCCCCCACGATGTTCGATGCCCGAGCTGCTCGGTTGCGTCAGAATCCAAAACGACCGAGGGCCTCGGACATGCTGTCGCAGTACAACAGCGTACTGGCTTATTACGGTCGTTGGCTGCAGGACCGGGCGATCGAATCAGGGAGTTCCTATGTCGATATGTTCAGCCTGCTGAATGACCTGACGGTTGAAGCGCGAAAAACGGATCCGACGTTCACTCTTATCCAGGATGCCATTCATCCGGGCCCACCGGGGCAGCTGGTGATGGCTTATGCGATGATTGATGATCTGGGTCTCCGTAGACCGGTGTCAAATATTCGCGTTCTGCCTGCAACGAAGAATGGCTTCCGCGCAATGGCGACCGGCGGCAAAGCCAGCAACGTCAGGGCGGCGGCGGACGGGGTAGAATTTGACTGGACGGCCAACAGTCTGCCGTGGGTGTTGCCGGAAGAAGCTCAGCCAGGTGCCAAACTGCTGCACCTGGGACATCGTGCCAGCAAAGAAGGGCTTGAAGTTCACGGGCTGACGGCAGGACAATACGAGGTTGTCATCGATGACGTCGTGGTCGGCACCTACTCGGACGTTGCTTTGTCACGGCATATTGAATTGCAGGACAACAGCAAAACGCCTCAGTATCAGCAGGCGCTGGCGGTGGCGATGCTGAACAAACAGAAAAATGAAGGTCCGGTCAGGCAGCTGCGGGACGGCTGGCGGGTCTTTCAGGGATGGGCGCGACAATCCCGCCAGTTGAATGATCAGCCGAACAATGCTCAACTTGCAACAGCCGTTGCGAAAGGACGAGAGCGGCTGGACGGCCTGGAAGCAAACATTTCCAGTGCAGAGGCGGCTGCGAAGAAGATCGAGGATGAGATCTACAGAACCAACCAGCCGGAAACGCGTCACTACGTAGTTCGCAAGGTGAAATAGTGGAGGGTCAACACTGAGTTGAGGTGCGCCACTGGCTTCGCCAGTGCCTGTCGGCTCTCGAAGTACACTGGCAGAGCCAGTGGCACACAATCTCAGGTATTCGTGCCACCAGGGATTGAACAGCAACATGATGTACGATGATAGCGCAACGTACAATTCAGTGTTCGGGGTCTGCTCAGCTTGTGGTGCCGGCCTCATAGACGTGGGCGGCAGAGTGTTCGAAACGCCTTCCGGCATATTGGTCGCAGCGTCAGTATCGTCGGTCAACGTTACCGACCACAATTCAGGTCACAATTCAAAAACTAACGAATCGTCAGGAACTGCCTGACCTACGGAGTTGAAATGAACAGATTCACGATTCCCCTTGCGACGCTGTGTCTGGTCGCGCCCGCGTTTGCCGACGATTCGGCAGACGCGATCCGGGCGCTGCAGTCTGTCGGTGAGCATGCCACGGGTGCAGCAGAAGCCCGGACAGCGCTGCAGACTCTGAAGCAGGGTGGCGCTGCCAATCTGCTTCCCGTGCTGAAGGCCTTCAACGGCAGTTCGAAGTTGGCCGCAAACTGGCTGCGCAGCACTTTTGAAGCGATCGCCGACACAGAACAGAAAGCCGGTCGCGGATTGCCCAAAGGTGATCTGTTAGCGTTCGTCAAAGATACCTCGGAATCACCGTCCGCCCGGCGACTGGCATTCGAATGGCTGCTGAAACGCAGTCCACAACTTGAGGACGAGTTGATTCCCGGCATGCTGCTGGACCCCAGCCCGGATTTTCGCCGCGACGCCGTCAAGAGACTGATTGATCAGGCGGCGGCCGCGAACGCAGACGCAGCCGTGGCACTGTACGCCAAAGCCATGACTGGTGCCGTGCACGAAGATCAGGTCAAGACGATTGCCAAAGCCCTGAAGGATGCCGGTGAAGAAGTCAACATTTCGCGTCACTTTGGATTTTTGACGAAGTGGAAGATCATCGGTCCGTTTGACAACAAGGATCAGAAGGGCTTCCCCGTTGTTTATCCTCCGGAAACGAAGCTTGATCTGACGGCCGAATACGATGGTCAGCTGGGCAAAGTGAAATGGGAGTCCATCGCCACGGACGACGACTATGGTGTCCTGGACATCGGCAAACAGATTGAGAACTACAAGGGTTCACTGATGTATACCACCACGACCTGGCAAAGTGAAAAGGATCAGGCGGTTGAGATTCGTCTGGGCACACCCAATGCCTGGAAGCTGTGGGTCAATGGTGCGTTGATGTTTGAACGCGAGGAGTATCATCGAGGTACTCGACTGGATCAGTATAAAGTGCCCGTTTCACTGAAAGCGGGACAGAACACGATTCTGGTTAAGATCTGTCAAAACGAACAGGAACAGGACTGGGCGCAGGATTATCAGTTTCAATTGAGAGTCTGTGATCGCACAGGCGCAGCGGTACTTCCCGTGACACAGGCCGCAGCTAACAATACTCCGCGAAAGGAGATTCGATAATGAGACACCTGCCAGCAACAACGAACCGTCGCCGTGCCGTCCTGGCATTGGCAGGGTTTGTGGGAATAGGTTTTTTGTCACCGGCGCATTCAGGCGACTGGCGACAGTTTCGAGGCAACGACGCAAATTCAATCGCCCAGGGAGAAAACCTGCCGACCGAACTGAGCGGCGGTTCGATCGCATGGAAAGTGGAATTGCCAGGCCGTGGCCTGTCCGGCCCGATTGCCGTCGACCAGCAGGTTTTCCTGACCGCCAGTTCCGGGTATTCACAGGATCGGCTGCACATTCTTAGCATCGACGCTGAAACCGGTGAGACGCAGTGGGAACGCCAGTTCGAAGCCACCGGTCGCACTGGCTGCCATCCGAAGATGTGCATGGCCACGCCGACGCCAGCCAGCGACGGCGAACGAGTCTTTGCCTTTTATTCCAGCAGCGATCTGATCTGCACAGATCTCGCCGGCAACCTGCAGTGGTATCGTGGCTTTGGTGCCGAATACCGCAATGCCAGCAACAGTCTGGGCATGTCTTCGTCGCCCATCGTGATCGGATCAACCGTGATCGTTCAGGCGGAAAGCGAAGCCGAAGCTTTTGCGGCAGGTGTTGATACCGTCACCGGCGAAACAAAGTGGAAAATCGATCGTCCACGGAAAGCGAACTGGACGTCTCCCACAATTCTGCCGGCGGCCAACGGCAGGCCCGCTCTGGCGCTGCTGCAGTCTTCCGCCGGACTGTCCGCCGTTGATCCGGAAACAGGAAACGTGGTCTGGACGTTTGGCAATGGTGCATCGACGATACCATCATCATTGGTTGTTGACGGAACGGTCGTCATCCCGTCGAATGGGCTGACAACCATCAGGCCTTCTTCCGACGGCACGACCTTCGAAGACGTCTGGAAGTCGTCGAATCTGGGGCCATCCACTCCCAGCCCAGTGGTGATTAATGGCCTGACGATTACCGTTAATTCGGCCGGTGCACTGTCTGCCGGAGACATGGCGACGGGCAAACGCCTGTGGCAACTGCGGTTGAAGGGGAAATTCAGCGGCACCCCGCTGGCCTCCAACGGTCACCTGTTCTTCTTCAACGAAGCGGGGTACGCATTCGTTGTGCGGCCGGAGCGAGAGAAAGGCGAAATTGTTTCTGAACTGGATCTGGCGGAAACCATTCTGTGCAGTCCGGCGGCTTCCGACAACGCGTTGTATGTGCGCAGCGATGGTCATTTGTGGAAGTTCTCAGAGCAGCGATAGACCCTCCTACAGCGAATTTCGCTGACTCATGGCCGCGACAGACGTGTTCCAGCCTGAGAAAGCGGTATGCCCACGAGCCAGAACGGTTCATGAGAATAAGTAAACTGCTCTGATGTCTGATCTCACCATACCAGTTGCCATTGGTCTTGGCGGATTCGTCGGTGCTGTGGCACGTTTCTATGTCAGTAGCGGCGTGGCGAAAGCCTGCGGCGAAGACCTTGCATTTCTGGGAACATTGTCCGTCAATCTGATCGGCTGTTTCGCGATTGGAATTCTGGCGACAATCGCCACCAGGGCCAACGTGTTTTCGCCGCTGGTACAGACCTGTCTGATTACCGGGTTGCTGGGGTCACTGACAACATTTTCAACGTTTGCCTTTGAATCGCTGAGCCTGATGCAGACGGGGCGTTTGGGAGCAGCCGTGCTGAACATGAGCGCCAATCTGCTGGCCGGACTGGTCCTGGCGTGGCTGGGCATACAGGTTGCCGGTCTGTTTCTGTCCGACGTCTCGGCAAACGGTTAGGTTTCTGCGAGCATGTCGGAGAGTGAAACCAAGTCAGTCGCGGAACACGATTCCGCGCAGTCAAACGTCGCCGAACCGGGAAGTTTTCGTGAACTGCTGCAGGTGGCGCTGCCGCTGATTATCAGTTCCGGGTCACTGTCCGTGATGAGCGCTGTGGACCGCATGATGCTGGCCGGTTATTCGGCGGACGCGCTGGCTGCAGTCACTCCCGCGTCAATGTTGCACTGGACGATTGTCTGCATTCCGTTGGGCACGATTCTGTACTCCAACACATTTATTTCGCAGTACGACGGGGCGGGCCGCACGGGGCGCTTGACAGCGTCATTGTTCCAGGCAATCTGGCTGGCGGTGATCTCCGGGATTCTGCTGACGCTGCTGACACCGTGGACTCACGATTTGCTGTCCGTGACCGGTCATGAGCCGGGGGTCGTCGCGCAAGAGACCATTTATTTTAATACGCTGTGCAGCGGCAGCAGCGTGCTGCTGCTGGCAATGGCGCTAAGCTGTTTTTTCAGCGGCCGACGGCAGACTCAGGTCGTCATGTACGTCAACCTGTTCAGCACTGTGGTGAACTTCGGACTGAACTATCTGCTGATTTTCGGCAACGGTCCGTTTCCTGAAATGGGTATTCGTGGTGCAGCGGTGGCCACCGTTGCCGCACGTTTCTTCGACATCGCCGCTTACATCATTCTGATGAAGCGAGCGAATCGATCGGGCATATTTCCATTTCGGAAGTCGTGGCGCATCGATCGTTCTTTGATGAAGAAATACCTGAAATTCGGTTTGCCCAGTGGGCTGCATTACTTTGTCGACAACTCCGGGTTTACAGTGTTCCTGTTGATCGTAGGGAGTCTCAGTCGAGATGCACTGGCCGCGACGAATCTGGCGTTCAGCGTGAACGGTCTGATCTTTGTACCGTTGCTGGGATTTGGAACGGCTGTCCAGACTCTGGTTGGCCACCACATCGGAGCGGGTCTGTTGCCCGCCGTTGTGCGGACAACCTGGAATGCGGTTCGCATGGCTGTCGTCTGGACGGGAGCGGCGGCCCTGCTGTTGATTCTGTTTCCGGCCGTCAGCTTAATGCCGTTTGTGGCGTTCACCGTGGATGGTTCGGCGGCCGATGAGTCGCTGCAACGGCTGTTGCCGACCGCCACAATCCTGTTGCAGTTCGTCGCGGTCTATTCCGTCTTCGACGCACTGGCCGTCGTTTTTGCGTCAGCGCTACGCGGTGCAGGAGACACCGTGTTTCCCATGCTGATCACGATGTTTTCCAGTTGGTTCGTGATGACGTTGCCGGCGTGGTGGATTCTGTCATCCGGCAGCGCCACGCCGCAGCGACTGTGGCTGACCTGTACCGTGCATATCGTGTTTATGGGAACCATGATGCTGCTGCGATATCGCAGTGGTCGCTGGAAGCAGATTCACGTCATTGATGACGCTGAGGCGCCTGTCACGCCACCGGCATGATTTCGTCGATAGGATCGCCGAAGGGCAGAATCTGTATTGGTCGCCCCTGTAGATCATGCAGCGTGTGTTTGTGGTCTATCCCGAGATGCCGGTACACCGACGCCCACAGATCATTGGGTGTCAGGATGCGTTCGACAGGATGTTCGCCCTTGCTGTTGGTGGCTCCGATGACCTGTCCGGTTTTCATGCCTCCGCCGGAAACCAGCACAGACATCGCCTTGGGCCAGTGGTCTCGACCGGGTTGTTCGACGCCTGTCTTCGTGCCACGCCGCACGGTAATGCGTGGTGTGCGTCCAAACTCGCCCGTCGCCACCAGCAGCACCTTGCGGTCCAGACCACGTTCGTAGAGGTCCTCAATCAATGCCGTGAGAGCCTGGTCGTATACCGGCAGTCGCCATTCGCAGTCTTTGAAAATATGGGCGTTGACCGCGTGCGAATCCCAGTTGTACGCGCCCTCTTTGGGCATCGGCGTGCCTTTGATGTAGGGGTTTTCCCAGACCATCGTGACGAAACGAACGCCGGCTTCGACAAGGCGACGCCCCAGAATGGCTCGCTGTCCGTACGCGTGCCAGCCATACCGGTCTCGCAATTCCTGCGGTTCCTGCGACAGGTCGAAGGCGTTGCGAACCTTGTCGCTCATCAGCATGTCGATGGCCTGTCGGTTGAAGCTGTCCATCGCTTTCATGGTGCCGCTTTTGTCGACATCGCGGCGGAACTGATCGACGCTCTCCAGCATCGCCAGCCGATCATCCAGCCGACCTTCCATCGTCTTTTTGACGCCGATGTTCTGCACCTTAAAGTCATCATCGCTGGGGTTTCCACCGACAATGAACGGCGTTGTGGATGGTCCCGGCCATGCCGGTCCCATTGCAAACGTGTCGATGCCGGCTCGGCTGGCGTCCACTTCGTTCACGCACACCGGCATTTCGCTGGTGCCGTCTTCCAGCATCTTTTTGATGATGCAGCTGACCGCGGGAGCATCATTCACGGTTCCGGTGGGTGTTGTCGGAACGCGACCGGTCATTAGTCGTTTGTGCCCACCACCGTGATCAGCGAACTCGTGATGGATCGATCGAATCAGATTGAACTTGTCGGCGATATTTGCGTGCAGCGGCAACAGTTCGCAGACGTCGAGGCCCGGCACGTTGGTTTGAATCGGATTAAACTCGCCACGATATTCCGCCGGCGCATGCGGCTTCATATCGTAGGTTTCCATGTGAGGCGGCCCGCCCGGCAACCACACAAAGATGACGGACGTATCGCTCAGATCGTTACCAGCTGCAGCGGCCTGAGCCTTGTACGACAGGTAGTCGCTCATGCCCATCCCCAGAACGCTAAGTCCTCCGAGTTCCATGAACGTCCGACGGTTGATCGGCCCAGGACAGTTTCGGTGACGGTGCTTCATACAAGTTGTCCTCAGGGCAAGGCAGGCAGGACGGTTGCGAACTTCGCAGGCAGGGTACCAGCTGCAGGACAGTATGACTTATTCACCAGTGAAACAGGAAACCCAAATACTGAAATTTTGTTTCGCTGGTCGCGATGGGCGTCTTTGATGTAGGCCAGGACCTGTCCTGACGATGTTACTACGCGGCACGCCGCACCTGGCGGCTGTCCGGATATGTCTGTTCCTGTGAGCGGCACGGCGCAGACCGCCGGTTATTGTTAGTGTTTTCACGCGCGGCTAGCGCCTTGCGGCTCACTGTTTCAGTTGTAGGTCAGGACCTGTCCTGACGATGTTACTGATCGGACAGGAAATATTTCGTGCCGCGCCGGGCCGTCACGAATCTGAAATCAGCATTCCCACGTGAGCGGAGAACTGGCCGCGACTCATCACTTTTCCGAATCCGGCTTTCGTGGCTGCTTCCAGTTTCTCGGTGTGAACGTGCGGGCCGTACGCGACAGCTCGCTGCAACACATTGGCGGGAACGGACTCGGCCAGACTGGCAACGTCAAGGCCCGGCGTTCCCAGATCCACCAGCAATAGCGCGGCGGCATCTTCACTGATCGCCGCGACGACATCCGATACCGATCCGGCGCTGCAAAACTGTCGCCCGGCCTGTGCGGCAAATCCGCTGACCGTGCTGCTTAGCATCAGATCTTTGGCCAGCAGCACAACGAACGTTGTAGGTGATGTCATCTGGAACTCCTGCCGAATTTCATTCCGGTTTTTCCCAGACCTTCATTAGTTCACGAGAGCCCTGGCGAACAATGCCGTTGTCCTCCAAAATCGATTCGGTGGCCGCAATAACCCGCAATCGATCCAGTACGATGACATCGGCAAGTGAGTCAAAGAATCGAATGTCAACGAACTCGTCCTGTGCGTCGCGGAGCAACGCGACCATCTGGCTGAATCCCGTCACCTTCTGGTCGTTGACTGACTTTACGGTCAGGAAATAGGGAATCGTTCGATAGCCACGGGCCGTTTCGTGAGTCAGCAGCCTCGTGACGACGACCAACTCTTCCGTCGAAGTTTCATCGCGAAACTCATAGCGACGTTGAACAAGAGGACTCTTTGCCTGCTGCATCATTGATTTCACCACCGTCAATGCGCGCCGCCGGTTCGCGTCACTCGATGCTCCCCCTGCGTCAATGGCAACCATGTAATCGGCCGTTGCATCCGAAAACACGACGGGACCGTAGACAAAGTACCGTGGATAATTCCCAATCGTGTACTTGATCAGTTTCTTTCGCATTTCGACCGGGACTGACAGTTGTTGTTTAGTACCGTTTCGAATCACTGTCACGGGGATATGGCCATTCTCTGCAACTTCAATGGCCAGGCGTGTAAACGACACGTTGACCTCATTCTGCATGCGGCATCGTCCTCGATTGTCGACGTTGTAATCCGCAATCTGTGTGATGATATCTCCTTCCTTCAAAGGTGAATCTTTCTGTTCGCGAACACCGTGACACAGTACTCCCGTCACATCTGACGACAACTTAAGTCGGCGTCGCAGTGCCGAGTTCTCAAGATGCTGGTAGTTGACGTTGAAATCCGGTTTCCCGTCGTATGCGCCGTCGGCCACATCATCGAAGAACTTTCGAATCTCTTCTGTCGGAATCACGTAGCCTATGTCGTTTGCGCTGCGGATATGGCTGAACGCGAGCCCGGCAATCTGACCGTCGACGATTACCGGGCCGCCACTATTGCCCGGGTTGATGGCTGCGTCGATCTGAATTCGCAGACCCACTGCACCGTATCGGTAGCTGGTGTGTTCGATTCGGGAGACAATGCCCTCCGTGACGGACTGAGTAACGCCACCGGTCGGGTATCCATAAACCTGGACGGTTGACTGTACCGCTGGTGATTTTTCGGCCAGCGTCAGCGGTGCGATGTCCATTAAATCGCCTGTCGGTTCGAACTCAAGTAAAGCAAGGTCTATGCCCGGAGCCAGGATTTTTACGCTCGCCGGAATGCGCTCCGAAGAGTTGAACGGCTGCAGTGCGATTTCCGTCGTGTTCAGGACGACGTGTGCGTTGGTCAGTACCTGGCCTTTGCCGATGATGACTCCTGAACCACTGACGGAACGTGGCGTCTGTTTTAGCCATGGAGAACTGAGGTTGATTGACCGGTTCTTTGAGTGGACCTTTACGACCGCGTTCAGGTTGGCACCTTCGTCCGCGACGACGTTCGGTAGAAATGCACTCAGAGTGATTGCAATAAGGAAAAGATTCGTCCTTTGCGTAAGTACAAACGCCATGAGTGCCTCCGCTGAGAAATGAATCGAACCGCAGGAATTGTACGAAATCCCCTGATTTCGCAAAACGACACCGTTTTCTGTCGTTTGCATTCCTGAAACAGAGTGTTGATCATGTTGACTCTCGTTTCAAACTCGGAGGTGGCTGATGCATCAAATCCGTTCAATCTTCTGTGTTATTTCTGTGCTGGTGCCTGTTGCCGCCGCCAACGCGAACGAACCCACGCTGCGATTTGTGGCGACAACGATTGATGGCAATGTCGGCAAGGTCTGTTACGCCGTCACAACAGCTGATGTGGACAACGACGGCAAGCGAGACATTGTGGCCGTCACGGAGAATCGAGTTCTGTGGTACCAGAACCCGTCGTGGAAAATGCACGTCATCATTGAAGATCAAACACCGCTGGACAATGTCTGCATCGCGCCGCTGGATATTGATGGTGACGGCAACGTCGATTTTGCCCTGGGGGCCGGGTGGACCAAAATCGGCACACTCCACTGGTTGACTCGCGGTTCGTCGCTGGATGAAAAGTGGACGGTTCATTCGATCGGCGAAGAAAAATGGACGCACCGTATGCGGTTTGCGGACGTGCTGAGTACAGGCAAACCGCAGCTTGTGGTGTCACCATTGAACGCCACCGTCGGTGACGGTGTCCGCCTGACGGCCTTCGAGATCCCTGCCGATCCTCGCACGGACCGGTGGCCGTCGACTGTGCTGAACGCAGAACTCAATCGCATGCACAACCACTGGCACGTCGACTTTGACGGCAATGACGTGGTTGACACGGTGACCTCAAGCAAAGAAGGCGTGAACCTGGTCCGCCGTACTGCGGGTGGCTGGCAGCGCACCCGGTTGGGGGCGGGAGCCACAGCGGATGCACCAAACCAAAACGGCGCGGGGGAAATAAAAATAGGCGCATTGGCCAGCGGTCGGCGTTTCATCACAACCGTAGAACCCATGCACGGGCATAGCGTTGTGGTTTATACGCCACCGGCGAAGGAATCAGCCGATGGGTTGTGGGTTCGGCACGTTATCGATACCGGTTTCAAACGTGGCCATGCGTTGTGGACGGCCGATATCGACGGCGATGGCAGCAACGAAATCGCTTTCGGGCACAGTGACACGCCGGACACCTTCGGTGTGATTGTCTACGACTGTACATCCGAAGATGGTTCGGTCTGGGAGAAACACGTGGTTGATACAGGCGGCATGGCGACAGAAGACCTGATTGTCGAAGATCTGACCGGAGACGGAAAACCGGACATCGTGGCCGGTGGGCGTGCCACTCACAACGTGAAACTCTACGTTCAGCAACCATAACGCAGTCTGTCTTCGACGGTTCGTTCCAGCCATCTTCGACGGTCTATGCGAACCATCTTCGATGGTCTATCGGAGCTAACGCTTGGAACCAAGTGGTCTGCTGTCGGCGGGCGCTGCAAAAGAGCGGGCAACAGTTTTTGAATTTTGGGAAAGACCGTAGATAAGTCCAGTGTTTTGGGCAATTTGTACCACTCGACACATTTGGTGACGGCATTCCTGTGAACGGTGGCCGAATGTCAGTGAACGGGTTGCCAGGGACTTTGTCCGACGATATCATCCCCGGTTCGA
>LWDU01035262.1_pt1 | contig 16053 bp, 12 predicted proteins | sample 727161 | NCBI WGS metagenome assembly LWDU01 (sample SAMN04566230, study PRJNA314399) | hydrothermal vent metagenome | isolation source: deep sea hydrothermal plume seawater | place: Mexico: Gulf of California, Guaymas Basin | collected 2004-07-11 | reverse complement strand
ATTCGATAAACCTAGCCGCAGGAAATACGACCATCGTAAGTCATGGTTAGAACAACGTCTTTTTCATCTGGCGAAGTGCTTTGCGATTGAAATTGACGCCTTTGCCATTCTCTCCAATCACTTCCACCTGGTGGTTTACTATGATCCGCTGGCCTGCCACCAATGGGATGACGCTGAAGTTGCCAGACGCTGGACGGAAGCATTTCCGCCTAAGCTGTCTCAACACCAGGATGATGCTGCACAGCAAGAGATCCGCCGGGAAAATATTATGAATGATCCGTTGCTGTTGGAAAAGGCGCGGTTAACCTTAGGGTCTCTCTCTGCCTTCATGAAACACCTCAAACAACCCATTGCATGGCGGGCAAACCGTGAGGACAAATGCACGGGTCACTTTTTCGAGAGTCGATTCTATTCCGGTGCTTTGCTCAGCGAGCGAGCTGTACTGGCGACGATGGCATATGTTGACCTTAACCCGGTTCGTGCCAAAATCTGTGACACCATTGATGGCTATCAACATACCTCAATCTACAAACGATTACAGCACCTGGAAAAATCACCAGAACAACTGCAAAAGTTGCTCGAACCGTTGGTATCCGGATTAACTGGAAGTTCATCGACGCAACTAATGTCGCTGTCTGATTACATCAGCCATCTGCGCATGCTCAGTCTACCCCCTGCTGCTAATCTGACGGATGATCAAGCTGCCTGGTTTCGACAGGTTGCCAGCATCAGGAAACGTCAACGTGCTTATGGACGACTGGAAGAGTTAGAAAGCTGGGTTGAACGTCACGGTTGGAAACGTACTGGAGATCCTTTGGATTAGAGGTTCAATCTGCCCCGGAGATATCCTATTCTGTCGTTCAAAGGTGATCTCATAACGAAATTATTCCGCATTCACCGCGCAACTCTCTACGCCTGGCCACATTCGCGCCGTTAAAAGCTCAACACGCATTCTTACTAACGGTTGAATTGTGTTTCGCTGTGTGTCCCTATTTCTTTGTTAAACGGTTGAATTGTGTTTCGCTGTGTGTCCCTATTTAGTCATGGTTAATGGAACTGCACGAAGGGATGCGGTGACAAGCAGTGTGGTACGATTCTGTTTCGAGGTTGCCAAAGACTCACTATGGGTAAGTTGAGGTTCCTGCTGTTGACTGCTTCTTCTTTTGCTCGTTCAACGCGTTCAAATGAATTATAGGACTCTACCGATAGTCTTCTGATATTACCAACATCAACGTGGTGAAAATTTCACTTTTCCGATCAACGGCGGGATCACTGATCACTAAGCAAGAAGATGTAAACGAATCGATACATTTGCATACGGGATTCATACACATAACGCGTTATGAAATATGCCGAAGATTAAAAAGAAAACTCTTCGCTGATTGTTGATCGAATAGATTCCATTCTAAAAAAGGAACTTAACAATCAACATTTACCGCAAGTGCTCCCTTGTTACCTTGGTTTCCTGACCGTCAGGCAGTCTTCCCAAACAAAGCTTCAGTCTCCTCGAGATCCTGCCGCAAATGCATAGCCCCGGTGAAATAATGTACAGGCACAGGGCATAACGCAAAGAATCGATCTCGTAACCCGGTGCCAGGGCATCACTGGCGATACCGACAAAGTATGGACCCAGTCCCATACCAATAATGTTTAACATAAACAGCAGTATGGCTGACGCGACCGCGCGCATTCTTAATGTGACCAATCCCTGGGTCATGGCGAACGATGGACCCAGGTACATGCCACCCAATATCGAAACAACTGCCAACGACGGGATGACTGCCCACAGACCATCGTACAGGTAGGCGATAAACTGGAAAGGCACCATGACGAGCGTTGAAATACCAGATACCCATAGGTACCAGCGACGATCATCTGTCATATCCGAAATTTTGTCGCCCAGGTAACCACCGCCGAATGTGCCGATCGCTCCGATACCGGAAATGATCGCCAACCATGATCCCACCTCGGTTATTGGCATCTCATGGGTGCGTATCAGAAATGGGGCATTCCAGGTACCGGCACCGTAGCCAACAAAAGCATGTAATCCTGCCGCAAACCCGATGTGTCTGAATGAGCGTTTCTGCCACAAAAAGGCGAATACTTCTTTCATTGATGGCGCAGGATCCGAGTCCACCTCCGCAACGGGTTCAACAGGCTTTTTCTCTGACAGACCTCTCGGTGGCTCCCGCAAGGTGGTGAAGATGAGACAGGCGACGAGAATACCCGGCAAGCCAACCAGAAAGAATGTGACCCGCCAGCCTAATTCTGCTGCACCCCAGCCGCCGACGAAATTCCCCACCATGGACCCAAAAGGGATGCCCAGCGCATAGATGGACAATGCGGTGGCGCGGGTTTCAATGGGAAAGTAGTCGGAAATCAGGGAATGTGAAGGTGGACTTGCGCCAGCTTCACCCACGCCTACACCAATCCGGGCCAGCAACAGCATCATAAAATTGGTTGCCAGGCCACAAACAGCGGTCATACCACTCCAGATGATCATGGAAATAGCCAGCACCTTAACCCGACTCCAGCGGTCCGCCAGGGAGGCAATCGGTATGCCAAGGGTCGCATAAAACAAGGCAAATGCCAGCCCACCAAGCAAGCCCAATTGGGTGTCGGTTAACAGCAGTTCATGTTTAATGGGTTCAAGCAGAATCGAAAGGATAGAGCGGTCTATAAAATTGACAACATATCCCAGGAACAGAACAGCTAGCGCATAATTTCGATATCGGGGTGGAAACAATTCGGTCGTTGACATACTTTGATCTTTACAGCCATTGTTTTTATTCTGCGAGGAGAGACTGTAGCACAAGCTCCAGAGAGGTGTAGCGCCTGGAGGGCACTTCGACAATGTATTTGCCGCTAAATCCCGCTCTTTGTGAAATACTCCGCCATATCCCATTCCGGCCACCGCGCCTGGGTTAGCTTTAACGTGCGCTCTGTCCAATATGAGTCGCCAGGTTCGGGTATGCCCAGCATCGACAATTGTTCCGGGGTCCCATTATTCAATATCAGATCCCAGGGTTTATCAGCGCCGGTTTGCCACACATGAAAACCGATGTTCTCGTTGCCCGCTGCCTTGTAACCGACGGTCATGGAAAATCGGCGGCCATGGGGGATGGTCAGGTTAGCACCCCGATGCATGGTATCGATGCTGTGGGCTACCAGGGAACCGGCGGGCACCGTTACCGCTTGTTCATACTCTAACAGTGCTGTCTGGTCTTCTTCGGTGGGCGCAGCCAGAGCCGGTCTTCCCAGCGCCTTTCTTACATTAGTTTTCGTGACATAACGCAAGGCACCATGTTCTTTCGTGACATCGGTTAAGTAAAAGATGAAATCCACGGTTCTGCCAACGGGATCATCGGAAGGTACCGTCAACGTGTGGTTGCCAAAATCACAGTGAAAATCCTGGTTGTAGTCGGCCTGGCCGGTGAACTTCGCCCAGGTGTGGGATTGGTAACAATGAACATGAGGGGTATCAAGCAAGGCCCGCGCAAATGCAATCAATTGCGGATGAAACGAAATCAGGTTCATTTCAACCGAGGCATTGTATGGCAAGCTGTGGATGTTCTTAAACTGGGTTGCCCGATTCAGGCCAAAGTCATCGTCTTCTTGTAGTACACGCACACTGGCCTGGTCAGCAGACTGCGCCACGCCTTTGTAAATCTCTTCATAATCCGCCAGTACCGGTTGGTATTCTTCCTTAGTGAAAAATTTTTCAATAATACAAAAACCGTCTTCACGCCACTGGTCTACATCGTTCTGGGTAAATCGCATGTTTCTATTCTACTTTTCCATCCATGTCTGTTTATGACGACTAGCACCGACTCTATTCAGGCGCCAGCGAATAACAGGGCGTGTAATCACCATGTAGTTTCATCCGGCCCTGGCGAACAAAATTTCGCAGTAGCTTATCCATGGCTTGCATCACAGGTTTGTCACCGCTTAGCTGGTATGGGCCATGTTGATGAATCTGTTCAATACCAAAAGACTTTACATTCCCGGCAACTATACCGGAAAACGCACTGCGTAATTCGAATACCCGTTCGTAGACTGGGATATCCATGGATAAGTTAAGCCGCGACATGTTGGCGTGGGATGGTATAAAAGGGGTTTGCAACGCTTCAGGGATTTTTAATTGCCAGTTGTAGGCATAAGACTCTTTCGATTTGCGCCTTTGCCGCTTAACCACATCGACAGATCGCCTGGCGGCTTGCGCAACTGACTCCGGTTGGCCAACAATCACCTGGTAGTACTGGCAAACCTCTTTCCCCACTGCCTGGGTGAGGAATTCTTCTACCGCTGCAAAGTAGTCGGGCTTTGATTCTGGGGCAGCGAAAATTAAAGGCAATTCAATGTTGGCATTTTTCGGGTGCAATACAATTCCCAACAGGTACAATATTTCTTCCAGCGTCCCGGCGCCACCAGGGAAAACGATTATACAATGGGCCATGCGAACGAAAGCTTCGAGGCGCTTTTCAATATCCGGCAGGATAACCAACTCATTGACGATGGCGTTGGGAGATTCCGAGGCAATGATTCCCGGTTCTGAAAACCCAATATATCTGCCGTTTTTAATCTGCTGCTTGGCGTGACCCACAGCTGCACCCTTCATGGGCCCTTTCATGGCGCCAATACCACAACCCGTACCCACATCCAGGCTGCGCAGACCCATTTCGTAGCCGACTTTTTTACAGTAGTCGTATTCGACTCGATCTATTGCGTGGCCGCCCCAGCAAATGACGAGATTGGGTGTGCGCCCAGGTTCCACCACACCGGCATTTCTCAATATGCGGAACACGGCATCACTGATGCCATCACTGCTGTCAAGATCAAAACGACCTTCCCTGGCCAATTTGTTGTGTGTAAAAACGATGTCACGCAGCACTGAAAAGAGATGTTCCCTAATACCGTTGATCATGCGCCCTTCAACAAAGGCTGGGGCAGGTGCGTTGTGAACTTCCAGCTTGATGCCGCGGGATTGAGGGATCACCTCAATGGAAAAATCCTGATAGGTTTTTAATACCATGTCGGCACCATCTTCCGCTGAACCCGCGTTCAGGACCGCCAATGAACATTCGCGAAACAGGCGTTGAATCTCCGGGTCCGAACACAGCAGGCCATGTATTTCTCGATGCGAAAGCAGGTTTAAACTGCTGGTTGGCCTGACACTGGCATATTTTACAACTTGACTCACTGATTCTTCTCCATATTCATTTTTCACCTACTGCCTTTTTTCAATTCTACTCCTTGATTTCGGGTCTGCATTAGGATTTGTCGCAAAGATGAGACTATTCGTCCGAAATCCCATCGTCTGTAGTAACGTTCACAGAATTGACCTGGCACAATATCTCCACAGTCTGCCCCTGTTTGTTGCCCTGGCGAGGTGTTAGACGCCCGCAATAGACCCATCACCGCACATTTTAGTTCCATTTTTGGTATGCTTCGGCTTCGAAATTCAGTGCTCGTTTATTACCTGTGGTCACAAACCCGCGGTAGGCACGATCTTGGTTACCCATCATATTGAAGCGAGAACCCATGACAAAATCGAAGATTATCTATACCTATACAGACGAAGCCCCAGCGCTTGCTACACACTCCTTTCTGCCTATCATTGAGAAGTTCGCCTCAGCAGCCGGAGTTGAAGTGGAGCTGAGCGATATATCTCTGGCCGCACGAATACTCGCCATTTTTCCCGAAAAACTCACCGACGACCAAAAGGTACGCGACGCATTAAAAGAACTCGGTGATTCAACCGGCAGCCCTGATACCAACATCATCAAGTTGCCAAATGTCAGCGCATCAATACCACAACTTATCCACGCCATAGCAGAGTTGCAGGATCACGGTTACGACATCCCTGACTACCCTGAAGAGCCTGTAAATGATGAAGAAAAAACAATTCACGATATCTATTCTTCTGCCCTGGGTAGCTCCGTTAACCCGGTGCTCCGGGAAGGCAATTCAGATCGGCGTGCACCGGAATCCGTGAAACAGTTTGCCCGCAACAATCCGCACTCAATGGGTAAATGGAGCCAGGCATCCAGAACACATGTTGCGCATATGCGCAGTGGCGATTTCTACCACAATGAAAAATCGACAGTGATTGAGAAAGCAGGAAACGTTCGCATCGAGCATGTCTCCGATGATGGCACTGTGACGGCATTCCGAGAAAGTGTGCCGGTAAAGGAGAGCGAGATTATTGACGGTACATTCATGAGTGTCAGCAAGTTACGCCTGTTCCTCGAGGAAGAAATGGAAGGCGCCAAAAACGCGGACCTGCTTTTCTCCCTGCACCTGAAAGCAACCATGATGAAGATCTCTGATCCAATTATTTTCGGACACGCGGTCACCGTTTATTTTAAAGATGCTTTCGAAAAACATGCAGAGACCTTCGAGAAATATGGCGTTGATCCCAGCAACGGACTGGCAAGTGCTTATTCAAAAATCAAGGACTGCGGTTTTTCACTCTACAACGAAATCGAGGCTGATATCCGTGCCTGTTATGCAGAAAGACCCGAATGTGCAATGGTCGATTCTGACAGAGGTATTACAAACCTGCATGTTCCCAGCGACGTGATTGTCGACGCGTCGATGCCAGCCATGATCAGGCTCGGCGGTAAAATGTGGGGTACTGATGGCAAGTTGAAAGATACCAAGGCTGTCATTCCGGATAGTTGCTATGCCACCATGTACCAGGAAGTCATTACCTTTTGCAAGCACCACGATGCGTTTGATCCCACCACGATGGGCTCAGTTCAAAACGTGGGTCTTATGGCGCAAAAGGCAGAGGAATATGGTTCCCACGACAAAACCTTTACGATTTCGGCCCCGGGCACCGTTCGCATCGTCGACGAATCAGGCAAGATACTTATCGAACACGAGGGCGTGGAAACCGGTGATATCTGGCGCATGTGCCAGACTAAGGATGAGCCTATCCAGGATTGGGTCAATCTGACGGTTAATCGAACCAGGACATCGGGCATTCCTGCGGTTTTCTGGCTGGATCCACATCGCGGCCACGATTCACAAATGATTAAAAAGGTAACAACATACCTTAAGGATCATGCTACTGATGATCTCGATATTCGAATCATGTCTGTTGATCTCGCAATTCGACACACCTTGGAACGGTTACGCCACGGCGAAGATACCATCTCGGCCACCGGCAATGTATTGCGTGACTATCTCACAGACCTTTTTCCAATCCTCGAACTGGGCACCAGTGCAAAGATGCTGTCCATCGTGCCGCTGATGCAAGGCGGGGGATTGTACGAAACAGGCGCCGGAGGCTCTGCACCTAAACATGTGCAACAGTTTGTTGCCGAAAACCATCTGCGCTGGGACTCCCTCGGTGAATTCCTTGCTCTGGCCGTATCCCTTGAAGACGTTGCGGAAAAAACCAACAACAACCAGGCTAAGATCCTCGGGGAAGCGTTGGACAAGGCTACGGGCAAACTGTTAGCACTCAATAAATCCCCTTCACGCAAGACCGGTGAACCCGATAACCGCGCCAGTCACTATTATCTGGCCATGTACTGGGCTGAAGCCCTCGCAGAACAAACCGAAGACGCGGATTTAAGTGCAACATTCGCACCCGTTGCCAAGGCACTTGCTGAAGCTGAAGACACTATTCTGGACGATCTCGTGAAGATCCAGGGGGTTGCGGTCGATATGGGTGGTTACTACCAGCCAGACCGTGCGCTTGTCGACAGCTTCATGCGGCCGAGTGAGACGCTTAATAAGATTATTTCCGGTTAACGAAGGATCCTTAAGCTGTCGTGGCACCAAACATCCTGTCTTGTGTCTCGAGCTGCAGATGTTCCAGTTCCGCTGCCAGGCAGTCGCGACCAGCCTGGGCTTGCGGATCTGTCGGGTAGCAGGCAAGCTCCGATGCCGGATCCCCGGCTATCCGTGTACCGGTCAATACCCGCGCTTCACTGTAATCATAGCGTCGTGCACGATGCAAAAGTGCACGGTTGTCCCAGATCAGGGTATCACCCGCCTGCCAGTGATGAGTGTAAACACGTGCAGGTTCTGAAACGACGAACTCGACCAGCGACCTGAGCAGTTCACGACTCTCATCCCGTGAAAGACCTGGGATACCAAATGCGTGACGACCCACAAACAGGTTCTTAACTCCCGTTTCCGGATGAACCTTGACCAGAGGACGCAGGTAAGCTTCGCCATGATAGATAGTACCTTCAGCCATTGGCGGAAAATCACCCACGTCATTGGCCTGTGAATACTGGGTAGAATGGTAAGCACTCAGGTCTGCGATACGATCTTGCATGCTCTGGTCCAAAGCGGCATACCCAGCCCTCATATCTGCCAGTTCAGTTTCTCCACCCTCATCTGGCACGGTAACCGCAGACAGCATGGCGCACTTGCTGCTGATCGGCCAGTAAGTAGAGTCCGTATGCCAGGCCTCATTACCCAAATTGGTACGCATCCTCTGAGTCCCCAGGGGGATTATCTCGCCGTAGGTTCCATCTTTGTGCTTTTCCTGGTTCGCCATGGGTAAGGCGCCAAACTCCAGTTTGCCGAAGCGTTCGCCAAATTTTATGTTGTCTTCGTCAGACAGAAATTGACCTGGGAAAACCAGAAAGCCGTATTTCAGAAAGGCAGCTTTGATGGTTCCGAATTCATCATCGCCAAGTTCCGCCAGTGGGATATTGGTAACAACGGCGCCGAACACCTTGTTCAGAATTGGTTCGATTGTGATGTCATTCATCGATATGACCTTCGCTCTCGTGTGCAGCACTCTATTCTTACCAGATAGTATACACATGATGAACCGGCCTGTGTCGTCCGTTATACTCCCTTCGTGTCTGGCCGCACTGGTCAGGCACGGATATATCAACCCAACGGAGACGTGACATATGCCACTACTGAGATCCATGATGTTAGTTCTTTTATCAATGGGGCTTACCGCCTGCACCTGGGTAAAACTGACCAGCGAGGGCGAAAACGTCAGCGTGATTAACAGCGCAGATTCAGCCTGCGAGAGAGTTGGCAGAACTATATCCATGGGTAAGGCAGATATCGCCAGTTTTGATCGCAACACGGAAAAGGTCGCCACGGAGTTGGCGACACTAGCCCGCAATCATGCGGCGGTGATGGGTGGCAATGTGATTGTGGCTGAAGGGCCTGTGACCAAGGAAGGTGAGCAGACGTTCACTGTTTATAAATGCCCTTGAGGCGTGGCTGATACCGCGTGCTTCTCCTTTAGCAAGTGCTCGATGTAGTCACTAAACGTCATGAGTTCCACGTTTCTGATCTTACGCTGCTCGCGCTTCAGGCGTTCCATGGGCAGGTTGATTACCTTAGCGTTCATACTTTTCACATTCTTCGTATTTTTCATACTTTTCACATTTGAATCCAAAGCTTGTTTCGCCAGATGATTGGTATTATCCTCGCATTTAGCGTCATGTATAGTTTGTATACATGTACATGTCGCATTTTCAGGCAGGTTAAGGAGGAAGCAGTGGAAGCTGACATTAATGGCAGAAAGTGGGAGTTTCGCTGGGACCTGTTGTTGCGGTATCGGTCGATTGAGATATTTGCCTTGTGGGAGGGCCGACTGACGACCAACCATTTAAGCGATACGTTTGGCATCGGGCGGCAGCAGGCTTCGAAGGATATCAACAACTACATCAGCGAGATCGCGCCGGGCAATCTTGAGTACGACAAACACCTGAAGGGTTATAAACCCACCGACGCCTTTACCCCCCGGGTGACATCCGGGATAGTGGACGAGTATCTACATCTGCTGAACCGGAATAACGATCTCAGCAATACGTTCGAGTCTTTGCCCCTGCAGGTTGCCAATACGGAAGTGCTAACAGTACCGGTGAGGAACATTCGGCCCGAGATTATCAGACCTGTTGTCATCGCGGCACGACAGTGTCGACGCCTCGAAGTGGACTATGTTTCTGTTTCCAATCCCAATCGGGAGGGAAGAATTATTGTGCCCCATACCCTGGTGTTTACCGGTTTGCGCTGGCATGTGAGGGCCTGGTGCGAGAAGAACCAGGGATACCGCGATTTCGTCCTCAGCCGGTTCAGGGGCATGCCAGACATGTTGGATATATCCGGCCATACCGTGGCCGAAGACAGTGACTGGCACACCACGGTTGATGTAAAGCTTGCGCCAAATAAAGAGTTAACTGCGGCCCAGCGCAGGGTGGTGGCAGAAGACTACGGCATGGTCTCCGGCAAGCTCGTACTCAGTACGCGGGGTCCACTGGTACAGTATGCACTTCAGCAGCTCGGCGTCGAACCCGGGAGCGAGGATATGACTGCGAAATCCCAGCCGATTGTTGTTTCAAATCACAGGGAGATTAAAGGGTGGTTGTTTTAAAGTATAGTGGCTTAAAGCACAGCGGTTTTAAAGCATAACTGTTTTAAAGCATAACTGTTTTAAAGCAGCCTGGTGGATTATTATGCCATCACACTCAACAGGAGAGGAATACAATGGGTAATCTTGACGGCAAGGTCGCGTGGGTAACGGGTGGCGGACGGGGTATCGGTCGAGCAATCGCACTTGAATTCGCGCGGCAAGGGGCGCAGGTTGCCGTCAGCTCAAGAACCCTGTCAGAACTGGACAGTGTCGCCAGTGAAATCGAATCTCTTGGCTCCAAAGCTGTGGCCGTACAGGCAGATGCAATGTCACTGGAAGATACCCTGGCCAGCGTGGGGCAGATTGGGTCGACACTCGGCACCATCTCCATACTGGTCAACAACGCGGGTGGCGGTGTACCACCAAGACAGGATGAAGGTCTCTCTGCTGCCGAGATTGATAATTTCAATTTCATCGACAATGTGGATCTGAACCTTTTTTCAGCACACCGGGCCAGCCAGGCCGTGCTACCTGGCATGCTGGCGGCAGCGGACGGCCGAATCATCAATATTGGTTCCGGTTATGCAAAGCGGTCGGGGGGTGAACTTGCTTACACGGCTGCCAAACACGGGCTGGTTGGTTTGACACGGTCCCTGGCGGCAAAGGTCGCTGGCAAAGGTATCACTGTCAATTGTCTCTGCCCTGGATGGACCAATACCCAGCTTGTTGACCTGGACCGTATGGCCGCCGCTTACAAGGCAGACGTGGCAACTATCCGGGCAAAGATCGAATCCGAGAACCTGCAGAACAGAATTCTCGAACCCGAGGAACTCGGGCCGATGGCAGCACTCATCGCCGCACCGGAGTCCAGGGGTATCACCGGGCAGGTTATCAGTGTCGATGGCGGTTATGGCGTCTGATTGTGTTGTGTGTGTGTGTGCTATTCACCCGGTGAACATGAGCTAATCCAGGCAAGGAGAATAACTTGAACTTGAAACCATTGATGACAATGCACGCGGACCTCAACGAATCAGTGCCTGTGGGTGTCGGCCCGAATGGTAACCGGATGATTGCCGACGTTACCGGGGGTTACTTTGAGGGCGAAAAATTGAAAGGTGAAGTGCTGGCCAGTGGTGCCGACTGGGTGACCATCGATTCTGAGGGGGTCGGTCACCTCGACGTACGGATTGCACTTCGCACCGATGACGGTGCCCATATTTATGTTCAGTATTTTGGGGTGCTGATCTTCAACGATAAGGTCAATGACAGTTTCGCCGGGATTAAACCGGCAGAATTTGGTGACACCTACTTCATGACCCAGCCCAGGTTCGAAACCGGCGATGAGCGTTACAAGTGGCTGAATCGTACGGTGGCTGTCGCAGAGGGAAGGCCACTCCAAAACGCGGTGGAATACCAGGTGTTTGAAGTCACGAACAATTAAAAGTCTAGCAACCTGCTATAACTACCTCACGTGTACGGATTCATCATCCACTGAAAATGCCTCCAGCAGGAAACGCTCCTGGGGTTTTTCCGAAGCAGTTTTAGGGATCTCATCCACCACCTGCAGATAGCTGGGGATAAAGTTTGCCTCAAGTTCCCGTTTACAGAGTTCGAAAACAGATGCCGGATTATATTCGTCGTTGGTGACAATCGCGGCGACCACGTCCTTTTCACCGGGAGCACCGGACGCCGCCGGAACACCATAGACGAATACATCCAGAATGCCCGAGTGTTCTGCGAGTGCTTTTTCAACAAAGCCGGGATTGATAAAGTCCCCGTTGTGGCGAATGCCACCACCTTTGCGATAATCAAAATAGTACCAGCCATCATCATCACGATGGCAGACATCACCTGTGCGCACCCAGCCACCGCTTGTTTTCTTGTCTGATGCTTCCTTGTTTTTGTAGTATTCGACCTTAACGTCCCCTTCGAGGGGTCGGCCTATCAGCTCACCGGGTTCGCCATGGGGCAACTCATTGCCATCGTCGTCGACTATCTTAAACTCCGAACCGGCAGGCTTCTGGCCAAAACTGCCAACAGGGCCATCGCCATGATTCATGAACAATCCATAACCATCAACGGCCGCATACAGCTCCACCACCTTGAGGTTAAAGCGCTCTTCGAACTGCTTCCAGATTACCGCTGGCATCCCGGCCGAGATAACCATCCTGACCGGATTATCGGCATCATTTGTTTTCATGGGTTCACTGTAGATAGCCGTTGTCATGCCGCCCAGCAAGTTGAACACAGTGCAATGATACTTGCGGGTAATATCCCACAAACGCGACTTGGTGAATTTTCGGCTGAATACCGTGGGCAAGTCCATACCAATGGCAGGAAACAAGGTCAGGCTCTGGGCGTTGCCATGGGTGAGCGACAGTCCTGTGTAGGGTCTGTCCTCTGGGTTAAACCCCAGTGCCGGTCCTAACATGGCACCTCCGGCCAGTCGCGCATTGGCAATCTCGACTCCCTTGGGGTCACCTGTGGTACCGGATGTATACATGATTTGCAGCGGGTGCATCGGGTCGGTGACCGTGCGATCTACCGTGACTTCCGCAGCATCCATCACCTGCCCCATGGAGGAGCAGTCCTGAAAGTCGCTCGCCAGACACGTGCTTTCATCCTCACCGGTATTTTCCAGCATGATCAGCCACTCGAGGCCAGGTACCTGGTCCCTGATTTCCACAACCTGCTGAACACAATAATCAGCACAGACGATGCCCTTGCACTCTGAGTTATTAAGGGTATAGGCAAGTTTCGCGCCCCGGGTTCTCGGATCCAGTGGTACAAAAGCGGTGCCCAGGGTTGAGGCTGTTGCCATGGCTTCTATGAATTCCGGATGATTGCGCAACATCACGGCAAAACTGTCACCGGGATTCATTCCCCGGGCAATCAACGCGGCAGACAACTTCTGTGAGTTAGTCCAGATTTCACCGAATGTTCTGGTCTCATCGACGGGTACCTCCGGACACTCAAACGTTAAAATCTGTAAGTCAGGATTACTCTCAGCCCGCCCGAGGAAAAAATCTGCAAGAATCAGGTTATTTAACTCAGTCATTGCTCTTACCTAATTGGATGGGACATTACAATACTGCGGGTTCTTTAAGACCCAGTGCCTGCTGCATTAAGCGCAGTTCTTCCTCCCTCTCGGGCAATGGTGCAGGCCGGGTGAACATGCCGTCTTGCTTCAATTCATCGACCACCTCTTCACTTCTCGGGAACGTGTAGTTACTGCCGTAGCCATTCATGTGGAACAGGTCATCAAATGGCTGCCGGGGACGCTGGCCACCAGCTTCCCAGTGTTCCAGGGGATAGCCCACAGTTTGCAGCAACAGCAGACGACTACCTTCAGGGGTGCCGAGTCCTTCCATGAGTTTTGGACCACCGGGTCCTGCACCAAGGCAGCAGGTGCCCAGGCCCATCTCAAACGCTGCCAGTGTTGCCTGGGCTATGCCTTGTCCACAATCAACTTCGCTTATGCCAGGCTGCTTCATAATGTCACCAATCCCTGAGAAAATCCTGACCTCCGGTGTGCCAACGCCCAGGGCACCGACTTCTGCAAGTTTAAGCAGGCTGTCACTCTGGCCGTCCACTGCATTGGGGTCGAGATACCAGATGATGACACAGGGCGCCCGCTTAATTTGCCAGCCGAGGATAATTCCCTCCAGATGATCCAGCACGTCTTTTGCCGCTGAATCCTTGAATATGGCTATTCCACGCAGGGTCTGGACATTGCCCCAGTGTGAGGCGATTCGTGCCGCTTCAAACATCACCTGCACTTTTTCCGGCTCAACGGCCTTGTAAGGTTTTAGAAATCTGATTGATCGTCTTCGGCCAATGGCTTCTCGTAATTACATGTGTGTATTCTCCGCTGTTTCTCTAAATGGTTGCGTGGTTCTCTTTTCTTACCGGTTAACTATCGTTTCATAATCGTCACCTTCTCCTGCGGGTGTCGAGCCACCGGCATTTTGCGCAAGCCCAACATTGGCACCCTCAACCTGGCGCCTGCCAGCCCGGTCAGACAGATGCCAGTACACTTCAACTACCTGTCGAACGCCCGTGGCGCCAATCGGGTGACCCTGGCATTCCAATCCGCCAGAAACGTTAACCGGAATTTTGCCGCCTAATTTACTGTGGCCGGCCTCGGCAAAGCGCCCGCCTTCACCAGGATCACAAAGCATCAAGCCCTCAACTGAGCTGATCTCACCCATGGCTGTTGCATCATGTACTTCCGCCAGGTCAATATCTTCCGGGCCTACACCCGCCTGCTCGTAAGCTCGCTTCGCAACACGGGTTAGATTACCTTCGTTGGGATCCGCCGGAATACTGGCGCTGCCGAGTATGCAGGACGAAATCTCGACCTTGTTCGCTGCCGCCTTTTCTTTCGCGAACTTCTCGCTGCAGACGATCGCCGCAGCAACCCCGTCGCCGATAGGGGAACACATGAGTCGGGTTAATGGGAATGCAACGTCCGGTGAGGCAAGCACCTCGTCAATGGAATAATCCTGTTGATACTGGGCGAACGAATTCATCGAAGAATGCCAGTGGTTTTTAGCTGCCACCGCCGCCAGTTGCCGCTGGGTAGTACCGTATTTGTCCATATGAAATCGCGCTGCCTGGGCATAGACATCCATGAACACGGTTCGCTGGCCTGATTTTTCTTTTTTGGGCTCATTCTGGCCAGACTCTGCCTTGGCCTTCGCTTTTTCTTCTGCGGCTTTCATCTTTGCCATGGTCTGCTCAAGCACTTCAACATCCATGGACCCGGTAAACGCTGGCTGGACTCTGGCCCGATCTGTGAAATACATCTTCTCCATTCCCAGGACCAGGGCGCAGTCTATTTCTCCTGCAGCAATCATGGCCATGGCTCCGTTCAGTGCGGTCGCGGACGAGGCACAGGCATTTTCAAGATTGATAATTGGAATACCACCTATCCCCATGGCATGCAGAACTACCTGGCCCCGGATGCTTTCCTGACCCTGTAATACACCCTGGGAGGCATTACCAACGTAGGCCGCCTGGATATCCTCTTTTTCGATCCCGGCATCTTTAAGTGCTATGTTAACGGCCTCTTCGACGAGGGACTTTAAATTGCGGTCCGGGTGCCTGCCGAAGTTGGTCATCCCACCACCTATCATTGTCGCTTTCATATTCGCTCCCCTATTTTTGGAAATGATATCTTGGAAACCCCTGACGAAAAAATCTGCTTAATCAGAGGCTCCCTAACTGTGCTTCTAACCGCAGACTACCAGATATTGCCAGTCTAGTGGCATCAGATTTCCAGTCTTTGTCTCAGGTCAATCCAATTGCAGATTACTGCCTTACGCCAGACGTTCAAGCATCCTGTCGACCAGCTTGACTTCTATTTTCTGGTTCATCACCTGACTGATCTGACGAATGGCCGAGGGAGAGGTAATGTTAATTTCAGTGAGATAGGATCCGATGAAATCCAGACCGGCAAAAAAGATTCCCAGCTGTCGCAGAAACGGCGCGATTCGTTCAATAGCTGTGGATTCGAATTCGGTCAGGGTGGTCGCTTCACAACGGGCACCCTGGTGAATGTTGGCTAGGAAACTGCCGGATTGAGGGATACGGTTTACCCAGCCCACAGGCTCACCAGCAACGAGGAAAATCCGCTTGTCCCCCAATGCGACTTCCGTCAGGAAGCGTTGTGCCATGATGTAGGGAGAAGGCGTCGCCAGTGACTG
>LWDU01042250.1_pt1 | contig 16054 bp, 16 predicted proteins | sample 727161 | NCBI WGS metagenome assembly LWDU01 (sample SAMN04566230, study PRJNA314399) | hydrothermal vent metagenome | isolation source: deep sea hydrothermal plume seawater | place: Mexico: Gulf of California, Guaymas Basin | collected 2004-07-11 | reverse complement strand
CTGAATTTTTGCGTGCTGAAATACTAAAACATGGTGCGAAGCCATTCGACCATGCGGGACTAGGTGCGTTGCAATTGGCCTTGTTTGAAGAAACAGCAGAAAGCCAGCTATGGCAGCCAACGTACATTATTGATTATCCAGTTGAGGTTTCACCACTAGCACGTGCTTCTGATGACGACGCTACCGTCACTGAGCGTTTCGAACTCTTTATTACAGGACGTGAAATGGCGAATGGCTTTAGTGAGTTGAATGATGCTGAAGACCAGGCAGCACGCTTCCAAGCGCAAATGAAAGCCAAAGAAGCCGGTGATGATGAAGCGATGTATTATGACGCTGATTTTATTCGAGCACTTGAATACGGTATGCCACCAACCGGTGGTTGTGGTATTGGTCTTGACCGTTTAGTTATGTTGATTACTGACAGCCCAAGCATTCGTGATGTGATTCTCTTCCCGCATATGCGAGCAGAGGCTTAGTTAAGCTGTATATATACCTTATGTAAGTAAGAGCGTGACAATAAGAAAACCAGTAACGAAGGTGAGCTGGTTTTTTTTATTTGTTGTAAATTTGTCACCCCTCCATTATTAGATTCATTGTTTGTCATCAAAGTGTCATATTAAAACCTCAAAATTACTCTCGCTGAAACACAAAGCCAATTTTTAACTAGGAGTGGATTTTGAAAAACTTTAAATCACGCAGCGTAGCTGCTGTAATATCAGCTGTATTAGCAATAAACTTTTCTGGCAATGCATTAGCTGATACTACAGATGATATTGTTAATGCGCTGATTGCTAAAGGTGTGTTAACTGAAGAAGAAGGTTCTTTATTACTTAAAGGCCGTGCTGCTGAAAAAGAAATTCAGGTTGTGAAAAGTAACGATGGTCAATATTCAGCAAAAGTTGGTGGCCGTATACACATAGAAGCAATGAGTCATAGCGGCGATGAAGGATTAACTAAACAAGCGACTGATGGTACGGATGTTCGTCGCTCACGTATCTACCTTAAAGGCCACGCAAAAGAAATTAAATATATTCTTGAAGCTGATTTAGCAGGTAACAAAGTCAGCATGAAAGATGTCTTTGTTGTTTATACTGGCATTGATAACTGGGACCTTACAGTTGGCAACCAAAAACATGCGATGACAATGGAAGTGCAAGAGAGCTCAAACGACATTATGTTTACAGAGCGCGGTATGACTTATGCATTATCAGCACCTTACTTTGATCGTGCACTTGGTGTCAACGTTAAAGTTAAAGGTGAAACTTGGAACGTGCAAGGTGGTATCTACGGTGATCACTATGGTTCTGAGGGGTCTGGTTCAGTTGATGAAGGTCACGGCTATGCTATCCGCGGCACAGTAACACCAATATGGAATAAAAAAGAAGGCCAAATGGTTCACATCGGCGCTAGTTACGGTGTTCGTAGTGTATCTGATGATACAAACAAAATATCAGGTGGTCTGTTAGACACACCTGATATTGCTGGTTTCGATAAAGTTAAATTGGCTGCTATTGAATTTGCAGCGATGAATGGTCCACTTTCATTCCAGGCTGAGTATCAGAGAGCTAACGTTGAAGGTGCTAACGATTATGACTTTGACGCATGGTATGCAACAGTTGGTTACACATTAACGGGGGAGTCACGTTCATATAAGCCAACAGATGGCGAGTTTAAACGTTTAAAACCTAAAAATGACTTTAGCTTTAAAAATGGAGGCTGGGGTGCTTGGGAAGTCGCTGCACGGTTGGACAGTCTTGACCTAAACGATGGTAATGGTGTAACTGCTATTACAGGCGGTGAAGGTGATCGTTACACATTAGCGTTAAATTGGTACCTAAACTACAACTGCCGTATCATGGCGGACTACTCAAAAATATATGACATCAACAATGGCCCTGTTAAAACTAAAACAGGTGGCGAAGCAGATGATGTTGATACATTGACAGTACGTGCACAATGGGCGTTCTAATGGGAGTTAATTCTCATGTGTGTAAACATGTTTATTTGGTAGCTTATTATTTCCGTGAAGTAGAGTGGCTAAGTAAGTCGTTATATTTCAGGGTTGTAACTCTTAAAATTAATTTATTGCCAGTGATTGAATATGAAACTTAAACTTTTTGACGACCTTAAAGCTGATTTTACAGCCAGTATTGTCGTATTTTTCGTTGCATTACCATTATGTTTAGGTATTGCGCTGGCTTCTGGTGCGCCTTTATTCTCAGGAGTGATCGCTGGAATCGTTGGCGGTATTATTGTTGGGGTTGCGAGTGGCTCCCCTTTGGGAGTGAGCGGGCCGGCAGCAGGTTTGGCCGTGATTGTATTAACGGCTATTGGTACATTAGGCTCATTTGAATCAATTTTACTATCGATTGTTTTAGCTGGTGTATTTCAACTGTTACTTGGGTTTATGGGGGCTGGGGTGATTGCTTACTTTTTCCCATCATCTGTAATTAAAGGCATGCTTTCTGGTATCGGGCTGCTGATTATTTTAAAGCAAATTCCACATGCGTTAGGCTATGACCTTGAGTTTGAGGGTAATGACGCTTTCATCTTGCCAGATGGCAGTAATACCTTTACTGAAATCATAAGTGCCTTTGATTTCTTAACACCAGGCGCAGTGCTCATTTCATTTATTTCACTATCCATGTTGATATTATGGGAGAGGGTCCTTTCTAAAAAGCATAAGGTTTTCCAAGTTATTCAAGGGCCAGTTGTCGTGGTTATGTTTGGAATCTTGATGTCAAATTTGTATCAAAATGGCATGTTTAGTTTTGTGTTAGATTCTAGTCAAATGGTGAGTTTGCCTATTGCAAATAGCCTTGCTGATTTTATTACATTTTTTACTTTTCCTGACTATTCACAAATAACAAACGTGGAAATCTATAAGGTTGCTTTTGTAATTGCGATTGTGGCGAGTTTGGAAACGCTTTTATGTGTAGAGGCGACGGATAAGCTAGACCCATATAGGCGTGTGACCCCAACAAACCGAGAGTTGAAAGCACAAGGCCTAGGCAATATAGCTTCAGGCTTAGTTGGCGGTCTGCCAATTACCCAAGTGGTTGTACGGAGTTCTGCTAATATTGAATTCGGTGGGAAGTCAAAACTGTCGGCCATTTTTCATGGTCTGTTTCTATTGGTGAGTGTGATTACCATTGCGGAGTATTTAAACATGGTTCCACTAGCGAGTTTGGCGACTATCTTGCTGATTGTGGGATATAAGCTTGTTAAACCAGCGCTATTTGTTGAGGTGTATAAACTGGGATGGGAGCAGTTTGTGCCTTTTATTGTTACAATTGTAGCGATTATTCTGTTGGATTTGCTCAGAGGGATTACAGCGGGTTTACTTGTGGGTATTTTCTTCACCTTATATCATCGTTATAAATACTCGCACTATGTTAAAGACATCATTACAGCAGAAGGCGGTAGGGAGGTGCACCACATTGTGCTTGCAGAGCAGGTGTCTTTCTTCAATAAAGCCGATATCATTCAGTCTCTTGAAAGAGTGCCAGCTAACGCTAAAGTGATTATTGACTGTATGCAGACTAAAGTGATTGAATACGATATACAAGAAGCAATCGATAATTACCAACTGCATGCGCAGCTTAAAAGCATTGAAGTAGAGCTGCGGTATAGAAACGATAATAATTAACTTTGACTGATAGGAATTCATTGATATGTATAATCGCCCATTATTGGACCGTGATAAACTGACGCCACAAGAAGTACTTGAAATTCTGGTGGAAGGAAATGAGCGTTTCACGAACGAGATTGAAACACATAAAGACTTTAAGTCATTGATTGATTCGACTAAGAATCAGCAACACCCCTTTGTGTCCGTATTGAGTTGTAGTGATTCACGAGTGCCAGTTGAGTTATTGTTTGATCAAGCACTAGGGGATGTCTTTAGTGTGCGTTTAGCGGGTAATATCGCTTCAGATAAAGGCATTGGTAGCTTGGAGTTCGGCAGTAAATACTTAGGTTCGAAGTTAATTGTGGTGATGGGGCATACGAGTTGCGGTGGCGTTAAAGCAGCCTGTGACGACTTTAAAGATGGACATATTGGTGAAATTGTGAATATGATTAAACCGTCCATTCGATATGAGAAAACAGTCAAGGGCGCTGACCAGCGCACCTCTAAGAATGCTGACTTTGTACAAAAAGTTTGTGATTTAAATGTGAAGTACCAAATAGAAAGTATATTACGTTGTAGTGATATTTTAGAAGACATGACACAAGCGAAAGAGGTTGGCATTATTGGCGCTGTCTATGACATATCTACAGGTAAGGTGAGGTTTATGGAGGAAACGGCTATCGGCTTCTAGCCTACGTGATAGGAAATAGTGTAAAACTGAACAATAAAAAAGGTGGCCTTGGCCACCTTTTTTATTGTTGATACAAACTGAATCTTTGATTTAATCTTTATGGTGGCCTTCTTTTGCCATGTTAATTGAGTATTTAGGGATTTCCACGACTAAATCAGTTTCTCCAACAATCGCTTGGCAAGAAAGTCGTGATTTCGGTTCTAACCCCCATGCTTTATCAAGTAAGTCATCCTCGTCTTCTGCTGCTTCATTCAGTGTGGCATAACCTTCACGCACGACTACGTGGCAAGTGGTGCAAGCACATACTTGGTCACAGGCGTGGTCCATGTCAATATCATTGTCTAGCAAGTTCTGACAAATAGATTCGCCTTTTTTCGCTTCAAAGGCAGCGCCCTCTGGGCAAAGCTCTACGTGTGGTAATACAATTATTTGTGCCATTTATTTCTTCTCTATTTCTATATTAAGTACTCTTGTTTAAAGACTCACTTCATCAATATTTCGGCCCGCTAATGCGCGACTAACACTCACATCCATACGTTTGGCTGCAAACTGTTCTGTTGCCTTGTTAAGCGCTTCTGTCGCATCATGAATAGCATGGTTATCTTCGGTGTTTAGTAATCCCTCTAATGTGGCAATCGCACTGTTGATTGGGCCTTTTTCTTCTGTACTCAGTAAGTGACCATCTTGTTCTAATGCAACGTTAATGGCATTCACCAAGCTCATCGCATCCACTTTTGCTTCTGCTAATGCACGTGCTAGTTTGTCAGTTTCTGCTGACCCAAATGTTGATTTCAATATATTGCTGATTTCATCCTCGCTTAAGCCATAAGATGGTTTAACCGTAATGTTAGCTTCAATGCCTTTGGTTTCTTCTTTAGCAGTAACAGAAAGCAATCCATCTGCATCGACTTGAAAAGTAACCCGTATTCGCGCAGCACCGGCTACCATCGGTGGAATGCCACGCAGTTCAAACTTTGCTAATGAGCGGCACGTGCTGACCAAATCCCGTTCACCTTGTAGTACATGAATACTCATAGCGGTTTGGCCATCTTTAAACGTAGTGAAATCCTGTGCGCGTGCTACAGGTAACGTTGAATTACGTGGAATCACTTTTTCTACCAAGCCACCCATGGTTTCTAAACCTAGAGAAAGTGGTGTGACATCGAGCAATAGCAAGTGTTCATCACTACGGTTGCCAGCTAGTACATTGGCCTGAATGGCGGCACCTAGTGCAACGACCTTATCAGGGTCTAAGTTGGTTAATGGCTCTTGTTCGAAGAACGCCTGTACTGCATGACGCACATGCGGCATCCGTGTCGCACCACCAACCATGACAACGCCCTTAATGTCTTCTAAATCTAAACTGGCATCACGCATGGCTTTGCGCATTGGGCTCAGTGTTTTATTCACTAGGTTTTGTGTTAACTCTACCAAAGCATCTGCTGTTAGCATGATATTGACAGTATAATTATTACTTAAAGTGCAAGAGATTTGTGTTTCGTGATTATCGGTCAGCCATTCTTTCGCCTGACGTGCTTTTGTTAATAATAAGCGTGTGTCTTCCTCATTGAGTGGACTTAAACTTGGGTCTGACTCGCGGATATCCTCTAATATCCAGCAATAAATACGGTGATCAAAGTCATCACCACCTAATGCAGAATCTCCGTTAGTCGCAAGCACTTCAAAGATGCCTTTTGATAAACGTAAAATACTGACATCAAATGTGCCGCCACCTAAGTCATATATAACATAAACACCTTCAGAGGCATTGTCTAGGCCATAAGCCACTGCGGCTGATGTTGGTTCGTTTAATAAGCGCAGTACGTGCAAGCCTGCAATGCGCGCGGCATCTTTAGTCGCTTGGCGTTGTGCATCATCAAAGTAAGCTGGAACGGTAATGACCGCACCCGTTAACTCACCACCTAAGGCTTTCTCAGCACGTGTTTTCAGTGTTTTTAAAATCTCCGCAGAAATCTCTACAGGGCTTTTTAAACCAGCACGTGTTTTAAGTTGTAGTTGGCCTTGTGATGTATCATCAGATGTGCTGCTGTTCACGAAGTGATAAGGGATGTGAGCTTTATCGGCAATATCTTTTAAGCTGCGCCCCATAAAGCGTTTGACGGAAGCAATCGTATTAATCGGGTCTTCACTTTGTTGCGCTTGTGCTTGATGACCTACAATGATTTGACCATCTTGTATATAACGGACAACGGATGGTAGCAAGGCATGGCCATCCGCATCTTGTAGCACCGTACTCATGCCACTACGTACAGTAGCCACTAGTGAGTTTGTTGTGCCGAGGTCGATGCCGATTGCCAGCTTGTGCTGATGCGGTTCGGCACTTATGCCAGGTTCTGAGATTTGTAGTAATGCCATTAGTCTTCTATTTGCGTGATGGCTTTGTTAATGTCTTCACACACTTTATCTATAAATATAAGTTTGCGAGTTGTGTCAGTCGCCGCAACTAAATCATTATTCTTATCAAACATTGCAGTGAGTTCAGTCGTCAGCACCTTGGCTGCTTGTCGTATTTTCTTCATCAAATCATCTAGCCCATCCACATCTTTCGCTGCTTTAAAATCTTCTAATGATTCGCGCCACTCCATTTGTTGCATCAAAAAATCAACAGGCATCGCTGTATTAGTTTCTTGTGTTGCATTAATGTCATTGAGTGACAGTAGATATTTTGCACGAGAAGCTGGATTTTTGAGCGTTTGATAGGCTTCATTCGCTAATGTTGCTACTTGCATTGATTGCAGCTTTTCAGCAGATGATGTCGTCACGAAGCGATCTGGGTGTGCCGCAGATTGAATCTTGCGGTAGTGGCTTTCTAATACAGATAAGTCGATGGTAAATGTTTCAGTGAGTGCAAACAGCTCAAAATAGTTTTGGCTCATACTGTAAAGCTTTCACCGCAGCCACATTCATCAGCTACGTTAGGGTTGTTAAACTTAAAGCCTTCATTTAAGCCTTCTTTGGTGAAGTCTAATTCCGTACCATCAATGTAGACCAAGCTTTTAGGGTCAACAATCACCTTAACACCATGGCACTCAAACGCCATGTCTTCTTCTGCTATCTCATCAACAAATTCTAATGTGTAAGCCATGCCTGAGCAGCCTGTTGTTTTAACACCTAGGCGCAGGCCAAGCCCTTTGCCACGGTTAGCAAGGAATTTTTCTACACGGTCAGCTGCTGCCGGGGTCAAACTAACTGCCATATTACTTAGCCTCTTTTACAGCAGCTTGTTTCTCTTTAACATCAGCAACCGCCGCTTTAATCGCATCTTCTGCTAATACTGAACAGTGAATTTTTACTGGCGGCAAAGCTAACTCTTCAGCAATCGCTGAGTTTTTGATTTCGTAGGCTTGATCCACTGTTTTTCCTTTTAACCACTCTGTCACAAGTGAGCTAGAAGCAATTGCTGAACCGCAGCCGTAAGTTTTAAACTTAGCGTCCTCGATTAAGCCGGAGTCATCCACTTTAATCATTAATTTCATTACATCGCCACAAGCTGGTGCACCGACCATGCCAGTACCAACATTAGGGTCATTTTTATCTAAAGAGCCTACGTTACGTGGATTCTCGTAATGATCTAGAACCTTGTCTGAATATGCCATTTTACTTCTCCTATGTGCAATTAAAATACTTTGCAAACTCTGCGTTAGATTTTCTTGCCGTACTAGCGTACTGTTTTCGGCAACCCACCTTGATTTTGCTTCCTATTTTAATCAAATTCTAAAACCTTAATTTAAACCTAAATGCTGATTTAGTGCTCAGCCCACTCTATTTTAGAGATGTCGATACCATCTTGGAACATTTCCCAAAGTGGTGATAACTCACGTAGCTTACCAATTTTCTTAGCTAGCAAGTCGATCGTGTAGTCCACGTCAGCTTCAGTCGTAAAACGACCAATTGAGAAGCGAATTGAACTATGTGCTAACTCATCTGTACGACCAAGCGCACGTAATACATAGCTTGGCTCTAAGCTGGCAGATGTGCAAGCAGAACCACTTGAAACTGCAATGCCTTTAATCGCCATGATAAGTGACTCACCTTCAACATAATTAAAGCTGATGTTGAGGTTGTGTGGCACACGTTTTGTTAAGTTGCCATTAACATAAGTCTCTTCAATTTTCTGCAAGCCGTTTAGTAGTCTGTCATGCAGTGAGCGAATGCGTGTATTCTCTTCTACCATTTCTAAACGTGCGATTTTAAATGCTTCACCCATACCCACAATCTGATGCGTTGCTAATGTGCCAGAACGCATGCCGCGTTCATGGCCGCCACCGTGCATTTGTGCTTCGATGCGGATTCGTGGTCTACGACGGACATACAATGCGCCGATACCTTTAGGGCCGTATGTTTTGTGTGCAGAGAAACTCATTAAATCAACAGGCAGTTTTGCCAGGTCAATTTCTATTTTTCCAGTTGCTTGTGCAGCATCTACATGGAAAATAATGCCGTTTTCACGACAGATATCACCGATTGCTTCAATGTCTTGAATCACGCCAATTTCATTGTTCACCAACATCACAGAAGCCAGCACAGTGTCAGGTTGAATCGCTGCTTTAAAAGCTTCGATGTCGACTAGACCGTCATCATTAGGCTCTAAGAATGTTGCAGTAAAGCCTTGGCGCTCTAATTCACGCACAGGGTCAATCACCGCTTTATGCTCAGTTGCTAACGTGATGATGTGTTTGCCTTTACCGCTATAAAAGTTAGCAGCGCCTTTAATTGCAAGGTTATCAGATTCAGTTGCACCTGATGTCCACACGATTTCACGTGGGTCTGCATTAACGAGTTTCGCCACTTCTTCACGTGCATTCTCTACCGCTTTTTCTGCCGTCCAACCATAAGGGTGGCTACGCGAAGCGGGGTTGCCATACGACTCTGTTAGGTATGGAATCATTTTCTCAGCGACACGTGGGTCAACTGGTGTCGTTGCAGAGTAATCTAAATAAATTGGCATTCTATCCATATTGCGTTTTACTTCCTTTAATTAATATTCTTTATCTAAGCGGCGATGGCAGTCATCTGCCTTAAATCTTGCAATGCTTGTTTTAGTGCGATTAAAAATTCGTCTACTTGTTTCATCGTATTGTTACTATTGAAACTCACACGGATTGCACCGCGGGCTAAATCTTCGTCTATGCCCATTGCTAACAACACGTGGCTTGGTTCACCGCTAGCGCTAGAACATGCTGAGCCGCTGGCAACTGCAAATCCGAGTTTATCTAAAGCGGTTACCAATGTTTCACCTTCGACATTCTCGAAAGCAAAGAAGCTTGTATTTGGCAATCTCGTTGCTTGTTGCCCAAAAATAACCGCATTCATATTACTCAAGCCAGTCTCTAAAGCAGTCCGTAATGATGTAGTATGGCTAGCAAAGTCATTGAGTGCTTGTGTTGCTAACTCACAAGCAGCCCCAAAACCAACAATCGCCGCAGTATTTTCTGTACCGCTACGTAATCCTTTTTCTTGTCCACCTCCGTGTAGCAAAGGTTGAATATCAACGCGCTTATTCAGCACCAATGCGCCAACACCTAAAGGCCCGCCAATTTTATGGCTAGAAACTGTCATGGCATGCACGCCTAATGCAGCAAAGTCGACATTGATTTTTCCTAAAGCTTGTACAGCATCCGTGTGTACGAATACTTTTTTCGCTTTGGCTAATACAACAACGGTTTCAATATCCTGTATGGTGCCTGTTTCGTTATTCGCTAGCATCACTGAGACTAAATCAGTGGGGGCTTCTAACTGTGTTTGCAAGTCACGTGTATTGAGTTTGCAATTACTATCGACTGGAATACTATTACTTTTCCAGCCGCGCGCTTGCATGGCTTTGGCAGGGTTGGACACACATGGGTGTTCAATCTGACTAGTTAGAATTTGCTCTGAATCCATATTGCTTGCAATGCCAGTAATGGCGAAATTATTCGCTTCAGTACCGCTGGCAGTAAAAATAACTTGATTCGCTTGCGCACCAACGGCTGCTGCAACCTGACGACGCGCTTGCTCAATGGCTATATGCGCATTGCGGCCATAGCTGTGCTGACTCGCAGGGTTGCCATATTGATTGGTCAAATACGGCATCATTGCCTCAAGCACTTCGGGCTTGAGAGCGGTGGTGCTATTATGATCAAAATAAACCTTATCCATTGACCGCCGCCTTATCCGCACCACATAACTTGTGCTCAGCAAAAACAATCGCACCGTAGCTTTCTTTTTGCTGTGAGTCGACCATGTCAGCCAAGCTCACACCTGATAAATAATCTAAAATTTTGGTATTCAATCCTGCCCATAGTTCATGCGTCATGCAACGACCTTCTGGGCCATGGCAATCTTCTTTGCCACCACATTGTGTTGCATCAATATTTTCATCAACGGCTGAAATGATGGAAGAAACAGAAATGTCTGTTTTTGTTTTGGCTAGATTGTAACCACCACCAGGGCCGCGCACACTACGCACCAAGCCTTGACGACGCAGGCGGCTAAACAATTGCTCGAGATAAGAAAGCGAGATGTCTTGGCGGTCACTAATGCCTGCGAGAGTGACTGGCTTCAAATTATCATCAGCAGACACCTCGTTTAAAGCGAGGTCTAGCATTGCTGTTACCGCAAATCTACCTTTAGTGGTTAGTCTCATGTGGGTTAATTGATCCTTAAATTAGCCGGTTATTCTATAATAACCTACTAATTTAGTCAATTATTATGGGGTTAAGTTTCATTGGCTTTTAAAGTGAGGTTAAATGTTTATTTTTTTGTTTTTTTAGGGGCGGACTTGGTCTTTTTAACTGTGAATGCTTTCGCAACTTTCGTTTCTGATTGAGGGTCAGTCAATGCGCCGATCTGCTTTTTCAACGCTTTGATTTCAGCTAACAACGGTTGCAATGCTTTGTTGATTGGGTCATTCTCATCATCACCGACAGCATAAGCACTAAACTGTGCTTTTTCTGCTGCTTTCTTAGCCTTTTCTTCTTCTAAAATACGTGCAGGAATGCCAATTGCTGTTGCATTTTCTGGCACATCTTTGACCACAACAGCATTGGAGCCAATCTTGGCATTTTTAGCAATCGTGATAGGGCCCAACACCTTAGCGCCAGCGCCAATCACCACACCATTCTCTAATGTTGGATGGCGCTTACCTTTATTCCAAGAAGTGCCACCAAGTGTGACGCCATGATACAACGTGCAATCATCGCCAATAATGGCGGTTTCACCAATCACAATACCCATGCCATGGTCAAAAAAAACGCGGCGGCCAATGATCGCGCCCGGGTGAATCTCAATACCCGTTAAGAAACGAGCAATATGCGAGATAAAGCGGCCTAACCACTGCAATTTTAGTCCCCACAACCAGTGACTAAAGCGATGCAGGATTAATGCATGCACGCCAGGGTAGGTGGTGAGTACTTCAAAGTGTGTGCGCGCAGCTGGATCGCGGCCGAACACAACAGAAATATCTTGTTTTATATGGTCGAACATGTCGAGTGCTCGCAGTTAATGATGAAGTTATATTATGCCATAAAAGCCAATTCTTGACTAAAATGCTAGGTTAATTAAGGGTTGATGCATTTATAGTTTGTTGTGGCTAGTAAAAACAAACTTAATACTGTAATGAAGCATTGCGAAAATAAAGCAATACTAGTCGATTCTTAAGCTAGGAGATAAAGTCTAACGACTGTTTTAATGCGCGGTTTAGTACTTACTATGGCTCTTAGGTTTTTGCGTTAAAGTCAATATCCCGCGTAATAAATTCACTTCTTCTTTTTCTAGGCTGGCTCTTGCATACATGCGCCGTAATCTTTCAAACAGCTTCTTCGGTGCTTTCGGGTTGATATAGCCAATGAGCGTCAGCACCTCTTGCAGGTGAGCATAAAACCGCTCCAAGTCTTCCTGGGTGGCAAGATCGACAGGCTTCTCATCATAATGAATCTTGCCATCCGTTACCGCCATCCGGATTTCGTAACACATGATTTGCACTGCTTGCGCTAAGTTAAGTGAAGTGTAGTTTGGGTTGGCAGGGATTGTAGCTAACACATGGCACTTACTCGCTTCTATTGTGCTTAAGCCATTGGTTTCATTGCCAAATACCAGTGCCACTCGTTGTGATCCAGCCATGTGCTTGACTTTGCTAGCAGCTTCGTGTGCCGTCATCACTTCTTGTGAGAGCGATCGTTCTTTCCCACTAACCGCCAAGACGAAATTACAATCAGCAATGGCTTCATCTAATGTTTCCGTGACGACTGCAGTATGCAGTAAATCTGCTGCATTTACGGCAAGAGACTTAGCTTCACCATCAGGAAATTTCTTTGGTTTAACCAGGTATAGTTGGCTAAGGCCCATGGTTTTCATGGCGCGTGCGGTTGAGCCAATGTTGCCAGGATGGCTGGTTTGGCAAAGGACAACGCGGATATTGTTAAAAATGTCAGATTGATTCAATGGATTAAGCTCTTAATGTAGATGATTGGTGCTTTATGGTTGAGGTTAGCAATTATCGCTGCTTTAAATATTATTAACTGAGCATCAATGCTAAAATGCTATATTAACAGTTCTTAATGAAAAACCGACTATGCACCCGATGTTAACCAACGCCGTTGTGGCGGCGCGCCAAGCTGGCGATATTATTAATTTTGCTTCACGTGATTTAGGTCAGCTCAAAATCCAAACAAAATCATTTAATGACTTTGTGAGTGAAGTGGATAAAGCGGCAGAGAAAGCCATTATTGACACCTTGAAAGCGGCTTATCCTGACCATGGTTTTTTAGGTGAAGAGGGCGGCGACATTAACAAGGATGCTGAAAACATTTGGATTGTTGATCCGCTTGATGGTACGACGAACTTTTTACATAGCTTCCCACAATATTGCGTTTCGATTGCCTTGCAGCAAAATGGCGTGTTAACACAAGCAGTGATTTATGACCCAGTACGCAATGATTTATTTACCGCGACTAAAGGCCGTGGCGCATTTTTAAATGACAAACGTATTCGTGTTGGTAGTCGCATCAAATTACAAGAAGCATTGGTTTCAACAGGCTTTCCATTCCGTGAGTTTTCATATTTAGATACTTACATGGACATGCTGAAAGACATGATTAAAAGCACCACAGGCATCCGTCGCCCAGGTTCTGCCGCCTTGGATTTGGCTTATGTAGCTGCTGGCTTCTCTGATGGTTTCTTTGAGCTGAATCTATCATCTTGGGATATTGCTGCTGGTGGTTTGTTAGTGCAAGAAGCAGGCGGTATCGTTGGTGATTTTGAAGGCAATGAAAGCTGGTTGAAAACAGGTAATATTGTTGCGGCCAACCCAAAAGTGTTCGCGCAAATGTTACAAGTGCTTGCGCCGCACTTAACGAAACAAATGAAAACGCCAAAATAAGGCAGGCTGTTTTGATAAGGCTGCCAGTGATCGCTAAGCAGTCTTTTGAATAAAAGGCTTTGGTCATACAACCGATGAACCTAGAAAAACACACTCCTATGATGCGTCAATACTTGACGATAAAGGCACAGAATCCTGGTATGTTGCTGTTCTTTCGCATGGGTGATTTTTATGAGTTGTTTTTTGAGGATGCGGAGAAGGCAGTTAGCTTGCTTGGTATTACGCTCACACATCGCGGCAAGAGTAATGGGGAGCCGATTAAGATGGCGGGTGTGCCTTACCATGCGGCGGAGCAGTATTTAGCTAAGCTGGCTAAGCTCGGTGAAGCCGTTGCCATTTGTGAGCAAGTGGGTGCAGTCATAAAAGGTGGTGCGAATAAAGCACCAGTCGAGCGAGCTGTGACACGAATTTTAACGCCAGGTACGTTGACTGACACTGCGTTAATGGATGAAACCCGAGATAACGCTTTATTGAGTATTTGCTTTTCTGATGGTTTGGTCGGGCTTGCACGGTTAAATTTAACCTCTGGTGAATTTGTTTTAAGCGAAGTCGCTATTGGACAGTTGGCTCAAGAGATAGAGCGTATTAGTCCTGCTGAAATTGTTTGTGCTGAAGGCTTAAATAATGCGGCTATAGAACAGCATAAAGCACCCAAGAAACACATTGCTAGTTGGCAGTTCGACTATGAAGCGGCAACCAATGTACTGACAAGACAATTGAATACCAAAGACCTGAATGGCTTTGGTTGTGCTGAGTTAAGTGCTGCTGTTTCTGCTGCTGGCGCTTTATTAGAATACGTTAAACACACACAGCGCACTGCATTGCCACATATTACGGCGCTCAGTGTAGAAAAAACCAGTCAATATATTCAGCTTGATGCGGCAACGCGCCGGAATTTAGAAATTGATACGACGATTCGTGGTGAAGTTTCACCGACTTTATATTCCTTATTGAATACCACAAAAACAGCGATGGGCGCACGTTTGTTGCGCCATTGGCTGCATCATCCTTTACGTGATAGAACGCTGGTTTCAAAACGGCATGAAGCCGTGGCGGAGCTGATTAAAAAAGATCATAGCCGATATAGAACGCATTACGGCTAGGGTAGCGTTAAAGACAGCACGGCCTAGAGATTTATCTGCGCTGCGTGACAGCTTAAATCAATTACCAGTGGTGGAAGCTGCTTTGCAAAATAGTCAAAGTGGGTTGTTACAAACATTGGCCCAAGCTTTACAAGCAGAGTCAATGGCGACCCGGTTGTTAGCGAATGCCGTTAAAGTAGAGCCTTCTGCATTACTACGTGAAGGCGGTGTGATTGCTGATGGCTTTGATGCTGAGTTAGATGAGTTAAGAGCATTGCAAACCAACCATGGTGACTTCTTATTGCAATATGAAATCACAGAGAAAGAGCGTACAGGCTTAACCAACCTAAAAGTCGAGTTCAACAGTGTGCATGGTTTCTATATAGAAATTAGTCGCGCCCAAGCCGAAAATGCACCGACAGAATACCGCCGCAGACAGACGCTTAAAAATGTAGAACGCTTTATTACTCCTGAGCTAAAAGAGTTTGAAGATAAAGTGCTTAGCGCCAATGAGCGCGCCTTGGCCAGAGAAAAGACGCTGTATGAACAAGTGCTAGATCAACTTGCACCACATATCACCTCGTTACAAACAAATGCTGGTGCGGTAGCTAGTTTAGATGTCTTGTGTTGTTACGCCGAGCGTGCAGTGAGCTTGAATTATGTGATGCCGCAATTTGTGCAAGGTAGCAGCTTACATATCGAAGCAGGGCGACACCCTGTTGTTGAAGAAATCACACAGCCTTTTGTTTCTAATGAAGTGGCATTAAGTCCTTACAGGCAGTTGTTGCTGATTACTGGCCCTAATATGGGTGGTAAATCAACCTTCATGCGTCAAAATGCACTCATTGTGTTATTAGCTTATTGTGGATGCTATGTGCCAGCAAATGTCACTAAGATTGGTGAAATTGACCGTATATTCACTAGAATTGGCGCTTCTGATGATTTAGCAGGTGGTCGCTCAACCTTTATGGTGGAAATGACAGAAACCGCTAACATTCTGCATAATGCAACGGATAAAAGCTTAGTGTTGCTAGACGAAATTGGCCGTGGGACGAGTACTTTTGATGGCTTGAGTTTGGCTTGGGCAGTGGCTAAGCATTTGTTAGAAAAGAATAAATCCTTAACCTTATTTGCTACACACTATTTTGAGTTAACACGCATTGTTGATGAATTTAAACAAGCGGCTAATGTACATTTAGATGCAGCTGAGCATGGCAAAGGCATTGTGTTCTTGCATAAGGTGGAAGAGGGCGCGGCTAACCAAAGTTACG
>LWDU01042043.1_pt2 | contig 16059 bp, 18 predicted proteins | sample 727161 | NCBI WGS metagenome assembly LWDU01 (sample SAMN04566230, study PRJNA314399) | hydrothermal vent metagenome | isolation source: deep sea hydrothermal plume seawater | place: Mexico: Gulf of California, Guaymas Basin | collected 2004-07-11 | reverse complement strand
GTCACAACATCAAGACGGCTTAGGAGTGTAGTAGGGATTTGCTTTACTGAATTAGCCGTACAAATCCATGTTATTCGAGAGAAATCACAACTACCACTTAAATATTCGTCGAAAAAGTTCTTTGAGGATGTGGGCTCAAATAATGTAAGCAAAGTATCAAGTGCGCGACCATTGTGATCTGATCCGCCACACTTATCGACCTCGTCGACCAACACAATAGGGTTGCCTACCTTATGTTCATTTATCAATTGAATCATCATGGAAGGGTGACCTGTACCCCAGCCTCGGGAAGTTCCAGCGAGATCGCGATTATCGTTCTTTCCTGCAAGTGAAATGGCTCGAAAGGGTACTTGCATCAATGCACTGAATCGTAATGTATAAGTGGTCTTTCCAACCCCTAGATCACCTAAAACTAATAAAGGTGGAATGAAAAAGTCACCATTTCCAAGCAACCTAAGTTGCAATGAAGAAATTAGCTTTTGTGTTAATTTGTGAAACCAGGGGAATTCTTTATCCAAGGTTTTTTTACAATATTCAAATCACCAATTCGAACTAAGGTAACAGGAGTTGTTACCAATTCTTCATATTTTTCGCAAACCGTACGCACACTTCTATCTCCTGAAGGCTCAATAGATTGTATGGCTCGTATCCCGCCAATTTGTTTAGTTAAATCGTCTGTTATTGAACTGAGTACATGCTTCAAATCAGAGCTATCGCTGTCAATGAGCATCCAAAATTGACCCACATAGGCATCGAATATTGACCCTCCTTCGGCCCTTACTTTTTTTAGTATAAGTATGAGTTTCTCCACAATTTTTGCATTTTATTGTGGTTGTCTTATCTGACGTAGGAGCAGGGAGTAGCAATAGTTGCTTTGTGCCAAGTTCAGTTGTTATTGCTCTTGATAGTGGGTTTTTAGTTATATTTAAAGTTGTCATTGTAATCTCCATAAACACCTAGTGTGCATTGATAGTTAAATAAAAACTGGCTGATCCAGTGAGAACAATTAAAGAACACTAAGTGTGCATTGTCAAGTCTTGATTAAAACTTTGGTGGGAAGGGGATGTTGCATTTAATGCAAAAAAGCTCAATGAGCCCTATAGTAACCTTGCGATGGTTAGGTTGATCAATAGGCGTTTCCCATGATTGCCAAGTACGCCTCGATACATAGACTACCTTCCCAGCTTCTTCTTGGGTTAGGTTAGCTTTCAACCTAAGTTTATTGATCTGCTGTGGAGTAATTTGCATCTGTTTTATTTTGAATAATGGTCAAAAATAACGATAACACATAGTGTGTGTTAAATTATAAAGCAAAATGACACACCATTAAGTTCGTATTGTTTTTTACTTTGGCAATATTGAAGATAGAGTTATTGGCTCTTCTGTAGTGTTAACATTACATTTAGTAATGATGCGTGAAATTTCTGTTTCGGCAGGTGTTTTGCCAATATCTATTCCTGCTTTGTCACAGAGCTCGCCCCATGTTTTAAGTTTTTCTTTCATACTATGTTTGACTTCGATAATTTGGTCGTTGGTTTTACAGTGGTAATCGTAAGTAGGCATTAGTGATTTTATCCGGTCGGTTTTTTAAATTTATCGTTAATGGAATACATTAAATTGCAAATAGTCATTAACCATCATACTGCCAATGGTGACGGTGCATAAGGATATGGCTATATGTAAGGTGTTATATACATGCGTTAGTTTATGTGAAGAATAACGTAAGGGGATGGCAATAATACAAGACAAGATTGCCATACCTAAGATTGAGCCAATGCCAAATAATGAGATATAAATTAATGCGGTAGCAGGTGTTTGTACGGTTTTGACTGTTAGGATAATTAATGCCGCTGAGCCTGCCATGCCGTGCATAAGGCCAATGAGTAGTGCGCGTTTTGGAAAGGCTTGTGTGTGTTCGTGCTGATGTGCGTTGGTGTTATGGGTTTCGTCTTTATTATGTGCGTGAGCATGAAAATGTTTGATGTCTTTGCCGTGTTTATGAGCATGAAAGTGAATGCGTTTTTTGTATAAGCGATAGAGAACATCTAAACCAAGAAGCACGAGCATGATGCCAACTGCAAATTCTAAGGCTGCAGAAATGTTATTAGGGACAATGCCGTCAATTAGTAAAGCAATAGAACCGAATAAGAAGAGTGTTAGCGTATGGCCAAGGCCCCAAACAGCACCTTGCATGACCGTTCCTCTTAAGCTGTTATTCCCGGTAGCTAAACTGGCGACTGCTGCGACATGATCCGCTTCAAGCGCGTGCCGCATGCCGATTAGAAAGCCTAAAAATAGTAAGTTAAGGTCCATTAGCAGATTCGAGGCAGTTGTTCGCCAACTAGCATATCAACGATGCGCTCCCCACCGAAGGATGTTTGTAAAATAACTCTGCCAGAAGGCTTCTCCGAGACTTTTCCAATGATGGCGCTATGTTGCCCCGCTGGATGCTGTTGCATAGTGGTTAGTAATGTCTCTGCCTGCTCAGCAGGAACAATGGCAAGCAACTTACCTTCGTTTGCAAGGTACAGCGGATCAAGGCCCAAAATTTCACACATGCCTCGAACTTCTGCACGTACAGGAATGGCGTCTTCTTGAATGGTAATGCCTACATCGCTGGATTCAGCAAACTCATTTAATACGGTGGCAATGCCGCCGCGAGTGGCGTCACGCATGCAATGAATATCTGGGCAGACGTCAAGCATGCTGCTAATTAATGTATTGAGCGTCGTGCAATCGGACTCAATGGTGTTTTCTAATGACATATCACCACGTGCATCAACAATTGCTGCACCGTGATCACCGATATAACCATTTAAAATGACGACATCGCCAGGTTTAGCGCGATTAGCGGTTATGTTGATGTTATTAGGTATAACGCCAACGCCAGCGGTATTAATAAATAGTTTGTCTGCAGCGCCTCTATGAACAACTTTCGTGTCTCCAGTGACAATGGTTACACCCGCTTCATCAGCTGTTTTTTTCATGGAACTAACAATGCGTCTAAGTTCATCGATAGGGAACCCTTCTTCGATAATCATGCCACAGGTTAAATAAAGCGGTTTGGCGCCACCAACAGCAAGGTCATTAACAGTCCCTGTGACAGCTAGTTTTCCAATGTCACCGCCGGGGAAAAACAAAGGGTCGACAACATAGGAGTCTGTTGTCATCGCCAAACGGTCGCCTAGGGCCGTTAAAGCGGATAAGTCAAACCGTGCCTGATCTTCTAATAATGATAAATGTTCATTGGCAAAACCGGCGACAAAAACATCTTCGATTAAATCGCGCATGGCTTTACCACCGCTGCCATGCGCCAGGGTGATGCTGGTAACACTGGAGTTTAATTTTCTAAGCGGCTTAGCTGAACTCATGCTGCATCACCTTCGATACTTTTTGATCGTTTGGCGAGTAATTCTGGCAGATTTCCAAAATTATAATACGCTGCGCATGCGCCTTCTGATGAGACCATTAACGCCCCCATTGGAGTTTCGGGTGTACATGTGGTGCCAAAAACTTTACATTCCCAAGGGCGAATAACTCCTTTTAGGACTTCACCGCATTGGCAGGATTTTGGGTCGGCAATTTTTAAATTCGGCAACTTAAACTTCATTTCGGCATCAAACTGACGAAAGGCGTCTTTCATTTTTACACCGGAGTGATCAATGGAGCCGAGTCCACGCCATTCAAAAAACTCGCGAATTTCGAAAACGGCATCAATGGCAGCAAGTCCTGCAGCGTTTCCATCAGGTGGAACAATACGTGAGTATTGATTTTCTACTGTGCAACGTTTGTCAGCGAGTTGTTTTAAGGCCATCCAAATGGATTGTAAGATGTCTAGCGGTTCGAAGCCCGTTACAACGATTGGTTTGTTGTAGGTGCTGGCAACAAAATCAAAAGGGCGCTCGCCAACCACCATGCAAACATGTCCCGGCGCAAGAAAAGCATCAATTTGCATTTCAGGGGAGTCAAGAATAGCTTTTATGGTTGGGACGGTTGTGATGTGGTTGCAGAACAAAGAGAAGTTAGTGACACCTTCGCGCTCCGCTTGTAAGACGGTGAGCGCGGTACTTGGCATGGTGGTCTCAAAACCTAGGCCAAAAAAGATAACTTGTTTATCTGGGTTTTTACGCGCAAGTTCTAGCGAATCCATTGGCGAATAGGTCATGCGTATATCGGCGCCATCAGCTTTAGCTTGCAGCAAGCTTTTCTTTGAGCCGGGTACTCGCATGGCATCGCCAAAGGTTGTGAAAATAACGTCAGGTCTTTCTGCTAAAGCAACACAGTCATCTACTCGCCCCATAGGTAATACGCAAACAGGGCAGCCTGGGCCATGCACGAGCTCTAGCCAATTAGGTAGCATTGGCTCAATGCCGTAGCGGAATATAGTATGTGTATGCCCGCCGCAAAACTCCATTAGTTGTATGGGTTTCTTCTCGTTGGCATTGAGGCTATCTTTTAACCCATTAATATTAGCGATTAATGCTTTGGCTTTTGCTGGATCGCGGAATTCATCTACATATTTCATAGTGTTTCTTCTTGTTGTTTGCCAAGCAAACCACGTTGGTCTGCCAATAAGGTATGTACGAGGTCCCAAAGAATGTGATAACACGCTACATGGGTTTCTTGCACTCGGTGTATGGAGTCACTGTCTACCACGAGGCAATGGTCTACTAAGCCGCTACTTTTCATGTCGCCACCGTCACTACCCGCAAAGCCAATGGTGGTCATCCCAAGGTCTTTGGCCTTACTAAAAGCGGCTAATAAATTTTCTGAATTTCCACTCGTAGAAAAACCAACAAGTAAATCATTATCACGTGCATGTGCGCCCAGTTGGCGAACAAAGACGTGCTTAATCCCAATGTCGTTACTGACGGCTGAAATCATTGCTGTGTCGATGCATAAATTAATGGCAGGAAGAGCAGGGCGGCCAGCTGTTACTGGGTGCTGAAACTCGACAGCAAGGTGGGCGGCATCACAGCTTGAACCACCATTACCCATAGTGAATAAACGGCCATTATTGTTGTATGTATCAGTAATGGATTGAGCAGCATCAATGAGCTGTTCAGCATTGTTTGAAAAGAAGCGTCGCTTCACATCAATAGAATCGTCTGACTTTTGGCGAATTGATTCCAGTAAGGCTTCTTTTTCACTAGCAGCATCTTTTTTTTGGCCATGCAAAAAAGGGTATAAGTCATGTAGTGGGTCGTTAGTATTACTCACTAATTTGCACCAGCGCTCGTTTGCATCGCATTAATTTCTTCTTGAACTTCGCCAAGTTCCTCTAATAAAGCCAGCGTTTTTATTGCTTCTTCTTCATCAATAATGCTCATGGCAAAACCCACATGAACAAGTACCCAGTCACCTATGCAGTCTTGAGCTGTGTGATCGTCAGAAACAATGCAAGCTATGTTAACAGGGCGTTTAACACCGGCGACATCTACTTTAGCTAGTAAGTTGTCGGCATCTATTATTTCAATGATTTGGCCAGGAATGCCTAAGCACATGGTTGAACCTCTTTATGTTTTATAAGTTTAGCCAGTGCGATAGTGGCTTGGCCTAAGCAAAGGCCGCTATCGTTAGCTGGAATAGTTGAATGAGTCAGCACTTTATAGCCTAACCCTGTTAGTTTTTCATCGGTATAACGTAGCAATAATGTATTTTGAAAAACACCACCAGTCAGTGCGACGGTCGCTGTTATACGTTTCCCTGCCTGCTCTGTTATCCGGCAGATCATATCGACTGTTGCGTTAATAAGGGCATGGTGGAAACGGGCAGACATGATATGCGGAGGCACGTTGTTATTGATATCGACTAATAAACTGTTCCATAAGGGGCTGCTGTCGATAACAGGTATGTCATTTTCATTAGATTGGCAAATATCAAATTTATACGCGCGTGATACTTCATCGGCCATAGCTTCTTTAGTCACACAGGCTTCAAGCTCGATAGCAGCTTGGCCTTCATAGTGAATGTTTTCACGGCATATACCAATGGCAGCGGCAACAGCATCAAATAAACGACCGCATGAGGAGCTAAGCGGCGAGTTTAAGTTCTTTTCTAACATGCTGTTAAGGGTTTTTAATGGCTGCTTATTTAAAGCTGATAATAAGTCGTGTTGAGGGTACGTGTTATTTAATTCATCCCAGTCAAAGTGCGCTTTTAATTGTGCATAAGTATTGCGCCAGGGCTGATAAATGGCTTGAGAACCACCCATTAACGCGGCTTGTTTCATTGACCCTAGTCGTTCGTAGCCAGAGTAATCACCAAGCAAAAATTCACCGCCCCATAAGGTATTGTCTGCACCTAAACCTAGGCCATCAAAGGTAACTCCAAGCACTTTGCCGTCATTAAGTCCCCATTGGTTATCCGCTAAACAGCTCGCAAAGTGCGCATGGTGGTGATGGACGGTGATAAGCGGACAGTTGGTTTCTTCAGACAGGGCCTGGCCATATTTACTGGATAGGTATTCAGGATGTGCGTCTATAACAATAGCGCTGGGTTCGTGTGCGTAGAGTGCTTGATATAAATTCTGATTCTTTTCGTAATCAGCATAGGTTTGTGCGTTCTCTAAATCTCCCATGTGTTGGGAAATAATCGCTTTTCCATCCTTAACAAGGCAAAAAGTGTTTTTTAGTTCTGCACCACAAGCGAGTATGTCGGGTGATTTCTCAAATCCAGCGGGCAATCTAATGGAGGTGGGCGCATAGCCACGTGAACGCCGTAAAACACGGGGTTTGTTTTGTATAACGCGAATTACAGAATCGTCAACACGGTTAGTAATATCTCTATTATTTAATAACCAATAATCAGCAATACCCTGTAGTTTTTCAATGGCATCATTATTGTCAATGCATTGAGGAATACCACTGGGGTTCCCTGATGTCATCACAAGCGGTGTGTTAATGTCTTGTAATAAAAGATGATGCAAAGGTGTGGTTGGAAGCATAAAACCGAGCGTGTTTTGTTTGTCGGCTACCTCGTTAGCTAAACTCAACGAGCTTTTTTTATCCAGTAAAACAATCGGGCCCGCAGATGATTTTAATAAATCAGCTTCAGCCGTATTCACTAAACAATATTGTTTGATAATCTTAATGTTTCTAGCCATCAATGCAAAAGGCTTTGCTTTGCGGTTTTTACGCTGGCGCAAGCGAGCAACGGCAGTGTCATTGCTTGCATCACAGACTAAATGAAAACCTGATATACCCTTAATGGCTAAAATAGAACCTTGTTTGATTAAATTAGCGGCCACGTTAATGGTATTTGTTTCGCTCTTTTCAACAGCCGGTTCCAGCCAAACTTTAGGCCCACAGCTTGGACAGGCAACAGGCTGTGCGTGAAAGCGGCGATTTGCAGGGTCGTTATATTCATTGTCACAATCGGGGCACTTTTTAAACGAAGCCATGCTGGTGTTTTGCCGATCGTAAGGAATGGTGTTAATGATGGATAGGCGTGGCCCACAGTGCGTGCAGTTTGTAAAAGGGTAGTTGTAATATCGGCTATTCGGCTCAAGTGTTTCAGATATACAGCTAGAGCAACTTGCGGCATCAGGAGCAATGCCAGTATGTGGCCTGGATAAGTCACTGGTGATAATGGAAAAGTCAGTGGGTGCCAGTTGCTCAAGATGAGTGTGCTCAATACTATCAATACTATCAATACGCGCCAGAGGAGGGCAGTTTTGTTCTATGTCTGAAATAAATTGAAGTATCTGGTCTTCGCTGCCAAAGGCATGTATTAACACGCCATCTCCATCGTTTAAAACATGGCCGGTTAACCTTAAATCTTGAGCAAGCCGCCAAACAGTAGGGCGAAAACCAACACCTTGCACCAATCCTTTAACACGCAAGGCGCGGCCGACAATGGTTAGCTCAGTATTAATTTTTTGAACAGTGTTAAGTAGCATGGCTTAATAGCGACTTAGGCGACACCGGTTAAGGTTTTAACGGATGAGTTTTGCTCAAGCCCGTACCGTTCCATTTTGTTTCTTAAGCCGACCCGTGATAAGCCAAGCTCTTCAGCGACTTTGGTTTTATTCCAGCGTAATCGCATAAGGGTTTCTTTAATAACGATGGACTCTAAAGATTCAACTCTTTCTTTTAGTGAGCCTTCAATGCCCGTTAGCATATTAATGTCTGCAACGGACTCCTCAGGCGTTGCTTGTAAAATCTGTGGTGATAGCAGGTTAGCAGATAAGTAATCTTCTTGGCAAAGCACCAACATGCGCGTTACTTCATTTTGTAGTTCTCGTATATTGCCTGGCCAGTGGTATTCCGTTAGCGATTCTAACGCTTCATTAGTGATGCCTTTTACATGTTTTCCCAACTGCTCCATGACATTATTTAAAATATTAATGGCCAATGGAACGATGTCTTCTTTACGTTCTCTTAAGGGAGGTGTGTGTATTTCAAAGGTGCTTAAACGATAGAATAGGTCTTGGCGAAACTTGCCGTTGATGACGTTATTTTTAAGGTCTTGGTTGGTTGCAGCTATCACCCTTACATTAATTTGGCGGGGTGATCCCTCACCAATTGGTCGAACAACGCCTTCTTGAATAACGCGTAACAATTTTGCTTGAACAGCAGGAGACGTTTCGTCAATCTTATCTAAAAAAATCGTGCCGCCATCAGCTTGTTCAAAAAGTCCCACTTTGTTTTCTGTAGCACCCGCAAAAGAACCTTGTTTGTGGCCAAATAATTCGCTCTCTAGTAATTCATCAGATAGGGCCGCGCAGCTCACAGTAGTAAATGTATTGCTTTGGCGAAGACTATTGTAATGAATCGCTTGAGCACATAACGCCTTACCCGTGCCAGATTCGCCTGAAAATAGTACGTTGACATCAAAAGGGCCGACGTTATGTATCAGGCTGCATACACCATTCATGACACTGTCAGGGCTTCTAATGATGCCGGAGTCCCAGTCAAAACGTGCTTTTAAAGCCTGTCGTTTTTCAACCATCGCTTTATCAATGGTGTCAGGCTTAAGTTTTAGTTCTACTGCTAAGCGTTCGACGTCGCGTTGTAGATTGAAAACATGTAGTGCGCTTTTAAGTTTTACGCTGATGTCGTTTGTGTTCCAAGGCGGGCAAATAAAATGTTGTGCTTCGGAGTTGTTAATAGCTTTTAACGCATCTTTTTGAGAGTTTTCATCGGACAGCACCAACCAAATTATGTCTGAAAATTTTTCATCAATAATCGCAAGTTTTTGCTTGGATATGAAGACTTGAATCCATTGTTGTTGAAGCACGCACTCTGCCTGCTTTATATCATTGGCAATATGAACGTCAAAAGCATCGGATATAAGCGCTTTTATTGACGATAGTGTCTCTGTGTTTTCGTCAAAAATGAGAATGCTGGGCTGCGATTGCATTAGGCTGTTTTAACGTTTTCTTCGGATTGTGTTTGCGGATTAAAGCCAATCATTTTGCTCTGACGTGATAGTCGTATCCATTGATACCAATCGTCCATACCTTCACCGCTTTTGCTGGAGACCTTCAGTACTTGAATGCCAGGGTTTACGCGACGAGCATACTCAATGCATTTATCCATATCAAAATCTAAATAAGGCAGTAAATCTATCTTATTGAGTAGTAATAAATCGGCAGCGTGGAACATATCAGGGTATTTAATGGGCTTATCTTCACCTTCTGTTACCGATAAAATAGCAACTTTGTGAGCCTCACCTAAGTCGAATGCAGCCGGGCAAACAAGGTTGCCAACGTTTTCGATAAAAAGTGTCGTCGTATCTTCAGGTGACAAATGTTGTATGGCATGGCCCACTTGATGAGCATCGAGGTGACAGCCTTTGCCTGTATTGATTTGAATAGCGGGAACACCCGTTTCTCGTATCCGTTCGGCATCGTTACTGGTTTCTTGGTCGCCTTCAATAACAGCCATTGGCAACTCACCTTTTAATGCTGTTAGCGTTTCTGTGAGTAAGGTGGTTTTGCCTGATCCAGGGCTGGACACAAGATTTAAGGTGAGCATGCCTTTGCTGGCGAATAACTGCCTATTTTCTTGGGCATATTCATTGTTCTTGCCGAGGATATCCTGTTCTATTTGAACCATTCTTGTTTGGCTCATGCCGGGCGCATGCGCATGGGCAGGGCCGTGACCATAGTGATGATCGTGACTTGAAGTCGTTTCATGCTCATGAGTGTGCTCATGGTCATGATCGTGGGTATGAGGGTGTTCATGACTATGTTGCTGGTCTGCCTCACCTTCAATTCTTGTCTCACCGTCACCGCATCCGCATACTGTACACATTACTCTACCTCCAATTCTTTTATTTTCATTTCTTCACCACCCGTTACTTGTAATTGGTAACTGCCGCAGTCAGGACATTCGTCAAATCGTTTTTTTATATTCACTTCTTTACTGCATTTCATACACCAGGCCGAACCCGGGGTGTTAACAATGCAAAGCTTAGAACCGTCAGCTAATGTATTACGTGTTACTACGTCGTAACTAAAAATCATCGCCTCAACCTCAATGCTCGAAAGCTCTCCAATTTCAAGAGTGACCGTTTTAACGCGCTTGAAACTCTGGGTTTTAGATTCAGTTTCTAGCACTTGCAAAATGCCTTCACAAAGTGACATTTCATGCATGCTGGATACTCAAGTTATAACCAACACAAGGGTCTATGGAATTCACGACAAGGTGGGCTATATTTTCAACTTGTTTGCTATTGCTGATGTTTTCTAAGCACTGTTTGATAAGGCCTTCAGGGTGAAAATTCCACTCAGTAGGGGCAAGTATTTGATATTGGTTAATTAAACCGTTTTCAATAGTCACTCGATGAACCAATAGACCTCTAGCGGCTTCTACTTGTGCAAGTTCTGTTGTAGCGGCACTATCTGTTGTGTCGCTAGGCTGCGCCTTTTTTAACTGTTGTAACAAGTTACGCAACTGCTGGGGGATCCTCGCTAATTCAGCAAGCCTCGCCGTCCACCGTGTAATTAAACCGGTGCCAAATTCATTATTTAAAGACTTAATGATTGGGTGTGATAATTGGCGGCTTAATACGGTTGTTTCATAACAATTACCTTCCCACTGTGGAGATTGGATGAAGTGATGAGCGTCATCGTCATTAAACCGAGTAAGTAATGATTGTTCATTAAATTTAGGCAACTGTGAACAAGAGCTTACTCCTTGAGATAACCAGTCATTTTTGACAATGGAAGCGATACTCGACATGGCGGTGGTACTTTGTTTTTCAGTCCAGCTTAAAAGTGTTTCGATGTTGCCATCTTGACACCAGCTGTTGGGGGTCTGTTGAAAAACGGTGGCTTCTAAATAGTTATCAAGTTCGTTAATGAGTGTCTCAACGTGTAAATAGTTAGTATTAAGAGAGCTATCAAGTTGAAACGCGTGGTTATCAAATAATGTCTTTTCAAAGAGGGAGGTGAGCTGGCTTATATAGGGCAATGTTTTGCTTGTGATGGGAAAGCCAAACAGCTTTGGCCAATTTAATTCAATTTTCAGCAGGTGCTCTTTAGAATTTTCAACGAGTAATAACATGTCCCGTGCAATTTCGTGCTGAGCCTTGGGTGTTATGCTCAGGCATTGTTGAATGGCTGATAAAGAAGCGCGTGACTGAGCGACACCGCAAATATTAAATAATAAGGGAACAACAGATAAAACTTGCTCAGGTGTTTTGCCAATAAAAATTTTGCAGGCTTGGGTAGGGCGATTGGAGGTAATATTAACAATGGGCTTAGAGCCAGTGTCTAGGCGCATTTCAATGTTAATGTGTCCCTCAGTGATGCTCATTTCACTTCATCTTTGTTGAGAAAAGCACCTCGCAACAATTCTCTGCGACTCATAGGTTCATGCATACGTTCTTCTAATGTCATCGTTGCTACTGGTTCTGCTTCTTCAGAGAGGGCGGTTTCTGGAGCAGTTTCACCATTTGTTAGCTCCCCATCTCTTATGCCTTCAGGCAAAGGTTCTTCTCCTTCCCATATGCGTTGAATTTGCTCACTATCAATATCAGTTGTCTCAATGTTTTCATCGTTCATCAGCTCGGTTATAGCGGCTTGCGCCGTTTCTATCGCAGCTTGATTGTCCGCAAATTCAAACATTGGAGAGAAAAGCGAACAGGTTTGATACTTGCCAATGTCAGGTTCAAACCCCGTCAAAAATTTGTAATTTCCAGAAGGAAATACATGTTTTTCACTGCTGAGTTCAGGAATTTCACTCCATCCATCAGCTTGGTTGGGCAGTAAAATGATGTTCATAAACCAAGGTGTTACCAAAATACCAAGGTAGTTACCGTTCCACTCTTGTAGGCCAATAAGGCTAACGCTTAATTTATGATTGATGATGGGAACATCGTTCATACGTTCAGTGTGGATGGTGTTAAATACACTAACGACTTGAACGCGTTTTTGTTCAAGCAATTGCTCATCAATTGTTGCAAGTGCTTCGGGCATTAAAGAATCACCATAAAGTCGATGCTTTTGCCATCACATTCTGGGCAGGTCCAGTGTTCAGGCAGTTCAGAGAAAGGTGTGCCTGGCTCAATTTGCCAATAATCATCGCCTTTCTCAGGGTCGTACACATACCAACAAATTTTGCACTCAAGCTTTGTATCGTTGTTTATTTTGTTGGTATCGCCGCCAAAGGAGCCGGGTAGTATTGCGTCATCCATTATTGTTTTTCCTAGCGGTATAAACTGAGAATTTCATTTAACCGTTCAGCGCTGTCTTCAAGGTCCTCGTTTGATGCAATGGCAACTTCAGGTACTTTACTTATTTCGATGGTGTTTAAAATTAAGGTGTCTTGAGAGTTGAAATACTGTACCCACCAAACATTTTTGGTACCGGTGCTGCTAATTCGGCAATTACCGTAACCCCTAGAAAGGATAATCGTCGGTCCAATGCCTAAGCTATCGGATAGGAATTCAATGTCTTCTTCGGTATGAGGGAGCAATGAAAGGTTAATGACGTGAGGCTCGTCACCGGGCTTGTAATTGGGCAATTTATCGCTAATCTCAACCAGTAAAGGCGGAGCGTTGTAGACAGTTTCAGGGATGTTTAAAGCGTCAACATCCAAGTTTTCTTGAGCGTTTCGGAAGGTCATTTCGCTAATAATGCCAGGGATAGCCGCTACTTCCATCGTGTCTCGGATAATGTTTTTATTGTCATCCAAATAATGCACGCGCCACAAACCGGCCAGTACCGACTCTTGAATTTCAGCATTGATATCGCCACCACATTGGGCGCTTACTTCGCCGTTACCCAGCAATTGGTCCATAAACGTTTTATTGTTTTGGTCTAGCGAATCAAGTTCAAACACGATAGCTTTTTTATCAGCCGTCTGTTTATTTAGTGCCTGATGAATATCTTCAGCAAGTGCAATGGCTTTTTCCATGCCAACCGTTTCTTCTGGCTCAGGAATAATTGGAGCAGCGAATGTCGTCATGCCAGATGGCATGGCCATAAAAGTCATTTCGGCGCCATCTTCATCAGCGGGTTGAGAGCCTGGGCCAACGACAGTGACAGGGATATGTATATTTTTCATTATATGTTCCTAAGGTGAAGTTAGCTGCAGCCTGAGCCAGATGATGCTTGTACAACGGGAATACCAATACCTGGTGTAGGCTTAGGAGCAGAGGTGAGTAGTTTGTTAATTTCTAGAATGTAATCGTTCCAATCTTGAACACGGCTGATATGGCCTAAATACTCGCCTTTACGAAGAAAAACCAATGTTGGCCATTCTCTAAAGCCGAAGCGACCTTGCAACTTGCGCTGTGATTTTTGATCGATGACAGCGGCAGCAAAACGGTTCCCATACTCAGAAACAAGCTCAGGCAGAATCATTGCAACATCATCACTTTCAGGAAAGCGTGTTGGGTTTTCTGTGAAAAACAAAACTGATTCTTGTTGAGCGTTAATGAACTCATCAATGGATGCTTCATTAAGAACAGGGTAGTTGTATTGTTCGATCATACTTTCGATCAATGGGGATGGCATATTACTCTCCGTTAAGTTTACGTTGGCTTTCTTCAAACGCGATAAGTGAAGGGGGTTTTGGTGGTTCTCGGTCAATCAGGTCGGCAAACAAGGCGTCTATGGCGTTTTCTTCCATACCTTGCGTGGCTAATTGCCCATTCTCGCTCATTATTAAATCAACGGCGGTGACGGCATCGGTTATTTTTTTTGCATCCTCGGGAGTGAGCACCTCTCTGGCGCTTTCAAGAAAGATCAGTACCCATGTTCCAACAGGTTGTTCGCCAATGAGTAACGTGTCGACTGTTCTTTTTACACCCATGCCTTCACACTTTGCGTAACCAAAACCGGTTTCAATTATTTGCATAGGAAGTCCAATACACATATTAGTATTTGCCTCGGTGGTCGACGTCACAGCTGATAACTTCTTCTTGTTCAAGCGGGTGTGGTTTGTATTCAATATGAAACGCTTTTGAATGAATAACCCGGTCATCGCCAGTGCGGCTAGCCAATTCGGCTGAAGGGCGGTCGTTTTCGTAATTATCCATACTCACTTCATGGCCAGATAGCGAGTGTTCTGGCGCTATAGGCTCTACTCTTTTTGTTGCATAGATATCAAATTGCTTTAACCAATCAAGCGCAGCGTTAATGGCCGGCTCAATTTGTTGGCGCGTTTTCTCTCTTAAACTGCCGCCGAAGTCTTCAAGCTCGACAGGCTGAACGCCGACAAGTAAGAGATGACTCGGGTAGCGTTCTAGCATGTCAGCCATCATTAGCACTTCTTGGAAGCCAGTTTGGTGAAGGCTCATTTTTTTAGCACCCATATATTTAGGTACGTCACCACCTTCAATTAGTTTCATTTCGCCAGGTTCAAGACCGTAATCGATGGCGTCAAAAACAACTAAAATGTCCGCTTCTTCAACGTATTGGACTAAATAAAGGCCTTGTGTGCCGCCGTCCATCAGCGTTACATTTTCATCGAATTGGTGAGTTTCATTAAGGTGTTCAACAGTCCGTACACCAAAACCTTCATCAGCCCATAAAATATTGCCGATGCCTAAGATGAGAGTTTTATTCATTATTTTTTATGTCTTAAGTAACGTTAGATTGGAAAGAATAATTGCACTAAACGACAAAAATGTACATATACTTTGCAAAAATAGCTGCTTATAACTAGGCGATATATCTATATATAAAAAATAAAAGAGTTTCTTAGAAAATAATCTTTTGTTTTTAAAATTAAGGGAGTAAGTTCTATCAAAAGAAAGATATTTAATAAATAAGGAAAGGGGATAAGCCGATGGCAATGGTAGAGACATTTTATGACGTAATGCGTAGGCAGGGTATCACTCGCCGAAGCTTTCTGAAGTTTTGCGGGTTAACAGCGGCTGCAATGGGATTAAGTCCGGCTTATGCAGGGAAAATAGCCCATGCAATGGAGACTAAACCACGTATTCCTGTGCTTTGGCTACACGGTCTAGAGTGTACGTGTTGCTCTGAATCTTTTATCCGTTCTGCTCACCCATTAGCTAAAGACGTTATTCTTTCCATGATTTCGCTGGATTATGACGATACGATTATGGCAGCGGCTGGTCATCAAGCTGAAGCGATTATTGAAGAAACAATTGAGAAGTATAGTGGTAATTATATTCTAGCGTGTGAAGGTAACCCAGGCCTTGAGCAAGAACATACGGGTGGTATGTCTTGTATTATTGCTGGTAAGCCATATACCGAACAACTGCGTCACGCGGCTAAACATGCGAAAGCAATTATTTCATGGGGTTCGTGTGCATCTTGGGGCTGTGTACAAGCAGCTTCACCAAATCCAACGGGTGCAACCCCCATTCATAAGGTGCCAGACTTAGGTAACGCACCTATTATTAAAGTACCAGGTTGCCCTCCGATTGCTGAGGTAATGACAGCAGTCATCACTTATATTTTGACATTTGAAAGACTTCCTTCACTTGATAGGCAAGGTCGTCCAAAAATGTTCTACAGCCAACGTATTCACGATAAGTGTTACCGCCGCCCACATTTTGACGCCGGTCAATTTGTTGAAAAATGGGATGATGAAGCAGCTCGAAAAGGCTACTGCTTATATAAAATGGGTTGTA
>LWDU01039488.1_pt1 | contig 16062 bp, 11 predicted proteins | sample 727161 | NCBI WGS metagenome assembly LWDU01 (sample SAMN04566230, study PRJNA314399) | hydrothermal vent metagenome | isolation source: deep sea hydrothermal plume seawater | place: Mexico: Gulf of California, Guaymas Basin | collected 2004-07-11 | reverse complement strand
GCAGTCAACGTAGTCTTCCCGTGATCGACGTGACCAATCGTACCGACATTCACGTGGGGCTTGTTGCGCTCGAACTTTTCCTTGGCCATCTGACCGCTCCTCTTTTTATCCGTCTCGCTTCGCGTTCAATACGAAGCGACAATTCCCTTGGTGACCGTTTCCGGTACCTGCGCATAATGCGCAAACTGCATTGTGTAGCTCGCGCGCCCTTGAGTCATGGATCGCACGCTGCTCACATATCCAAACATCTCTGACAGCGGCACCTCAGCTTGAATGACCTGGGCCGTGCCTCGCATCTCGATGCCACTAATCTGACCGCGGCGTCCGTTCAAATCGCCCTGGATCGCGCCCCGGAATTCTTCCGGCGTCACAACTTCGACAGCCATGATGGGCTCGAGCAGGACCGGCGTCGCATTCCGCAGGGCTTCGTTCGCCGCCATCGCGGCCGCGATCTGGAATGCCCGTTCGGATGAGTCTGCGTCGTGGGCCGCACCATCGACGAGGCGAATCGAAACATCGACGACCGGATAGCCACCTAAATGTCCGCTCTCGACGGCGTCCCGGCAACCCGCCTCGACGGCGGAAATGAAATCGCTGGGAATTGCGCCTTCCCGAATCGCGTTCTCGAAGCAGAACCCAGATCCCGTCTCAGCTGGAGCGACATCGACCCGAACGACCGCATACTCGCCGCTTCCAGCGGTTTGTTTGATGTACTCGCCATTACCAATCGCGGTGGCGGAGATCGTCTCCCGGTAGGCGACCTGTGGGCGACCCACATTCGCATCCACGCCGAACTCGCGGCGCAGTCGGTCGACGATGATTTCGAGATGCAGTTCGCCCATCCCGGAAATGATCAACTGCCCTGTCTCAGTATCGGTCGAGACCTTGAATGTTGGGTCCTCGAGCGCGAGTCGGTCCAGAGACCCACCGAGCTTATCCATGTCGGCGGAAGTCTTCGGTTCGATTGAGATCGAGATGACCGGATCGGGGAACTCCAGCGACTCGAACATGATCGAGGCCTTGGGAGTGCACAGGGTCTGCCCCGTCACTAGGCTCTTCAGGCCGATCGCCGCCACAATGTCGCCGGCATAGATCTGATCTACTTCTTGACGCTTGTTCGCGTGCATCTGCAGGAAGCGACCGGCGCGTTCTTTCTTTCCAGTGGAGGCGTTCAACAGGCTCTCGCCGGCTTTCGCCGTCCCCGAATAGACACGTAGGTACGCGAGGGTACCCGCGTGCTTGTCTGACTGGACCTTGAATACCAACGCAGAAAAGGGCTCTGAATCGTCTGCTGATCGCGAAAGGAGCTGGGCGTCCTCTCCGCTGGCCTCTTCAGCGGCCTGTCTGGCCTTCGAAGCCTTCGTCGCTTTAGAGGAATTGCCCGTACTGACCACGGCTCGCGTTCCTTCGATGGCCGGAACATCCAGCGGCGACGGTAGATAGTTGAGCACTGCGTCGAGCAGGGGCTGAACGCCTTTGTTCTTGAAGGCGCTGCCGCAAAACACTGGAACGAGGTCGAGCGAGATCGTGGTTCGCCGAATCGCGGCTCGAAGCTCAGAAATCGGCACCTCTTCGCCGTCGAGGTATCGGGCCATGACGACGTCATCGAAATCGGCCAGTCGTTCGATGAGTTGTTCTCGAGCGAGCTGGGCATCATCAACCATTTCGGTCGGAATCTCGTCGGTGCGGAACTCCGCGCCGAGCGTCTCGTCGTCCCAAAAAAGCGCTTTCTGGTCGATCAGATCGACAACACCCGAAAACGCATCTTCCGAGCCAATCGGCAGCTGCATAGGCAGCGGCCGGGCTCCAAGACGGTCTTCGATCATCGAGACCACGTTTTCAAAATCTGCACCCATTCGATCCATTTTATTCACGAAAGCAACTCGCGGAACGCCGTATTTATCCGCTTGTCGCCAGACCGTTTCCGATTGAGGCTCGACTCCACCGACACCACAAAAGACAGCAACTGCGCCGTCTAGCACCCGAAGCGACCGCTCGACTTCCACTGTGAAGTCGACGTGGCCAGGAGTGTCGATGATGTTGATCCGATGGCCCTTCCAGAAGCAAGTCGTGGCCGCGGAGGTAATCGTGATTCCGCGTTCCTGTTCTTGCTGCATCCAGTCCATCGTTGCCGCCCCGTCGTGAACCTCCCCAATCTTGTAGTTGACGCCGGTATAGAAAAGAATCCGTTCCGTCGTCGTTGTCTTTCCAGCATCGATATGCGCCATGATGCCGATATTTCGTGTGTCTTCGAGCTCCGTGGTCCGAGACATCTAAAGTGCACTCCTACCTGACCTACGAGCGCCGTGGCGACCAGCAAGCGCCGTGGCTACCAGCGAGCGCCGTGGCTACCAGCGATAGTGTGCGAACGCCTTATTTGCCTCTGCCATTCGATGCGTGTCTTCACGTTTCTTTACACTCTCACCGCGCTCATTGGCAGCATCGATGATCTCGTTCGCAAGCCGCTCTTTCATGCTCTTGCCCGGCCGCGTCTTCGAGTATTCGGCGAGCCAACGCATCGCAAGAGAGGTTGAGCGATTCGGTGAAACCTCGATTGGAACCTGATAGGTCGCACCACCCACGCGGCGACTCTTGACTTCGACACGTGGCCGGATGTTGTCGAGTGCACGTCGGAACATTGCCAACGCATCGCTGCGCATCTTGCTCTCGATCTCCGAGAAAGCCCCGTAGACGATATTCTCGGCGGTACTCTTCTTACCATCGCGCATGATGACGTTGATGAAGCGACCGAGCATCTGGTCTCCATGCTTGGAGTCCGGAATAGTCTGTCGCTTTTGTACCTCGCGCCTTCTTGGCATGAACGCGTCCTTTTGACTTCTATGGTGATGGCCTATTCCAGCGATGCCCGTGTCGATCGGATTTGATCGAGTTGAGCCTCCCTGATTGAGCCGCCCTTGTTAGGCCAACCCATCTCAGCCTGGTTGGGTGAGGCAAAGCCTCGAACGACCAAGAACCGATACGCACTCGCTGCATCGGTTCTTCTCGTCCTAAATCATTTCGGTCGCTTCGAACCGTACTTCGAACGACTCTTGTTTCGTCCATCGACGCCCGTCGCGTCAAGCGACCCGCGAACGATGTGGTAGCGAACGCCGGGAAGATCCTTGACCCGGCCGCCACGCACGAGCACAACGGAATGCTCCTGCAGCGTATGTCCTTCGCCGCCGATGTAGGCATTCACTTCGTTGCCGTTCGTCAGCCGCACACGTGCGACCTTTCGAAGCGCGGAGTTTGGCTTCTTAGGCGTGGCAGTGAACACCCGAAGGCACACACCACGTCGTTGCGGACAGCTGGTGAGATCCGGTGAATTCGATCGCGAAACCTTCGGCTTACGCCCCTTACGGATGAGCTGTTGAATAGTCGGCATAAGGCTCGACGAAACTCCTACTTCTCTTGGCTGCGGCTAGTTGCGCCCAATTGCGTCTGTACGATCAATCCATCCCACGTCAAAGCGTGGGCACATCAGGGGCTGGCCGTATTTCCACGGTGCTGCCCACAAAATTTCGTTCCCTCGTCCGGCCCTGGTCTAAATGCTGTACATGAACCTGAGACACTATGACCCCGAAGTCCCGTTTCTCAGGTGAGAAGAGACCGGAGCTAAGCTCGGGCTGACTCTCCACATTCTGGAAACGAACCGCGGGGTTGAAGGAATCCCTGGTTCCGGAAGCGGCGCGCAATTTAGCGACCTGCGGGGTGGTGTCAACGGCCTGTGACCGCTTCCCTTGTTCACCGGACCGCAAGAATGAAATTGCCCCCACCAACTTCACCGTCGATGGGGGCAGATTCAACATTCCCCTTGGGAATCAGCTGCCGATTCCGCCTCCGTCAGTGCTTGAATCCGGGGCGCCGGCAAAGAGTCCCGCGACAGCCGGATTGGCCTCCGCCGCAGCATCTCCGGCGAACGCAGGCTCACTCAGCTCGCCTTCCGTGCCATCACCGCTCTGTGCGGTATCGAGCTCGAAGCCTTCCGGGACTTCGACTTCAATTCCAACGTCGCGGTACTGCAGCATTCCCGTACCAGCCGGGATCAGGCGACCCATGATCACGTTCTCCTTGAGTCCGCGCAGGAAGTCCTTCTTGCCCCAGATCGCCGCTTCCGTGAGAACCTTGGTCGTCTCCTGGAACGAGGCGGCGGAGATGAATGACTCAGTCGAGAGCGAAGCCTTCGTGATTCCCAGCAGCTGGGTCTCCGCGGTCGGCGCGACCTTCCCTTCCTCGTCGAAGCGGGCCACGAGTTCGCGATAGCCCTGCTTCTCGACCTGTTCACCAATGAGATAGTCCGAATCGCCGGGATCGACGATTCTGACCTTGCGAACCATTTGGCGAACGATCGTCTCGATGTGCTTGTCGTTGATCTTGACGCCCTGGAGTCGGTAGACCTCCTGAACTTCGTCGACTAGATATTTTGCGAGTTCCTTTTCGCCCTTGATCTTCAAGATATCGTGGGGATTCGAAGAACCATCCATCAGCGCCTCGCCAGCCCGCACGTGATCGCCTTCGTGCACGCTGACATGCTTTCCCTTCGGAATCAGGAACTCCTCGGGCTCGCCCTCTTCCGGCGTAACGATGACGCGGCGCTTGCCCCGCGAATCCGGCCCGAAAGAGACGATTCCCTCGATTTCAGAAACGACTGCACATTCCTTTGGCTTACGAGCCTCGAAGAGTTCAGCCACTCTCGGCAGACCGCCGGTAATGTCCTTCGTCTTCGATGCTTCTCGAGGAATCTTCGCGACCACCTGACCGGCGCTCACCGCATCACCATCGCTCACCGTCAGGTATGCACCGACGGGCAACAAGGCCTTGGTCTCGCCGTCGCCGTCCGTCGCCGGGATGGAGACAGTCGGTCGCAGACCGGGATCCTTGGACTCGATGATCACCTTTGATGAAACGCCGGTGAAGTCATCGACTTGTTCCTGCATCGTTGCGCCTTCGATGATGTCCTGAAACACGACGATGCCGCTTTTTTCAGTGAAGATCGGGCTGGCAAATGGATCCCAGTCAAGCAGGATTTCGCCGGCTCGAACCGTCTGGTCATCTTGGACCCGCAAGGTCGCGCCGTAAACGACCGGATGTCGTTCCTTTTCGCGACCACTCGCATCGACGATGCCTACTTCACCATTTCGACTCATCACCGTCTGCGTGCCATCCGCGGCGGTGAGCGAACGAATATTGTGAAGTCGTACCGATCCTTCGTTGGCTGCCTCCGCGTGAGACTGCTCGGCACGCCGAGTTGCTGCACCACCGATGTGGAAGGTCCGCATGGTGAGCTGTGTTCCGGGCTCACCGATCGACTGCGCCGCGATCACACCGACTGCCTCGCCGAGGTTGACCATCGTGCCGCGCGAGAGATCGCGGCCATAGCACTTCACGCAGACGCCGAAACGACTGGCACACGTCAGAACCGATCGAATTTTCACTCGCTCGACACCCGCATTCTCGATTGCCCGAACTCGGGCTTCGTCGATCTCTTCTCCGGCCCGGCAGAGCACCTCGCCACCGACTGGATCCGTCACGTCCTCGAGCGACACACGACCGAGAAGGCGTTCGCCCAACGGCTCGACGATCTCACCGGCCTCAATCAGCGCCGACGTTTCCAGCGCATCATCGGTTCCGCAATCCTGTTCGCGAATGATCACGTCCTGCGAAACATCGACGAGTCGTCGAGTCAGGTAGCCAGAATTGGCGGTTTTGAGCGCTGTATCGGCCAGACCCTTACGCGCACCATGCGTCGATGTGAAGTATTGAAGAACTGACAACCCTTCACGGAAGTTCGACGTAATCGGCGTTTCGATGATTGCGCCTGAGGGCTTCGCCATCAGGCCTCGCATTCCGGCGAGCTGACGCATCTGCTGAGCCGACCCACGCGCGCCGGAATCAGCCATCATGTAGACGTTATTGAAACTCGGCACCTGGGTTTCATTCCCGTCGTCATCGATGACCGTGTCGGTCGCGATCCCATCGAGGAGCTGCTGCGTAATCTGCTCCGTTGCCTGGGCCCAGATGTCGATCACCTTGTTGTAGCGCTCGCCATCTGTGATCAGACCTTCTTGGTACTGGTCTTGAATCTGGCTGACCTCGTCGGTCGCGTCCGCAAGAAACCGTTCCTTGTCTGGGGGAACGCGCATGTCGTCAATACAAATCGAAATACCGGCGCGTGTCGCGTTCGAGTAGCCAAGCGTGCGAATATGATCCGCGAGTAGCACTGTCGCCTTGGTGCCCATTCGGCGATAACACTGATCGATCAATTCGCCGAGAGCCTTCTTGTCCATCACTTGATTGACGAACTCGAAGGGAATTTCCTGCGGAACGACTTCGTGGAGCAAAATTCGACCGGTCGTCGTCTCGATCATCTCCCCGTTGATGAGGACACTGATCGAAGCATGGATATGAAGTACACCAGCGCTGTAAGCAACGATGGCTTCTTCTTCCGTGGCGAACCTCATCCCCTCGCCCATGACGCCCGCACGTTCCCGGGTCATGTAGTAGGCCCCAAGCACGATGTCCTGTGTCGGCCCGATGACGGGTCGGCCTGTCGCCGGGCTAAGGATGTTATTCGTCGACATCATCAACACGCGAGCTTCGATCTGCGCTTCAACCGAGAGCGGCACATGCACCGCCATCTGATCGCCGTCGAAATCTGCGTTGAACGCGGCACACACGAGTGGGTGCAGCTGAATGGCCTTACCTTCAATTAACATCGGCTCAAAAGCCTGCATTCCGAGTCGATGCAGCGTAGGAGCGCGGTTCAGAAGGATCGGATGTTCCTTGATCACTTCTGCGAGAATGTCCCAGACTTCGGGACGCTCCTGCTCGACCATCTTGCGTGCAGCCTTGATGGTCGTGACGAATCCCTGATGCTCGAGCTTCGAATAGATGAAGGGCTTGAACAGTTCGAGAGCCATGCGGTTCGGAATGCCGCACTGATGCAGCCTGAGTTCCGGGCCGACTACGATGACCGAACGTCCTGAGTAGTCAACACGCTTACCGAGCAAGTTCTGACGAAAACGACCCGACTTGCCCTTCAGCATGTCGGACAGACTCTTCAGCGGACGCTTACTCGGCCCCGTGATCACGCGACCACGTCGACCATTATCGAAGAGCGCGTCGACCGCCTCCTGCAGCATTCGCTTCTCGTTGCGAATGATGACTTCCGGCGCATTCAACTCTTGGAGTCGCTTCAATCGATTATTTCGATTGATCACGCGGCGATACAGATCATTCAGATCACTCGTCGCGAATCGGCCACCATCGAGAGGAACGAGCGGGCGAAGATCAGGAGGGATAACCGGAACGATCTCGAGCACCATGAACTCCGCCGCATTAACTTCGGAGTCGTTGAACGCGTCGAGCACCTTGAGACGTTTGGCAATTTTCTTGCGCTTCGCCTCACTTGTCGCCTCGCGCATCTCTTCGCGAAGACGCGTGCACTCGCCGGGAATATCTAATTCCTGGAGCAGTTGCCGGACAGACTCCGCGCCAATCCCTACGCGAAAGGCATCTCGACCGTATTGCTCTTTGAGTTCGACAAGCCGTTCGTCGGTAACCAGTTCGCCCTTCTCGAGTTCCGTGTCCTTTGGATCGAGAACGACGTGTGCCTCGAAGTAGAGAATCTTCTCGAGATCGCGCAATGTGATCTCGAGGATATTCCCGATGCGGGACGGAAGTGACTTGAGAAACCAGATATGGGCGACCGGTGACGCGAGGGTGATATGCCCCATTCGCTCACGGCGCACCTTCGACTGGATGACCTCGACACCGCATTTCTCACAAACGACGCCGCGATGCTTCATGCGCTTGTACTTGCCGCAATTGCATTCGTAGTCTTTGACCGGTCCGAAAATCTTCGCGCAGAACAGTCCGTCACGCTCCGGCTTGAACGTTCGATAGTTGATGGTTTCCGGCTTCTTGACTTCACCGAAGGACCACTCTCGAATTTTGTCGGGCGAAGCCAACGAAATTCGGAGTGAGTTGAAAGCCAATGGATCCTTTGGCTTCTCAAAGAGATTATACAGATCACGCAAAGTGGCGGTCCCCCTCTGACGAGTGTTGCTAAGCAGGGTCACCGAATCTTCGGCGACCCTGCACGGTTCAAAACGCTACGAGTCTTCTCGCATCTCGATGTCGAGACCGAGCGCATGTAGTTCCTTCACGAGAACGTTGAAGCTCTCAGGCAATCCCGGCTCGATCACATTCTCGCCCTTCACGATCGATTCGTAGATTCTGGTTCTGCCCTGGACATCGTCGGATTTCACGGTCAGGAACTCTTGGAGTGCATACGCGGCGCCGTACGCCTCAAGTGCCCAGACCTCCATCTCACCCAATCGTTGTCCACCGAATTGCGCCTTGCCGCCCAGCGGCTGCTGAGTGACCAGGCTGTACGGCCCGATGGAACGTGCATGCATCTTGTCATCCGCAAGGTGATGCAGCTTGAGCATGTAGATCGTCCCGATCGTGACATCACGGTCGAAGGGTTCGCCGCTACGCCCGTCAAAGAGAACCATCTGACCCGATGTCGGAAGGTCCGCACGCACCAACTCATTCTTGACTTGCTCTTCCGAAGCGCCATCAAAAACTGCGGTGGCCATGTGAATCCCGCGACCGACGTTCTCCGCGAGCGACGCGATCGCCTCGTCGGACGCCCCAGAGATCGTTTCTCCAATCTCGTCGTCGTCGTAGATGGCCTTCAGTTTCGTCCGAATCTCTTCGGTCGTCGCCCTCCGATCCATCATGTCTTCGATCTGGCGCCCCAGCCCATGAGCAGCCCAGCCGAGATGGGTCTCAAGGATCTGCCCGATGTTCATACGAGAGGGGACGCCCAGTGGGTTCAAGACGATGTCGACAGGCCGGCCATCTGGCGTGTAGGGCATGTCTTCCTCGGGAAGAATCCGAGAAATAACACCCTTGTTGCCATGGCGTCCTGCCATCTTGTCACCAACGGAGAGCTTTCGCTTGATGGCGATGTAGATTTTCACCATCTTGAAGACACCGGGCGGAAGCTCGTCGCCCTTCTTCAGCCGCGCGATCTTCTCGTCGAAGACGGCCTTGATGATCATGGCCTGCTCTTCCACATGATGAAAGATGCGATCGACACTCTCCTGGATCTTCGTGTCCGTGACCTGAATTTCTCGCCAGCGTCGATCCGGAATTTCGCTGATCACTTCCTCAGTGATCGCATCGCCAGAACTGAGCCATTCGATTTCCTTACTCTCGTCGCCGACGCGATTGGCAGCCACCTTTCCGACCACCAGATCGTGAACGTTTCGGAAGGCACTCCTTCGAATGATTCGAATCTCGTCTTCCTGATCCTTGCGGAGCCGTTCGATCTCGGCCGCCTCAAGTGCCTTGGCCCGCTCATCCTTCTCGAGACCGCGGCGCGAGAAGACCTGCGCACCAATCACTGTTCCAGTAACGCTCGGCGGCACGCGTAGGGATGTATCCCGCACGTCGCCAGCCTTCTCACCAAAGATCGCGCGCAACAAGCGTTCTTCAGGAGAGAGCTGCGTCTCACCCTTCGGTGTGATCTTGCCGACGAGGATGTCGTCTTGGTGGACTTCTGCGCCAATTCGGACAATTCCTGCTTCGTCGAGATCACGGAGCGCATCTTCGCCAACGTTCGGAATATCCCGAGTGATGTCCTCTTTGCCGAGCTTCGTGTCGCGGGCGACACATTCAAATTCTTCGATGTGAATCGAAGTGAAATGGTCGTCCTTGACGATGCGCTCAGAGATGAGAATCGAATCCTCGAAGTTGTATCCGCCCCAGGGCATGAAGGCCACTGTGACATTCGCACCGAGCGCCATCTCGCCATGATCCGTCGCCGGACCATCCGCGATGACCTGTCCGGCCTTCACGCGATCACCCGATTTGACGATTGGCCTCTGGTTGATGCAGGTATTCTGATTCGAACGTTGATACTTGATGAGATTGATGATGTCGACGTTCGAGCCTGTGCCATCGTCCTCATCCGGCTTCAAGACAATCCGACCCGCATCCACCGATTCGACGGTGCCATCGCGCTTCGCGACGACCGTCACTCCGGAATCTCGCGCTACAACCGCTTCCATTCCGGTCCCGATGAGCGGTGCACTCGTACGCAGAAGTGGAACAGCCTGCCGCATCATGTTCGAGCCCATGAGTGCGCGGTTCGCATCGTCGTTCTCAAGGAAGGGAATCAGCGACGCCGCGACGGAAACCAACTGGTTCGGCGAGACATCCATCATGTCCACTTCAGCCGGAGGAATCATCTCGAACTCGCCTTGTCGTCGAGCGGAGATACGCTCCTTCACAAAGCGTCCGTCGTCGTCGAGAACCGAATTCGCTTGCGCGATCGCCATGCGTTCTTCATCGAGTGCCGTGAGGAATCTAACGCCCTCCGTCACCTGCGAGTCCACGACATTGCGATATGGGGTTTCGATGAAACCCATGTCATTGACACGAGCGAACGTCGAGAGCGAGGCAATCAGACCGATATTCGGACCTTCCGGTGTCTCGATCGGGCAAATTCGGCCGTAGTGAGTTGGGTGAACGTCGCGGACTTCGAAACCCGCTCGCTCGCGCGTTAGGCCACCCGGCCCAAGCGCTGAGAGCCGACGCTTATGTGTCACCGAAGACAGCGGATTCGTCTGGTCCATGAACTGCGAGAGCTGACTCGATCCGAAAAACTCTTTCACGACGGCGGAAACCGGCTTGGAGTTAATCAGATCATGAGGCATCAGAGTCTCGATCTCCTGGAGACTCATGCGCTCCTTGATGGCCCGCTCCATGCGAACCAATCCTATTCGGTATTGGTTCTCGAGCAGTTCACCCACAACGCGCACACGTCGATTCCCGAGATGATCAATGTCGTCGAGCTTCTTGGTTGGATCCGTCCCATTCTTGAGATCGACCAAGTACTTGACGGCTTCGAGAATGTCGTCTCGACGCAGTGTCGGTAGATCGCCAAGCCCAATCTCTTCCGAAGCGTTGTTGACGCCGGTCGGATAGAAGTCCACTCGTTCTTCACCATCGAATTCGAGCTTGTGATTGAGCTTGATCCGCCCAACCTTCGACAGGTCGTATCGTTCCGCGTTGAAGAAGAGGTTGTTGAACAGATTGGTCGCGGTATCGAGAGTCGGCGGATCCCCGGGCCGCAGTCGTCGATAAATTTCGATGACGGCTTCGTCCTGGGAAAGCGTCTTGTCGGTGAGGAGTGTGTCCCGAATCGCGGTGCCAGTCGTGATCGGATCGAGGAAAAGAAGCGGAAACTCAAGAATTCCACGACTCTTCAGATCATCGAGATGGGCCTCGGTAATCTCCTCGTTGCATTCAACGATCACCTCACCGGTTTCTTCGTCGACAATATCGACGGGCACGACACGCTTGACTGCATCGAGTCTGATCAGATCATCCTGACCGACCTGGATCCATTCGATTCCAGCCGCGCGCATCTTGCGTGCCGCCGCCTTTGTGAATTTCTTGTCCTTGCGAACGATGACATTGCCATCGTCGTCCTTGACTTCGCGGGTACATCGCTGTCCGATCAGGTTCTCCGGCTCGGACTTCTTCATGATCTTTCGCCCATCGAGCTTGATGGCTTCGGTCGGGTAGAAGTACTGGAGAAGCTCTTCCGGCTGATAGCCAAGTGCCCTGAGCAGAATCGTCACGTGAATCTTTCGACGACGGTCGATTCGTGCGTGAACGATATCCTTGTGGTCGTACTCGATATCGAGCCAGGAGCCTCGGTACGGAATGACTCGACACGAGAAGAGCTTCTTGCCCGCGGCGGTCACGGTCGTCGAAACGGAGGTGTCGTAGAAAATGCCGGGCGACCTGTGCAACTGCGAAACGATGACGCGCTCGGTCCCGTTGATGACGAAGGTCCCGTTGTCCGTCATCACGGGGATTTCCCCGAAATAGACTTCCTGCTCCTTGACGTCGCGAATGGTCTGGGAACCATCCGCGTCATCCCAGGCCACGAGTCGAATCGTGACCTTGAAGGGCGCTGCGTAGGTCATCCCACGATGCAGACATTCCTGAACGTCGTATTTCGGTTGCTCCAGTGCGTAACCAACGAATTCCAACGAGGCCGTGTCGTTGAAGTCGCGAATCGGAAACACCGAATTGAAGACGGCCTGCAGCCCGACGTTGTCGCGCTTCTCCATCTCGATTCCGGATTGGAGAAAACGCTCGAAGGATAGTTTCTGAATCTCGAGTAGATTCGGGATATCAATAATCCGCGGAATTCTCGAGAAGGACTTTCGGACTCTCGGGGCGAAATCGGAAAAAATGGCTTCAGGCACGAGGTATCACACCCTCCCGCGTCGTGGTTGGCAGCTCGGGTCGACATTTTCAATCAACCCGATCCACACGAACTTCACGACGACATTTGACCTCACTAAACTAGATGTCACTCGAACAAACAGCTCGGATCCAAAGAGGATATAAGCTGCCACGAAATCGACGAACGCCCCCCTCTCTGCCGGTCAAGAGCAGAGAGCGTCAGGCGCAATCGTCGAACTTCGTTCCCGCCAACTACTTGACGTCGACTTGACCGCCGGCCTCTTCGATCTTCTTCTGGATCTCGGCAGCTTCGTCCTTGGTTGCAGCTTCCTTGATCGTCTTCGGCACGCCTTCAACAAGGTCCTTGGCTTCCTTGAGGCCCAGGCCTGTGATCGCGCGAATCTCCTTGATGACCTGAATCTTCTTGTCACCAAACGAGATCAGGATGACGTCAAACTCATCCTTTACCTCGGCAGCGGCTTCACCACCGCCACCAGCGGCAGCCGCGACGGCTACCGGAGCGGCCGCAGATACGCCCCACTTGTCTTCCAAGAGAGTCGCCAGGTCCGACGCCTCCATCACTGTGAGTCCGGACAGGGTGTCCACGATTTCGTTGAGGTCTGCCATTGTTCTTCTTCCTTTTATGGGCGGTGCTAGCGAGTGCAGAACACCCTCCCGCCTGGTCATTAAAATTCAGCCCTTCCGGGCTCAGTCAAATTGTAAATCGCGCCGGCTCCATGCCGGCAGCAGCTCGAGTTAATCCCCGCCCTCATCGAGGACCGTTTTGCGTGCCGCGACAAGTCGCGCCAATTGACCTCCGGGTTCTTTCAGCAGACGGGCGATCTGGCCCGCCGGCGCCTGTAATAGACCCACGATCTTGCCACGAAGTTCATCGAGCGACGGCAAGGTCGCAAGATTCGAGATCTCCGCGAGTTCGAGCACCTGCCCGTCCAGCACCCCCCCGCGAATCTCAAAGTCCTCGTTGGTTTTTGCATAGTCAACAAGCGTCTTGGCGAGCGCGACTGGATCGCCGAAGGACATCGCAATCGACGTCGTTCCACGAAAATGACCCTTCAGATCTTCGGCGGGTCCACCTTCGCAAGCCAATCGAAGGACTGAATTCTTTGCTATGCGGAACTCGCTTTCGCTGGCCTCTGCTTGGCGAAGTCCTCCGCGAAGAGCCTCGATCTGCTTCACTTCAAGTCCGCTGTAGTCCGCAACGAAAACACTCGTCGCTCGCCCGAACTTCTCGCGCAGCTCCGCAACCTGTTCTTCTTTCTGCTCTCGAGTCAACATATCGTTACCCTTGTGCCTCCAGCAGTGCCGAGCCCGGATCGACCTTGATCCCCGGCCCCATCGTGGAGGACACGGCAATCTTCTTGAGGTAGGTGCCCTTGGTCGATGCCGGCTTTGCCCTCACGATCACATCGATCAGCGCAGACGCGTTCTCCCAAAGCTTGTCTGCTTCGAAGGAAACCTTGCCGATTCCGCAGTGGACGATGCCAGCCTTGTCGACTCGGTATTCGACCTTACCCGCCTTTTGGTCTCGAACTGCGTCTCCAACATTCGGCGTCACCGTTCCTAATTTCGGGTTCGGCATTAGCCCTCGAGGACCGAGTACTCGACCCAAGCGGCCCACCACACCCATCATGTCCGGTGTGGCGATCACACGATCGAAATCGAACCACCCTTCGTCCTGGATCTTCTTCGCAAGTTCCTCAGCGCCCACGTGATCGGCGCCAGCTTCAAGGGCTTCCTTTTCCTTGTCGCCTTTTGCGAAAACCAGAACACGAATCGCGCGGCCAACACCATTTGGGAGCACGATCGCTCCGCGAATCATCTGATCGGCATGCTTTGGATCGACACCGAGATTGATTGCTATGTCTACCGTCTCGTCAAATTTCGCCGCAGGCGCGTCCTTCAATTGCTTCAGAGCATCTTCGAGCGAATAGAGCTTGTCAGCATCCACCCCGTCTTGAGCTTTGCGATACCGCTTACTTTGCTTTGGCATCTCGCTCAGCCCTCCACGACTTCGAGGCCCATCGAACGGGCAGTACCCGCGATGATCTTCTTGGCCTGCTCGAGATCAAAGGCGTTCAGGTCTTCCTTCTTGATCTCTACGATTTCAGCCAGCTGGGACTGGGTCACCTGGCCGACCGTCTTTCGATTCGGTTCGCCCGACCCGCTCTTGATCTTTGCGGCCTTCTTGAGAAGTACCGCGGCTGGCGGCGACTTCAGAACGAACGTGAAGCTTCGGTCCTGATAGATCGTAATCTCTGCGGGAATGATCAACCCGCCTCTGTCCTGTGTCTTGGCATTGAATGCCTTGCAGAACTCCATGATGTTCACGCCGTGTTGACCAAGTGCTGGTCCAACTGGCGGCGCCGGATTGGCTGCTCCGGCTGGGCACTGCAGCTTGACGACTGCCATTACTTTCTTTGCCACTAACTCATTCTCCTACCACTGGCGGTCTGCGGACGACTTTTGGTGATCAACGACCTTGTTAGGTCCTCAAAAACCTGTCGCCCTCCCGCTCGCTTCTGGCTTATTCCGAACAAGCACCTGCTCGCCCGCTGAATAACACAACTGCTGACTAGGCCTTCTCGACGTTCGAGTAGCCGAGAACAACAGGCGTCGCGCGTCCAAACACTTGAACCATGACGCGCAGCTTCTCTTTTTCTTCCATCACCTCGTCCACGAAGCCCTGGAAGTTGGCAAATGGCCCATTAATGACGCGAACATTCTCGCCTTCATCGAAATTGATCAGCGGCTTCGGCTTCGCCGCGCCTTCCTTGATCCGCTGAGTCATTCTCGCGACTTCTTCGTCGGTGATCGCTGGTGGATCCGTCGCGTTTCCGACGAATCCCGTCACCTTCGGTGTCCCCTTCACGACATGCCATGTCTCGTCGTTCAGATCCATATGCACCATTATGTAGCCGGGAAAGAACTTCCGTTTCGAAGTCCTCTTCTTCCCGTTGACCATCTCGACGACACTCTCCTCAGGAACCAGCACTTCGTCGAATTCCTCTTCGAATCCCATCGTCTTCGCCCGATCGAGCAACGCCTTCTTCGCACGCGTCTCCTGCCCCGAATACGTATGGACGATGTACCACTTCTTCGTAGTGGCGGTTGTCGCCGCGAGCACGGTAGCCGCACCCGTCGACTCAGAGGTCTCGTTCGAGTCGACCGCCTCTGAAGGCTCCAATTCCGTCCTCGGCACAGTTTCCATTAGCCGAGCACCATCTGCATCACTCGACTCAGTCCAAAGTCGACGACGCCTAGATAAGTTGCAATGAGCGAAACGATGATCACCACCGATATGGTCCCGTTCAGAGTCTCCGCCTGGGGTGGCCAGGTAATTTTGTTGAATTCACCCTGAACCTCGCCGACATACTGACTTATCCGCGAGAACAGATTCTTCGTTTTTTCAGTCATCGCCACCCCACTCTCTGACCACCGATACATCGACTGCACCGACGACATCCACACAGACACACCAAACACGCCGCTTCTCGAGTCCAACTATTCGCTTCCGCCACTGCCGAGCACCCACCATTGACACACTCGACTGGCATCGGCCGAACTGGCAGGGCCGGAGGGACTTGAACCCCCAACCCCCGGATTTGGAGTCCGATGCACTACCAATTGTGCTACGGCCCTACACACTCAGCCCGAGCATGCGGCGATTCCGCCGCCTACTCAATCACTTCCGAGACAACACCCGAACCCACCGTGCGTCCACCCTCGCGGATTGCAAAACGAAGTTCCTTCGTCATCGCGATCGGA
>LWDU01033461.1_pt1 | contig 16065 bp, 11 predicted proteins | sample 727161 | NCBI WGS metagenome assembly LWDU01 (sample SAMN04566230, study PRJNA314399) | hydrothermal vent metagenome | isolation source: deep sea hydrothermal plume seawater | place: Mexico: Gulf of California, Guaymas Basin | collected 2004-07-11 | reverse complement strand
TGGGTTCACGGTCTACATCAACAATCCCAGGAACCGACATCTGCATTCGAAAGGCAAGTTCATAGTTCTCCATACGCGCCTGCAGTTCCGCATGCTGGGGGTGCTTCGCCGCATGTTTTGCATTGAGCATTTCCAATTGATCAAGAGCCTTACGCTGGTGCGCGCGGGTTTTGTAACGGGGTGGGTTCAGGTCCAGGATCGGCGATCCGCTGGAACGCAATCGCGTTCCCCGATAATACGCTGGCAGGAAGCCGTTACCCCAGTTCGACGGACCCGCCTGCGGCAGGGCCAGTTCGGTCATGACGACATACCCGGGAAAATTCTGGTTCACCGAACCCAGACCATAGGTGATCCATGATCCCAGACCGGGATCACCACCTAGGCGGCTACCTGTATTTAGATGCAGCAGGGCTTCGGGGTGATTCAGTGACGCCGCCTGACAGCCACGGTAGACGCACAATTCATCAGCGACCTCCGGGTCGGCCAGAAACTGCCAAGGCTCGGACATTTCGATTCCGGCATTCCCTACCCTACGGGACTTGAACGGACTTCCGACAAAAAACCGTTTTCCCGTGGCAAGGCCTTCGACACGCGTCGATTCTTTCAGGTGTAGCTCAGTGAGTTTGGGCTTGGGGTCAAACGTATCGGCTTGAGACGGTCCGCCTTCCATGACGAGCATGATGACCGCTTTTGCCTTTGGAGCGTGCATCGGTTTCCTGACCGCTAGGGGGCCGGTCGCCTTTTTCTCCGTCGCCTGCAAATCGGTCATCGCCAGCGCACCAAGCGATGATCCTAATCCGTATAAAAATTCGCGGCGGGCAAGGGCAGTCATATCGTATTTCTCTTCTCGGAACGAGTCTTTTGTGGGAGTTAATAAACGTAGTTAAATTCGTTGGCGTTAAACAATAACAGGCAAACGTCGGCGAGGGCTCGGATGTCCGCATCCACTGTCCATGGCTTCGCACTGGGAACATAATCCTCGTAGACATTCAATTTTTCGACAAACCCGAACGGTTCGCCCGTAGCCTCTTCGACCAGCGAACGCGTAACCCGCGTGGGGTACTCAATGACCTCGGGAGTGTGTTTTCGATGATAGGTTTGCATTTCTTTCAAATAGGCCACCAAGCTCTTTAGTTCCTCCGGATCAGCAACCCGCTGGTATGCAATCTGCACCGCACGGCGAATCAAGTAGACATCGCTATCGTCGGGGAACAGGTTGCCCCGCTTTTGTTTCTGTTCCTCTTTCACGCGCAATGCAAAAGCGATGGCCCGATCGGTGATCATATCGCTGTTGAGCAGCGTGAACGCCTGCGGGGCAACGGATGCGGAATCACGCATGTCGCACGATTCATTCGGGTTTGGGAGGTTCATGATCTTCAGAAATGGATCGGCCTGACCGCGAACGCGGTAGGTATATATAGTACGCCGGTTTCGTTCCGCCGGAGTGCGTGATGGTTGGTGGGCGGGGGCAATCGAGAACTGAATCATTCGAGGCTGCAGCGCAACTTCCATGTTCATCTCAGGCATCACCGGGACACCTCCCATTTCCGGGTTGAGTTCACCGCTGGCCACCAGAATACTGTCCCTAAGTTCTTCCGCCGTGAGTCGGCGTGTCGGAAAAACGGAAAGAAGATCGTTGTTGGAATCGACCTTAGCTAGTTTCGCAGGCTCTGTGGACTGGTGTGAACGTCGATAGGCGGCGGACGAGAGGATTAGCTGGTGCAGTCGCTTCAACTTCCATCCGTTCTTAATAAAATCGACCGTCAGCCAATCTAAAAGCTCGGGATGGGTTGGTCGGCGACCTTTCGCTCCAAAACTGTTCGGTGTCTGTACTAATCCTTTTCCAAAGTGCGACTGCCAGACCCGATTTACAATAACACGCGCTGTGAGTGGATTGTCGTCACTGGCGATCCATCGCGCCAGTTCGAGTCGTCTTCCCTGAACCGCATCAGTTATCCGCCAAGGAGTTTCCCCCTCGTGTTCCATGGCAAGGACCGCGGCGCTGAGTACGCCGGGCTCCACCGGTTTCAATGGTGCTGTCAACGCACCACCACCAAGAATAGAGTTCTCCGGCAGCCATTTCTGATCCATCTTATTCGGCAACCGCAGGTTGCGACTGTTTACAGAATTGCCCGGCGGTCCGTTATAGATCGACTGAACCATTGGTTGAAAGCGTTGTAGGCGACGTTCCCAGATCCAGACGTCCTGTTCACGGACTTTCTTGATCCCTCGTTCTGCGGGTGTAAGTCCGACATGGCGGGGTGGTTTTTTATCCTCGGGATCTTTCCTGCGGGCGTTTTCATCTTTATAGGGCAGGGAGTTTTCCTGATACCACTCTTTGGCGGCGTCTTCCTGTTTCTTATCAACAACCGCCAGTTTGCTTTTAGCGTAGGCCAGCAGATCTTCCACCAGCTTTCGTTTGGGTTCAAATCCATTTTGATTTTCCTCGGGAAGAAACTCAGCTTGCATTTCGGCTGGTTGAGTGGATGCAAAAGCAGCATACATGCTGTAATAGTCCCGCGTCGGGATCGGATCAAATTTGTGGTCATGGCATTTACAACAGCGCATTGGCATACCCAAAAATATCTGCCCAACATTATGGGTGAGGTCGTCTAGATAAAGCTGTCGCGCCTCCGCCTTGGGCAGCATTGCCGTTCCCCAGGGTCCCATGCGGAGCAGACCGGTGGCAATCAGCGCTGCTGGGTCGTCCGGTCGTAGTTCATCACCGGCGATCTGTTCCAGTACAAATTCATTAAACGGTTTGTCCTGATTGAATGACCGAATGACATAGTCACGGTACCGCCAAGCGTTGGATCGTTCATAGTCATTGGAGAATCCTGCGGTGTCGGCATAGCGGACTACATCGAGCCAGTGTTGAGCCTGTCGTTCTCCGTATTGCGGGCTCTCGATAAGACGATCGATTAATGCCTGCCATGCCTGCTGAGGGTCCTTTTCCCAGGCCTGACGGAATTGAAAGACTTCATAGGGACTGGGCGGAAGGCCGGTCAGATCGTAGGTCACACGGCGAATCAGCGCTCGAAACTCTGCTTCCGGTGCGACCGCGAGCTCTACTTTTTTAAGTTTTCGATCGATCAGGAAATCAATTGGGCTTTGTCCGGCGGCTTTGGCACCGGAGACGTCGACCTGACTGAGCGGTTGGAATGCCCAGATATCCGCCGGGTCGTATCGGCGAAAGGTCCAGTCGTCGGAGAGTCCGCCACTGGTATCAACAATGATCCCATCTTCGTTTTCTCGGATCTGCCATTCACGCTTCTTAATCTGTAATTGTGAGTCCGCGTCGGGCCAAAGGGCATCGGCGGCGATCCACTTGCGAATATACTCGGTTTCCTGTTTGGTCAATCGATCATTTTCTTTGGGGGGCATTTCGGATCCCTCCCAGAGCACGGCCTGATACAGCGGGCTCGCTTCCGGTTTTCCCGGGACGAGTGAGGGTTCACCCGATTCACCACCGGCGAGCATCCCCGCGCGGCTCAGCAATTGATAATCCCCACGAAGATCTTTCGCATCATCACCGTGACAGGGAAAACATTTCGTCTTCAGCAGCGGGAGCACTTTAAGCGTAAAGAGCCTATTTGCTTCGACCGGGGAAAGCACTGAATCGGCTTCGTCCGCGCGGCAGGTCGTCTGCAGTTGTGGCAACAGCGTCACGCCGAATGCCAACGCTACCCACAAGCGACTGATGTGTTTTAGACGGGTCACTTTACGTTTCCTCGAAAAGTCTGGATATTCCGTTTCCCGGCTTTCAATTCATCGAGTCGCCGCTGGAGATACTGGTGTGAAATCTCCCGCGCGTTGTCCTGATCTGTTTTATCATAGTCCCAGAATTGCTGCACAATCACCTCGCATGCCGGATAGTGTGTTCCATCATCACCAACGCGTACACGAGTATCGGCAAGTTGCCGTTTCAGGTCAGCGGCCAATTCTGCGTGAGTCGGGTCGTGATACAGGTTCCGTGTTTCGTGAGGGTCGGCAACGAGGTCATACAGTTCCCAACCAGGCGGGGTTTGATATCCACCGTCGTAATTACATCCATAATAGTAGATGAGTTTGTGGGTTTTTGTGCGGATACCCAGATGGGCTGGGTTGTCATGGTGCGCCATGTGCATCCAGTACCGATAATATGCGGTCTGTTTCCAATCATCCGCTTCCTTTCCGGTTTCCAAAAGCGATTTGAATGACCGACCTTGGACCGAATCAGGGATTTCAGTGGAAGCGAAATCGAGCATGGTTGGTCCATAGTCGACATTCTCGATGATCGTATCAAAACGCTGACCCGCCTTGACGGTTTTAGGGTAGCGAACCAAAAACGGCATGCGTTGGGACTCTTCGTACATCCAACGTTTATCCTGGTAGTCATGCTCCCCAAGCATAAAGCCCTGATCGCCAGTATAGATAATCACGGTATTATCAAGTTGCCCCGAGTCTTCCAAGTATTTAAACAACCGGCCTAGGTTATCATCGACTCCTTTGACACAACGCAGATATTTTTTTAGGTAGGCGTTATAGGCGAGTCGTGTATTTTCTTCGTAAGTGTGATTCGCCGAGTCAAAGTTCGGTGGAAATTCATCTGGGTAACGTGAAGGTAGGTCGCGCAGATACGAACGACGGGGGTTGCGTGAGCCAATTGACGTACCAATATGGGGTATCAGTTCATCATCCGCCCCGCGGGTGGCGATCGACCCGAACTGGGCGCCGCGTTTCCAGAGTGTATCCGGTTCAGGGATATTCACATCGGCAAGATACGATTCGTAGCGGGGTGCGTTGTCGAAGTAGTCATGAGGCGCCTTATAGTGGTGCATCAGAAAAAACGGTTTGTCCTGTTCCCAGCCTGCCTGCAGCCAGTCGAGGGTCAGGTCTGTAATTGCATCGGTGGAATGTTTGCCGTCGAATTTAATAAGGTTTTTACCCCAAGGCTTGTCGCCCCGAACACGGAATTCGGGGTTATGGTATTTACCCTGTCCGGGCAAGACGCAGTAGTACTGAAAGTCCGCGGGTTCGACCTTTAGGTGCCATTTGCCGATCATTGCAGTATGATAGCCGGCTTTGCCCATTTCGATGGCCAACATTTGTTTACCGGGAAGGACTCGGCCGCCGAGGTCAAAGGAACCGTTGACGTGGTTGTACTGGCCGGTCAAAACACAGGCACGTGACGGTGAGCAAATCGAATTGGTACAGAAGGCGTTGGTGAACAGTGCCCCTTCTTTGGCTAGTCGATCGATATTCGGAGTGGGGGCGATTTTGGCGAGTCGACTTCCATAGGCGGAGATTCCGTGTGCCGCATGGTCATCAGACATGATGTAGAGAATATTGGGCCGTTCGGCTGCCAAACAGGGGGTCGCGGTGATGACCAATAAGGCCATGGTAGTCGTTATTGTTTTCAGATAAGGCATCACTGTTTTTCTATTTGTGGTCAATGAATCGGGATTTGGAAGTTTAACTGTCGCCTGTGTTTTCCGCATTTTCATCACGGGTAAATTTTGAAACGACCGTTTTGGATGTAAAACAATTGATTCAAGGACAGTATACTGGTGGTAATATCTAAACGCCAGCGTGGCGTTTGGGAACACGGGCATAGTTACTTATTTTCGGTTGTGACTAACCGAAGGAATTAGAAATGGAAAACTTTAACGGTTGGTGGATCATCTGGGGCGCGATAAACGTATTGGCGGGAGTTTTAGTCGGAATAATCATGGCGATTACAATGGGGCGTAAAGGGCGCATTTCCCTGTGTATGTTTCCCTTAGTAGTGTGGCAAATTTTTTGGATGTCTTGGGCGAGTGCACGATCCGATGTGTTGTACGAATGGATTAACAATAATGGATATTCTTTCGCCTGGTATCAAACATCTTTTATCGTACAAACCTTCTTTTTCTGGATATGCGTTTTCCTAGCGCTGCTGCCGGCAATTGCGAAAGACAAGCCCGCGGTCAGACCAGATCCCGTTACAACCCCAACATATGAATAATCTACCAACCGATTTAATGGGCTTTGTTGATAATTCAGATTGGATCTTTGCAAAGACGTATGCCAAGACATGGCCGCATGAGTATATCGTCCGGGATCAAGTGGACGACGACAGTTTCGTTGAACTGGTTAGGCACATAAGAGATCATGGCTATCTTGGTAAGTTCTATGCAAACGACATTACCTATCTGGATTGTTCAAATCTGGTGTATTGGACAATGGGCGAGCCTATCGAGGAAACCACGGTGATCAACAGATGTCGCAAAGAACAATCGTATGAATATCGTTTAGCCAACAATGATTTACCAAACTGAGAGAGAACCGCGAACCGCAAATTACGCCGCACCGCTGTTTCTACACATTTTTCCTTTGAAATATTTTCTTCTCACACGGTAGAATGGTCCCTTACTGTCGTCTCAAACACTTACTGAATCAAAGGTGAAACATGACTGATCGTCCTTTGCCAAATCCATCCGACAATCCCATTACCCGTCGCGGTTTTATCCAAGCCACGACTGCCACCACCCTTGCGCTCACACTGCCGCATACCTCGACTGCCGCACTAAGAAGCTTAGACAAACCGGTGAAAATTGGCGTGATTGCTGACCTGCACCATGACGTGATGCACGACGGACTCGAACGCGTCCAAGCCTTCGTCAAACAAATGCAATCGGTTCAACCGGACGCCCTCCTGCAGTTGGGAGACTTTGCGTATCCCAATGCCAAAAACAGCGATGTCATTAAACTCTTTAACCAAGCACATGAGCAGACGCTGCATGTCATTGGCAACCATGACACGGACAGCGGACATACGAAGCAACAGTGCCTCGACGTCTGGGGGATGCCGAAGCGTTACTACACCCAGACCATCGAAGGGCTTCAGCTACTGGTTCTCGATGGCAACGACAGCGGCTCCCCCACCCATAAAGGTGGCTACGTGTCGTATGTCGGCAAGGAGCAGATCGAGTGGCTCAAAGATCAACTGTCGACGCTGGCGGGGCCGATCATGGTCGTTTGTCACCAGCCGCTAGCAGGCGCTTGGGCCGTGAACAATGCTGATGAAATACAAACTATTCTATCAACGGCTGCGGACAAGATTATCCTAGTCATCAACGGTCACTCGCATATTGACGACGTGTTGCGCGTCAACAATGTAACCTATATGCATGTCAATTCGGCTTCCTACCAGTGGGTCGGGGGAACCTATCGACACGACAGTTACCCCAAAGAAGTTCATGACAAATATCCGTGGATATCCTATACCTGTCCCTATCGCGACTCGGTTTTTGCGACATTCACCTTCGATCCGCAGAGCCTGACTATTGGCGTGGAGGGCCGCCACAGCGAATGGATGGGCAAATCACCTGCGGAACTGGGCGTCGATCTCGATCCAAAACTGACACACGGCGAGGAAATATCGCCCAGGATTCGGAGCCGCCAGCTTCTGCGAATCGCCAAATAACCTGCTTAACGAACCGCCAGTTTGGCCAAAACACCAGCGTTTTTCTTTGAAACGCTGTTACGCAAAAGGGTAGAATGGGGATTAGTTAAACATGCGTCTTTTCGCAGAAGGAAAATAACGTGAGCATCGAAGGGATTTCGCTAGTCTTTACCATTCTCGCAGATATCGACTTCAACGCGCCCACAGCGTTCGGCATTCCGCTAGGCACACTTTTTATTTTCTGGATGCTGATGAATATGAATAAACAGTCGCAGGCCCAGTCCGGAACAAAAACCGTCGTGGCAACAGCATTCACGTCGCCCAACACGATGGATGTCCATCTTAAAAATGAAGTCACCGCAGATGTTGTCCTGTTCCAACACAGCGAAGCGACTTTTGGCGGTGGACAAGTTATGATCAGCTATACCGTCAAAATAAAAGAGAGCGGCACCTTTGTGATCGCCGGCGGAAAAGTAAAATCGGGAAATCTAAGTCGTTCGCATTGCGGTACGCGTCAAATCAGCGGAGATGCCGGCGATGTAATCTCAGGAGCGATTAATTGTCGGGGGTTTACATCCGGAATTTGGGGAGTTGGTGCATTCCGATCGGCCAGTCAAGTTCCCAAAACGTAGCGGTTGCCGCGGTCAACAAGTTGATTCTAGAATGGCCTCTTACAGTAAACTCACCAAAACACAGGATAGCCAACCATGGAGAGTGATTTCAAAAACAAACATGTCTTGATTACCGGTGGAACCCGGGGAATTGGAAGAGCACTAGCTGTTCGACTCGCTACGGAAGGTGCAAAACTATCGCTCAATTATTTTTCACGCGATGAAGATGCCCAACAAACCGTTACTCATATTACAGGGCGGGGGGGTGAGGCCTTTGCCGTGCAAGGCGATAATGCATCGCCCAAAACTGCCGCGGATGTTGTAACGCAGGCTCGTGCACAATATGGTCCGATTGACATGCTTGTAACGGCGGCGGGCCTCAGCATTCCCGGATCAGCTGACGCGATGACTTGGGAACGCTGGAAGACCACGCTAAATGTTAATCTGGACGGAACATTCAATATGATCTATGCCGTCATTGAAGAAATGCAACAGCAACAATTTGGTCGTATCGTCACATTTTCGTCAATTGCGGCGCTGCGGGCGCGGGAAAACCAGATTGCATATTCTGTTGCCAAAGCTGGCGTAATTGCCATGACCCGCTGCATGGCTGAGGCGTGGGCCCAGCATGGCATCCGTGTGAATTGTGTCTGTCCGGGACTCACCGAAACTGAAATGGCTCATACTCTTTCGTCGGAAGTCCACCGCATGATCATGCAAAACACACCACTAGGTCGAATCGGTGAACCCGAGGAACTTGCCGCGGTGGCCCGCTTTTTATTGAGTAAGGAATCAAGCTTTATGACCGGCCAAACCGTGGTTGCCAGCGGTGGACGTGTAATGATCCCGGGATAACCTGAAACTAGCCATTATTCATTGTCACGGCTGTCTTTACTCAGCAGCAGCAACTAAAGCAGCGGCAATGGCTCACCTTCGCATATTGCAAGCGGACGTCCAAGTGGATCGTGGATCTCACTGTTATGATGGATTCCCAACGCATTAAATATGGTGGCGTGCAAATCTGCAGGTGTGCTGGGGTTGTTCCGCGGATAGGCTCCATTGATATCACTGCTACCGTAGATACGTCCACCACGGATGCCGCCTCCGGCTAAGGCGACGGAATAGACGTTGGGATAATGGTCACGTCCAGCATTGCCGTTAATCTTGGGCGTACGCCCGAATTCAGTAAGAAAGACAACTAAAGTTTCCTCGAGCATGCCTCGATCCTGCAGATCGTTCAACAATGCACTGCAACCCTGATCCCAAACCGGAAGCAGGTTGTTTTTCAAACGATTGAAGTTGTCAGAATGCGTGTCCCACATATCCCCACTTCCACCGTTAAGATCTCCGGCACTACAAGTAACCTGAGTGATGGGCACACCGGCTTCGATCAGTCGACGAGCCAATAACAGACTTTGCCCGCCAATGTGGTCCCCATAGGCCTCGCGGGTTTTAGCAGGTTCCTTATCCAAATTATAAGCGTTACGAACTTTGCCATTAATTAGCATGTCGGTTGCTAGTTCTCGGAAATGATCGAAGTTTTGAAAGACAGATTCGTGGTTGAGAGGATCTTCTAGGCGCGACAGCAATTGATTCCGTCTTTGCAGTTGGGGCAAATCTTTTTCTTCACCCAAATCCAACACTTCACTGCCCAATGTTCGAGAGACACCTCCCCAAGCCTTGCCTGCAGGAGTACGAATGACGACTGGATCATAGTTGATTCCTAGAAACCCTCCGTACTCGCCAGCCTGCAAAGTACCATTGTCGACCATGGGATAAGGCAACCGAACAGCTTTGGGCACACCACGTGGAGGGTCTCGAAAAGCACTGACGGTGGCAGCCAGTGAGGGCCAATCTTCTCGTAACGGTGGAATATTACCGCTTCGCGGCGGCTTGTGACCTGTCATATTCCAGTACATACCGCGACCGTGAGCGGAATCCGAATGGTGCATCGAACGGATGATGGCAAGTTTGTCCGTTTGTTGCGCCATCAACGGTATGTGCTCGCTCATGTGGTATCCGGCAATACCGGTTTGAATGGTTCCAAACAAGCCACGCACTTCTGCCGAAGCGGTCATCTTTGGATCGAACGTCTCATGATGGCTCATGCCACCCCAGCAATAGACGACAATGCAATTCTTCGCCTTGCCACTGCCAGATCGAAATCGAACCGCTGCGGATGCCGCTGCCTGCCGTCGCATGCTCAACCACATGGGCAACGACCAGGAAAGCATGCCGACCGACGTTTTGAGGAAGTCCCGTCGTTGCGTTTTCATGGAGAATCTTTAAAATTAGGTTTACGATCCTATCAGATAAGTTGTACCATATTCAAAACTAAACAAGTACGTCAATAGCTGGATCAGGGGACCGCGAGGTCCTGTTTTCCAAGTTCGCATGTCAAACTAAAACCTACCCAACAAGGAGTAATATATGCGAATTATACTTTTAACAACGACGGTACTGCTGTTGTCCATTATTGCACCACATACCGTGCTATCCCAGAAAACACAAGTTTTCATTCTTGCCGGACAGTCCAATATGCAAGGTCAGGGTGTCGTCGATCTAGATCATCCGATGCACTACAACGCGGGCAAAGGGATTCTCAATCAAGTAATGCTGAATCCCGAGATGAAGGATTTGTATGCCCATATCAAAAACGAAGAAGGTGATTTTATCGTACGTGATGACGTCTTCGTACGTTATGTAACACCATCAGAGATTAAGCGGGGTGGACTATCGGTCGGTTTCACTGGGTACCCTGGCAATCACCACATTGGTCCGGAATTTCAGTTCGGCCATGTCGTCGGCAAGGCGATCAAACAGCCTGTACTACTAATCAAGACTGCTTGGGGTGGTAAGAGTCTCTACAAGGATTTCCGCCCCCCATCAAGTGGCGGTGAGGTCGGCAAATATTACCGACAGATGATTTCCGAAATCAAACAGGGCCTCAATCAAATATCGGTGGAATTCCCTAATCTTAACAAACATTACGAACTACGAGGGTTCGTCTGGTTCCAGGGTTGGAATGATATGTATAATGAAGAAGCCAGAGATCATTACGAGCAGAATCTAGTAAATCTCATCAAGGACGTTCGCCACGAACTCGATGCGCACAACATGCCTGTTGTGATAGGTGAGTTGGGCAATGGTGGAGAAGACGTATCGGAAAACATGAAAGCCATTCGCAATGCTCAGAAAAATGCAGCGATAAATATACCGAATGCAGGGTTTGTCAAAACTACGCCTTTTGCTCGTCCCAAGGAACAATCACCTAATGTTGGCCATGGTCACCATTGGTTTGGAAATGCAGAGAGCTATTTCTTAATCGGAAATGCGCTCGGGAAATCAATGCTTGAATTTCCAAAGACAAAATAGACATGGGTGCAATCGAATTCAAAATGACGTAAAATGGTTTGTCGTTGATTCCAACTCCTTCCTTTAACAGCCTGACCATGATGTTTTTGAAATATAGAATTGTCGCTTTATCTCTTTGCGTTGCTAGTTTGCCGCTGTCAGTCGAAGCGGTTGCTCCTGCGAAGCTAGTCGATTTCTCTCGTGAAGTCTTGCCGATCCTTTCAAACAAGTGCTTCATTTGTCACGGCCCGGACTCGCACGACCCTGATTTGATTCGGCTCGACAGCGAAGCCACGGCGACTGCCGATCGCGGTGGGTATCGAGCAATTGACCAGGCACAGCCCAAAAACAGTGGCATGCTATCACGGTTGCACTCGGTGGATGAACCGATGCCTCCGTCCGATGCGCAAAAACAACTGACTGCCAACGAACTAGAATTGCTGACGCGTTGGTTAAAAGAAGGAGGCGTCTATGCCAAACACTGGGCATTCGAAGCTCCGATCCAAGTCATACCCAGATCCAATCGCCGCGCTGAACGCGATGAAGTAATTGATGCTTTCGTCAAAGATGGATTCAAATCCTCGAAGGTGGATTTTGCACCGCAAGCGGATCGTGCAACTCTGGCACGGAGAGTCTCGTTGGTACTAACAGGTCTACCGCCAGAATTGGATGTTCTAGAAACGTATATCCGCGACGACAGTCCACAGGCCTATTCAAAACTTGTCGAGTCCCTGCTTGCGAATCCTAGATATGGTGAGCATCAGGCGCGTTATTGGCTGGATGCTGTTCGCTATGGAGACACACATGGGTTGCATCTGGATAACCAACGAGGCATATACCCCTATCGCGACTGGGTTGTAGGCGCCCTAAACGACAATTTACCGATGGACCAGTTTATTCGTTGGCAACTGGCTGGGGATCTACTGGAGGATCCCACTCTTGGGCAACAAGTGGCAACAGGATTTGTGCGGCTCAATCCCAGTACGGCCGAAGGCGGAGCGATCGCCGCTGAGTTTCAGGCTAAAAATAACTTTGATCGTACTGAGACAATTGGAACGGTCCTGTTGGGAATGACGCTTACCTGTTCGCGCTGCCATTCACATAAATATGATCCCATCACGCAAACGGAATACTATCAACTGCTGGCGTTCTTCAACAGTACGGCGGAAAGCCCGCTAGACGGAAACTCGTATACCTATCCGCCGATACTCAAAGCGCCGTCAGATCAGAATGCATGGCAAGCCTGGAATCAAATAGAAAAAGAACAAGCGGAAATAATCTCGCAAGCAACCAAAATGATCGGAATGGAAGTTATGTTTTCCGAAACTTTGGCAAAGCAATGGGAAGGTGCATCGCGGGACTCAAAATTGGTTATTATCATTTCTGAAGCGAGCCCCTTCGCGAAGCTCGAACTGTACCAACAGGCCGTTGAATTACAACGGCGAAAAGACGAAGCCAAAACAACTTTTACAACAACTTTGGTAACAAAAGACCTCCCCAAGCCACGCGAAACAAGACTTCTGGAGCGGGGCGAATACGATCGCCCACAAGGGGATCCGCTGCAAGCAGACGTTCTTAGTGTGATGGGCCAATTGCCAACCGGCACGCCACGTAACCGTTTAGGCTTGGCACAGTGGCTTACCGCTGCTGAGCATCCCGTCGTTACGAGGGTCTTGGTGAATCGCATTTGGGCTCGAGTATTTGGTGATCCACTTGTACGAACACCAGAGGACTTTGGCCAACAGGGTCAGCAACCAACGCACCCGGAACTTCTCGACTGGCTGGCTGTTGATTTTCAGCAGAACGGTTGGGATCTCAAGGAGATGCTCCGTCTGCTGGTTCATAGCCGTACATTTAAGCAAGAATCGGCTTGGCGTAAGTCGGTGGACGACCCGACTAATCGACTGTTGGCGCGGGGGCCGAGCTACCGTCTCGACGCGGAAGTTCTCAGAGATATCGGACTGTGGGCAAGTGGGTTATTGAGTCCACACATGGGTGGTGCGGGGGTAAAACCTTACCAACCCGACGGGATGTGGAAAGCGTTAGCGCATCCGGGCAGCAACACCAAACAATACGTTCGTGATAAAGGTGAGCTGCTCTACCGCCGCAGTCTATACGTCTACTGGAAGCGAACCAGCCCCCATCCCATGATGACGTTATTTGATGCTCCGGATCGGGAATCTAGTTGCGTCCAGCGACAACGCACAAATACAGGATTGCAATCTCTAGGGCTCCTCAACGAAACACAGCGAGTCGAAATGGGACGAGTTCTAGCAGAACGACTATTGCTGGAGGCCCAAACAGATCGGGCACGGGTTAACCTGCTATTTAAATTATTGGCCAGTCGGGAAGCATCGGCGGTAGAACAACAAGCCATCGCGAATTTGATAAATAACCTGCGTGCCCATTACGCGGGAAGTGAAGATGACGCTCGGGCTTTACTGGCAACTGGGGATGCTGAACAAAATGAGGACTTGGACCCCACGGACCACGCCGTGTGGACTCTAATTGCGGTCACTATTTTAGCGAGCGACCCAGCAATATTGATTTACTAATCATGGACCAATCACCTAACTTGAAATAATAAAACGATGAACACCGTGCACCCTATCCGTGAACGCGAACTGTTGATGACCCGCAGGCAACTTTTTGGTAAATCTGCTCTGGGTCTCGGTACGGCTGCTATGGCTGGGCTGATGCAAACGGAATTGGGTGCCGCAGCCGAACCATTACGGGGACTTCCCCATCACACAGCCAAGGCCAAGAGGGTCATCTACCTATTCATGAGTGGTGGGCCAAGCCATATCGACCTGTGGGATTACAAACCCAAACTGGGCGACCTATTTGGCGAGCAATTACCGGATGAGGTGCGGGATGGCCAACGAGTCACTGGAATGACGGCGAATCAGAAGAGTGGTTTTCCGCTAGCACCAAGTCGGTATAAATTTACCAAGAAGGACAATCAAGCGGACGGCTTGTGGTGCAGTGAATTGTTGCCACATACGGCCACCGTTGCCAAAGAACTCTGCGTCGTGCACAGCACCTTTACCGAAGCGATTAATCACGATCCAGCGATTACCTATATCCAAACGGGATCCCAAACTCCCGGTCGGCCTAGTCTCGGCGCCTGGCTAAGTTATGGACTTGGCTCAGCCAATGAAAATCTACCGCATTATGTTGTAATGCATGCCCGTACCCGATTTCCTGAACAGAGTTTGTTTAATCGGCTGTGGGGGCCGGGTTTTCTCTCCTCCGATCATCAAGGAATCCTAATGCGCAGCCAGGGGGATCCGGTACTGTTTCTGAGCAAACCTGACGGCGTTAGTTCTGCAGACCGGCGAGCGCAACTCGATGCCTTGGCCGCCATCAATCAACAGCAGTCAAATGAGTTTGGGGACCCAGAGATCTTGTCGCGGATTCGACAACATGAAATGGCCTTTCGCATGCAAACGTCCGTCCCAGAGCTAGTGGATTTTTCAGACGAAACGAAGGACACCCTCGACCTGTATGGCGAGGATGTCAATACACCCGGGACCTTTGCAGCCTGCTGCTTAACTGCCCGCCGTTTGGCGGAACGTAATGTGCGTAACATTCAGATATTTCACCGTGGCTGGGATGCCCATGGAAATCTCGCCGGTGAGCATAGTTCCCAATGCAAAGATATTGATCAAGCAACTGCGGCGCTGATCAAAGATCTCAAACAGCGGGGTATGCTGGAAGAAACTCTGGTAGTCTGGGGCGGCGAATTTGGTCGGACGCCCTATTGCCAAGGTAATCTAACACACGTAAACTACGGCCGCGATCATCACCCCAGATGCTTTACCACTTGGATGGCCGGCGGGGGCGTCAAACCGGGAATCACGTATGGGAGAACCGACGATTATGGATACAATATCGCCGACTCCGATGGGCAACCCTTATCGCCCCGTCCGGAAAAGGATCATTGGACACCTGGAACGATGCATATTCATGATTTGAATGCAACGATCCTGCACCTACTGGGGATCGACCACCATCGCCTGACCTATCGTTATCAAGGACGGGATTTCCGCTTGACCGATGTGCATGGGCATGTGATTTCCGACATACTCGCCTGACTTACAACCCTTTTTTCTAAGATTCTAAATTATGCTATATAAGTTTTTGTTGTGCCATCTAGTTGCCGTCAGCTATTTTGCGAGTTTCGCCAATGCAGCCGCTAAGCCGAATATCGTCTTGATCGTCTCCGATGATCAAGGTTACGGTGATATCAGCGCCTATGATCATCCCGCGGAAGTCACCACGGCTAACCTAGATAGAATTTCCAAGACTGGAACCCGCTTTTCGAACGGTTATGCGTCGGCGTATGTTTGTGCACCGTCACGAGCTGGGCTGATAACGGGACGGTATCAGCAGCGTTTTGGGTTTTATAGTGGTGGCGATTCGCGAATCGGTTTGCCGTTGTCTGAAATGACACTTGCGACGCTCCTGAAAACCGCTGGCTATAAAACAGGCGTGTTTGGAAAATGGCACTTAGGACTGGAAAAACAATATCACCCGCTCAGTCGCGGGTTTGATGAATTCTATGGATTTCTGGGGCACGGGGCACATGACTACTTTGAACTCAAGGCGGATGATCTACACAACGGTATGTGGCGTAACTGGGACCGTATTGATGACACGGGTTATCTGACA
>LWDU01040352.1_pt1 | contig 16081 bp, 12 predicted proteins | sample 727161 | NCBI WGS metagenome assembly LWDU01 (sample SAMN04566230, study PRJNA314399) | hydrothermal vent metagenome | isolation source: deep sea hydrothermal plume seawater | place: Mexico: Gulf of California, Guaymas Basin | collected 2004-07-11 | reverse complement strand
ATCTTGGTGACCACGCCGGCTCCCACCGTGCGTCCGCCTTCGCGGATGGCAAAACGAAGCCCGTCGTCCATCGCTATGGGGGTGATCAACTCAACGTCAACCGTCACCGTGTCGCCGGGCATCACCATCTCGGTGCCCTCGGCAAGCGTCACTACGCCCGTCACGTCGGTCGTACGGAAATAAAACTGCGGCCGGTAGCCCTGGAAAAAAGGCGTGTGCCGTCCTCCCTCTTCCTTGTTCAGGATATACGCCTCCGCTGCAAACTTCGTGTGCGGCGTGATCGCCCCGGGCTTGGTCAATACCTGCCCGCGCTCAACGTCCTCTTTCTTCGTGCCTCGTAGCAGGCAACCAACGTTGTCGCCCGCCTGCCCCGAATCCAGGAGCTTACGAAACATCTCCACGCCGGTGACCGTCGTTTTCTCGGTCTCGCGGATGCCCACGATCTCGATCTCTTCGCCCACCTTGACCTCGCCCTGCTCGATGCGTCCCGTCACGACCGTGCCGCGTCCCGATATCGAAAACACGTCCTCGATCGGCATCAGGAAAGGCTTGTCTATCGCACGCTCGGGCAGAGGAATGTAGGTGTCAACGGCATCCATCAGCTCGCCTATGCACTTGGTAGCCTCTTCGTCGTCCGGGTTCTCAAGCGCCTTCAGGGCACTACCGATCACTATCGGAATGTCGTCGCCCGGAAAATCGTAGCTCGACAGCAATTCGCGAACCTCAAGCTCAACGAGCTCAAGCAGCTCCGCGTCGTCAACCATGTCGGCCTTGTTCATGAAAACAACGATGCGAGGAACGCCTACCTGCCGAGCCAGGAGAATGTGCTCCCGGGTCTGAGGCATCGGGCCGTCGGCGGCCGAAACCACCAGGATCGCCCCGTCCATCTGGGCAGCACCCGTGATCATGTTCTTCACGTAATCGGCGTGACCAGGACAGTCCACGTGCGCGTAGTGCCGTTTCTCGGTCTCGTACTCAACGTGGGCAGTGGCAATCGTTATGCCGCGCTCACGCTCCTCGGGCGCCTTGTCGATGTCCTCGAAGGCTATGAAATCGCCGCCCGTCTTCTTCGACTGGATAAGCGTTATCGCGGCCGTCAGCGTGGTCTTACCGTGGTCAACGTGACCAATGGTCCCCACGTTTACGTGCTCCTTGCTGCGATCAAATTTCTCCTTGGCCATTCTTCCTCTCCTCTCCAGCTTTCTTCAAGCCATTCTCATCATCAAGAGTTGGCCGCTTTGACGGCCAACTCCTCGGAAACCGAAGCCGGTACCGGCTCGTAGTGTTCAAACTGCATCGAGTAAGTGCCACGGCCCTGAGTCCGTGACCTCAACTCCGTGGCGTAACCAAACATCTCGGCCAGCGGAACCTGCGCGCTGATTACCTGCGTGGCACCCTTGGTGTCCATCTTCGTGATACGACCGCGCCGGCTGTTTATGTCGGCGATAACATCGCCCATGTAATCGTCGGGCACGACGGCTTCGACGGCCATGACCGGCTCAAGCAATTCAGGGGAAGCTTTCTGCAGGGCTGCCTTGATGGCCATCGATCCCGCAATTTTGAAAGACATCTCCGAGGAGTCGACGTCGTGAGAAGAACCGTCGTAGAGCTCCACCTTGCAATCAACCACCGGGTAACCGGCCAGGGGCCCCGAACCGAGGCCGGCACGCACGCCGTTTCCTACCGAGGAAATGTACTCACGGGGTATAACGCCACCCTTGGTCTTGTCTATGAATTCAAAGCCACCGCCCGGCTCCTGGGGGGCCAGCTCGATGCACACGTGCGCAAACTGCCCGCGGCCACCGGTCTGCTTGACGAAACGGGTTTCCTGCCTGACCGTCTTACGCACGGTCTCCCTGTAGGCTACCTGCGGCCGGCCCACGTTAGCGTCGACCGAATGCTCGCGGGTAAGCCGGTCGATAATCACCTCAAGGTGAAGCTCGCCCATACCCGAAATCAGCGTCTGGTTGGTCTCTTCGTCGTGGCTGACCCTGAAACTGGGATCCTCGGCACCGAGCTTCTGCAAGGCATGGCCCATCTTTTCCTGGTCAGCCTTGGTCCTGGGCTCGATGGCAACCGAGATAACCGGGTCCGGGAAATCGATACTTTCCAGTGTAATCGGTGAGCGTACGTCGCAAACGGTATCGCCGGTACGAAGCGTCTTGGGTCCAACGATGGCCACGATATCGCCAACCTCGGCCACCTCCACATCCTCGCGGTTGTTGGCGTGCATGCGCAGCAAGCGGCCAACGCGTTCTTTCTTGCGCTTGGTCGAGTTGAGGACGGTGTCGCCGACTTTCAGCCTGCCCGAGTAGACCCTCAAAAAGGCCAAGGTACCGACGTAAGGATCCGACATTATCTTAAACGCGAGCGCAGCAGCCGGGGCGTCGGTACTGGCATCGCGCGTTTCTTCTTCGCCACTGTCGGGGTTTATGCCCACGACCGGGGGTACGTCCAACGGCGAGGGCAGGTACCTGGTCACCGCGTCGAGAACCGTCTGTACGCCCTTGTTCTTGAATGCCGAGCCACACAGCACCGGGCAGATATCGAGACTCGTGGTTCCCTTGCGTATGCCCGCGATCAGTTCCGCCTCTCCAACTTCCTCACCCTCGAGAAACTTTTCAAGGACCTGCTCATCCACATCAGCAACAGCCTCGACCAGCTTTTCTCTCGCGGCATTAGCAGCGTCGACCATGTCGGCAGGAATCGGACACTCGCTGGGCTCGGCGCCCATGTCTTCTACTTCCCAGACCCAGCCGGTCATGCCGACGAGATCGACGACGCCTATAAACTTGTCTTCGGCACCGATGGGCAGCTGCAAGGCGACGGCTGGAGCGCCCATGCGATCGCGCAATTCACCGAGCACCCTTTCGAAATCCGCGCCTACGCGGTCCATCTTGTTGATGAAGGCCAGGCGCGGCACTCCGTGCTTGTCAGCCTGCCGCCACACTGTTTCCGACTGCGGCTCAACGCCGCCCACCGCACAGAAAACAGCAACGGCTCCGTCAAGAACCCGCAACGATCGTTCCACTTCTATGGTGAAGTCCACGTGGCCGGGCGTGTCGATAATATTGATGCGGTGGTCATCCCAGAAACAAGTTGTAGCCGCCGAGGTTATGGTGATTCCCCGCTCCTGTTCCTGGACCATCCAGTCCATGACGGCCGCGCCGTCGTGGACCTCTCCCATCCGATGACTCACACCCGTGTAGAAAAGAATCCGCTCGGTCGTGGTCGTCTTGCCCGCATCGATATGGGCCATGATCCCGATGTTACGGGTTTTATTCAGTGGTACAGCAGCTGCCATGATGAATCTTTACTATCTCGCCTGTTGCCTGGTCTTTTCTTCGAGCAACTACCAGCGATAATGCGCGAAAGCCTTGTTGGCCTCCGCCATTCGGTGGGTATCTTCTCTTTTCTTAACTGCCGAGCCACGGTTGTTGGCTGCGTCAACGAGCTCGGCCGACAAGCGGTCGCGCATCGTCTTTTCGCCTCTCGACCTGGCGTTGGAGATGATCCAACGTATGGCCAATGCCACCCTGCGGGTCGGTCTCACCTCGACGGGAACCTGGTAGGTCGCTCCACCGACTCGCCGTGAACGCACCTCCACGGAGGGACGCACGTTGTCGAGCGCTTTCTTAAAAGTCTCCAAACCGTCCTCGCCGGTCTGTTCCTTAACCTTGCTAAGGGCACTATAAAAAATTCTTTCAGCGAGGCTCTTCTTGCCGTCCACCATCATGCAGTTCACAAACTGCGTTACGACGGTTTCCTTGAAACGCGGGTCAGGAAGAAGTTCTCGTTTACGCGCAGGGCCTTTTCTAGACATTTACCCTATCCCCCTTACTTCGGACGCCGCGCGCCGTACTTCGATCGGCTCTGCCGACGCTCTTCTACGCCCACGGTATCGAGCGTGCCCCTGACAATGTGATAGCGAACACCCGGCAGGTCCTTGACCCTGCCCCCCCTGAGCAGCACCACCGAGTGCTCCTGCAGGTTGTGGCCTTCGCCCGGGATGTAGGTCGTGACTTCCTGGCCATTGGACAGGCGTACACGGGCTACTTTTCTAAGCGCCGAGTTCGGCTTCTTGGGCGTGCTTGTATACACGCGCGTACACACCCCGCGCCTCTGTGGGCAGGCATCCAGGGCAGGCGTATTGCTCTTGCGCACCTGCTTTTTACGGCGTTTGCGTACGAGCTGGTTGATAGTCGGCACGGTTACTTTTCCTCTTTTCCTTGTTCAGCTGCCGCCTTTCGAACCCTTTTCTGGGTCCAGAAAAACAGCGAATCGCTCAATCTAATTCGCAAATCCTTCCCAGTCAATCTCCAAAGGGCGCCAGCATCGGGCTAAGGTCGTCTTCCACCAGCTCCCCGGCGTTCGGACAGTCGGCTTCAATCCCCGAATAGTCCGATAATCCAGTGCCTGCCGGAATGAGACGGCCCATTATGACGTTCTCCTTGAGACCGACCAGGTTGTCGACAGCCCCGTTGATGGCGGCCTCTGTCAGCACCTTGGTGGTCTCCTGGAAGGACGCCGCCGAGATAAAGCTCTCTGTGGCCAGCGCCGCCTTGGTGATTCCCAGCAACATCGGGTCGGCCCGTGCCGGCCTTAGCTCCTGTTCGATCAAGCCCTGGTTTATAAGCTCGAAACGGTTTTTTTCCACCTGGTCCCCGACCAACAGCTCGGAATCGCCGGTGTCAGTGATCTTCACCCTGCGCAGCATCTGCCTGACGATGACCTCAATGTGCTTGTCGTTGATGCGTACACCCTGCAAGCGGTAGATTTCCTGTATCTCGTCGACCATGTAAGCCGCGAGATCCTTTTCGCCCTTGGCGTTGAGAATATCGTGGGGGTTCGAAGAGCCCGCGTGTATCTGTTGGCCAACGCTTACGAAATCGCCGTCCTGGACGAGCAGATGCTTGCCCTTGGCGATCAGGTATTCGCGCGCCTCGCCCACTTCGGGGGTCACAACGACCTTGCGTTTTCCCTTGCTGTCGGCACCGAAACTGATCTGACCGTCGATCTCCGATATGACCGCCGATTCCTTGGGCTTGCGAGCCTCAAACAACTCGGCAACGCGGGGCAGTCCACCGGTGATGTCCTTGGTCTTGGTCGTTTCACGGGGAATCTTGGCGATGACCTGTCCTGGCTTAACCTCGGCTCCCTCTTCGACGTTCAGGTAAGCCCCTTGCGGCAGGTTGTAGCGAGCCGCTCCGCCCCTGGGTCGCTCGATGGTGTTGCCACCCTCGTCGACCACGAACAAGCGCGGCTGTAAGTCCTTGCCCGTGGGCACTCCCTTCACCACGTTGGTGGCCATGCCCGTGTTGGGGTCAACCTGCTCTTCGATGGTAACGGCATCCACCAGGTCGGCGTATTTCAGGACACCCCCGACTTCAGTGATGATGGGCGTCAGGAACGGATCCCACTCAGCTATGATTTCGCCGGCTTCTACCGTGGATTCTTCTTGCTTGCTCAGCCTCGCTCCGTGGGTGAGCGGGTAACGCTCCCTCTCCCGGAACTGGCCGTCTTTCATGACCTCGCCTACCATGACCTCGGCGTTGCGTGACATTACAACGGCTATGCCGTCGGGGTCCTTCACCGAGTCGAGGTTATGGTAACGAATGGTACCGGCGTGCCGGGGTTCGAGCTTGGTCTGCTCGGCCCGCCTACTCGCCGTGCCACCGATGTGGAAGGTTCGCATAGTCAGCTGCGTGCCCGGCTCACCGATGGACTGCGCGGCTATCACGCCGATGGTCTCGCCCTGGCTCACCAGGTGACCACGAGCCAGGTCGCGTCCGTAGCACAGGGTGCAGACGCCGCGGTTCGCACGACAGGTGAGCACCGAGCGGATTTTCACCTTCTCCACTCCGGCGTCCTCGATGCGGGCTACCTTGTCTTCGTCTATCTCCTCGTTGGCCCCCACGATCACATCGCTGCCGAAGGGATCAATGATGTCCTCGAGGGCCACGCGACCCAGTACCCGGTCGCCTAGTCGCTCGATGACTTCTCCGCCTTCTATCAACGAGCTCATCTCGATGCCGTCAATGGTTTCGCAGTCGACCTGGCTGATGATCGCATCCTGCGACACGTCCACCAGCCGGCGGGTCAGGTAACCCGAGTTCGCTGTCTTCAGCGCGGTGTCGGCCAGTCCCTTGCGGGCTCCGTGAGTCGATATGAAATACTCGAGCACAGTCAGGCCCTCACGGAAGTTTGCCGTGATTGGAGTCTCAATGATTTCGCCCGACGGCTTGGCCATCAGCCCTCGCATGCCGGCCAACTGCCTCATCTGCTGGGCGCTGCCTCTCGCTCCCGAATCGGCCATCATGTAGACCGGGTTGAAACTGGCAATCTCGCCCTTGTCGCCGTCCTCGTCAACGGTTTCCTGGCTGCCTATGCCCAGCATCATCTCGTCGGCGACCTCGTCGGTCACCGTCGCCCACTCATCGACCACCTTGTTATAGCGCTCGCCGTTGGTGATATCGCCGTGTTCGTACTGGAGCTGGATCTCCCTGACCTTGGCTTCCGCCGTTGCCAGCAGGGTCTGCTTGGCTGCGGGAATCTTCAGGTCCTTGATGCCTATTGAAAGGCCGGCCTGGGTCGCCGCTTTGTAACCGAGGTCCTTGAGCTGATCCGCCATTACCACGCAGGCTTTGTTGCCCGCCACGCGGTAAGCCGTATCGACCAGGTCACCGAGAAGTCGCTTGTCCATGACCCGGTTGACCTCCGAGAAATCGACGCCCTCGGGCACGATCTCGAACAGCAGCACCCTGCCAACCGTGGTATCTACCAGCTCGCCCTGGTGACGCACCTTGACGCCTTCCTGCACCTTGACCATCTCGTGGTCATAGGCCATCCGAACCTCGTCAAAGCTGGCAAACAAGCGCGGCTCCGCGCCGTTGACGGCGGGCCGTTGCCTGGTCATGTAGTACAGGCCAAGCACAATGTCCTGGGTCGGCACGATGATCGGCTTGCCGTTGGCCGGTGAGAGGATGTTGTTGGTCGACATCATCAGCGTGCGGGCTTCGACCTGGGCTTCGACCGACAGCGGGACGTGCACCGCCATCTGGTCGCCGTCAAAGTCAGCGTTGAATGCAGCGCAGACCAGCGGGTGCAACTGGATTGCCTTACCCTCGATCAGCACCGGCTCGAAAGCCTGTATGCCCAGCCTGTGCAGCGTCGGGGCCCTGTTGAGCATTACCGGTGCTCGCGGATGACCTCGTCGAGAATATTCCAGACGTCGTCCCCCTCGGACTCCACCATCTTCTTGGCACTCTTTATGGTCGTGACCAGGCCGCGCTCTTCGAGCCGACCGAAGATAAAAGGCTTGAAAAGCTCAAGCGCCATTTTCTTGGGCAGGCCGCACTGGTGCAGGCGCAGTTCGGGGCCCACCACGATAACCGAGCGGCCCGAGTAATCGACTCGCTTACCCAGCAGGTTCTGCCGAAAGCGACCGGTTTTGCCCTTGAGCATGTCACTAAGGGATTTCAGCGGGCGCTTGTTAGCGCCGGCTATGGGACGCCCACGGCGTCCGTTGTCGAACAGCGCGTCGACAGATTCCTGCAGCATGCGCTTTTCGTTGCGCACGATGATGTCGGGCGCGCCGAGTTCGATGAGCCTCTTCAAGCGATTGTTACGGTTGATGACCCTGCGGTAGAGATCGTTCAGGTCAGAGGTCGCAAAGCGCCCACCGTCCAGCGGTACCAGCGGACGAAGGTCCGGCGGAATTACCGGTATGACCTCGAGCACCATCCATTCGGGACGCGCCCCGGAACGATGAAAAGCCTGGGCGATGCGCAGACGCTTGGTGATCTTGGTGCGCTTGGCCACGCTCTTGGTCTCGGTCAGGTCGATTTTCAGTTGCTCTGAAAGGTCGTCGAGGTCTAGATCCTCGAGCACCTTGCGAACCGCTTCGGCGCCCATGCCCACGTCAAAGCTCCCGGGGCCGAACTCCTCGTTTTTTTCGCGGAACTCGGCTTCGGTCAGCAGCTGGTTCTCCTCGAGATCAGGTACTTCACCCGGATCGGTCACCATGTAGCTCTCGTAGTAGAGCACTTTCTCCAACCCCTTGAGAGTAAGGTCGAGCAGGTTGGCTATGCGGCTGGGCAGGCTCTTTGTGAACCAGATGTGAGCTATCGGGGTGGCCAGCTGGATGTGGCCCATGCGCTCGCGCCTGACCTTGGACTGGATGACCTCCACGCCACACTTCTCGCACACCACGCCGCGGTGACGCATACGCTTGTACTTACCGCAGTTGCACTCGTAGTCCTTGGTGGGCCCGAATATCTTCGCGCAGAACAACCCGTCGCGTTCAGGCTTAAAGGTCCTGTAGTTGATAGTTTCGGGCTTGCGAACCTCGCCGAATGACCACGAACGGATCGTGTCGGGCGACGCGATGCCTATCTTCAGCGCCGTGTAGCGCTTGGGGTTCTTGGGAGCATCGAAAAGCTGGGTAAGAAGATTTTCCATCAGGCAGCCTCCTCCTCGTCGCCTTCTTCAACCAACTCGATATCAAGACAAAGCGATTGCAGCTCCTTGACCATCACGTTGAAAGATTCAGGGAGGCCAGGTTCCAGTTGGTGTTCGTTTTTCACTATTGCCTCGTACATCCGTGTGCGGCCGGCCACGTCATCAGACTTGACCGTCAGCATCTCCTGTAGCGTGTAAGCCGCGCCGTAAGCCTCGAGTGCCCAAACTTCCATCTCGCCCAGGCGCTGGCCACCAAACTGGGCCTTACCGCCAAGCGGCTGCTGGGTAACCAGAGAGTAAGGACCGGTGGAGCGTGCGTGTATCTTGTCGTCCACCAGGTGATGCAACTTGAGCATGTACATCGCTCCAACCGTCACCGGCATATCGAAGACCCTGCCCGTCTGACCGTCGCAAAGAATTTCCTGGCCGGTTTCTGAAAGCCCCGCGAGTTCGACCAGGTCGAAGATTTCTTCTTCGGTAGCACCGTCGAACACCGGGGTCGCCACGTGCACCCCCTTGCGGGCCAGCTCGGACAGCCTCATGAGGTCTTCGTCCGAAAGCCCCTCGATGTACCCGGTGGTCCCCGTTCCCGGATAGGTCTTGGTCATGATGTCGCGCAGGGCGACCATGTCGCCGCTCTCCGCGGTTTCCACGATCCGGTCTCCGAGTTTTTTGGCCGCCCAGCCCATGTGGGTTTCCAGTATCTGCCCCACGTTCATACGCGAGGGGACGCCCAGGGGGTTGAGGCACATGTCTACCGGCGAGCCGTTCTGGAGAAACGGCATGTCCTCCTCGGCCACTATGCGCGACACGACACCCTTGTTGCCGTGCCGACCGGCCATCTTGTCACCGACCTGCAGACGCCGCTTGATGGCGACAAACACCTTCACCATACGGATCACACCGGGTGGCAGTTCGTCGCCGGCTGACAGCCTTTCGATCTTCAAGTCGAAGGTCGAGTTTATGGTATTAACCTTGCTGTTCATGCCGTCGACGACACGCAGCAAACGTGCCTCGGCGTCTTCGTCGCCTACCTTCAGCTCGCCCCAATAGCTCGATGGAATTTCGGTGAGCAGCTCGCGCGTGACCACGGCACCCTTGGCCAGCAGTACGTTACGGCTGTCATCGGTGAGCCGTGTCGCGGTTTCGCGGCCCTCGAGGATACCGGCCATCGTCTCTATGGCGCTGTTGCGGATTATGCGGACTTCGTCGTTGCGATCCTTGTTCAGCCGCCTGCGCTCTTCTTCTTCTATGCGCACGGCTCGCTCGTCGCGATCAACTCCCTTGCGCGAAAACACGCGGGCGTCGATGACCGTACCCTCGGTACCAGGCGGCATCTTCAGTGAGGTGTCCCTCACTTCGCCAGCCTTTTCACCGAATATGGCGCGCAGGAGCTTCTCTTCCGGCGTCAGCTGGGTCTCGCCCTTGGGCGTGATCTTGCCTACCAGGATGTCACCCGGCGCCACCTCGGCGCCGATGCGTATGATGCCGCTCTCATCGAGATCGGCCAGGGCCTCTTCGCCCACGTTAGGTATATCGCGGGTTACTTCTTCTGGCCCCAACTTGGTGTCACGGGCCACGCATTCGAACTCCTCGATGTGTATCGAGGTAAACATGTCTTCCTTGACCATGCGCTCGGAAACGAGGATCGAATCTTCGAAGTTGTAACCGTTCCAGGGCATGAACGCGACGATCACGTTACGGCCCAGGGCCAGGTCACCCAGCTCGGTAGAGGGTCCATCGGCGATGACCTCGCCTTTCTTTACCCTCTCGTTGACCCTGACCACCGGCTTCTGATTAATGCAGGTGTTCTGGTTGGAACGTTGGTACTTGGTGAGATTGTAGATGTCCACGCCCGCGTCGCGGGCATCGGTCACGTCGTCGACTTTCACAACGATGCGCTCCGAATCAACACTCTCCACCCTGCCCGACCGCCCGGCCACCACGGTGACACCCGAGTCGCGGGCCACGGTCGATTCCATGCCGGTGCCAACAAGGGGCGCGTCGGTCTTGAGCAACGGCACCGCCTGTCGCATCATGTTAGATCCCATCAGCGCGCGGTTGGCGTCATCGTGCTCAAGAAAAGGTATGAGCCCGGCCGCGACACTGACCAGCTGGTTAGGAGACACGTCCATCAGGGTCACGTTCTCAGCCGAGACCAGGGTCGAATCCATGGTCTGCTCGCCCTGCGGCGAAATACCCTTCTTACGAGCAGCGATCATGTCGCCCTCGATCGCGCCCGCTGCGGAAATCGGCGTGTTCGCCTGCGCGATGGTGTGATCCTCCTCGTCGAGCGCGGTCATGTAATTGACCTCGTCGGTCACCGAGCCGTTGGTCACTTTACGGTACGGTGTCTCCACGAAACCGTAATCGTTGATGCGCGCGTATACGCTGAGGCTCGATATCAGGCCGATGTTCGGCCCTTCAGGGGTCTCGATCGGGCACACACGGCCGTAGTGAGTGGGATGCACGTCGCGGACGTCAAACCCGGCGCGCTCACGCGTCAGTCCGCCCGGTCCGAGTGCCGACAACCTGCGCTTGTGGGTCACCTCTGAGAGGGGGTTGGTCTGGTCCATGAACTGGCTGAGCTGGCTCGACCCGAAGAACTCCTTGACCACCGCCGAAACCGGCTTGTAGTTGATGAGCTCCTGCGGCATCAGCGTGTCGAGATCCTGCAGGCTCATGCGCTCACGGATCGCGCGTGGTTCTCGACCAGCTCACCCACGGTGCGAACCCGCCTGTTGCCCAGGTGGTCAATGTCATCCACCGAGCCGGTACCCTTGCTCAGCAGCACCAGGTAGTTCACCACCGAAAGAATGTCTTCCTTTCTCAGCGTGCCCTGTTCCAGCGGCGCATCGAGACCCAGCTTGCGGTTCAACTTGAGGCGGCCGACCTTACCGAGATCGTACTTCTCGCCGTTGAAGAACAGGTCGTTGAAGAAGTTGGTCGCCGTGTCCAGGGTAGGCGGGTCACCGGGACGCAGCCGTTTGTAGATGTCTACGATAGCGTCGGCAGAATTCTCCAGCTTATCGAGCAACAGCGTGTTGCGGAAAGACGGCCCACGGTTCTGCTCGTCGAGGTAGATGAGCTCCAGGGTGTCGATGCCCTTGGCGCGCAGGTTGTCGTAAGCCTCGTCGGTGATGGTTTCGTTGCAAGCAACTATAACCTCGCCGGTGGACTCGTCGAGAATGTCGTGGGCCGCGACGCGGCCGATGATCTCGTCCTGGGAAATCGGAATCTCTTCGACACCGGCTTCCTCCATGCGACGCAGCGCCATGCGCGTAAACTTGCGACCTTCCTTGACGATCACGTCACCACTGCTGGGATGCTTGACGTCCCTGCCGGCCACCTGTCCTTCTACCGTGTCGCGCTTGAAAGCCTGGTAGGCCTTCAGCCCGTCAATGCGGATGGTATCGCTGGGGTAGAAGTAGTTGAGAAGATCCTCGGTGCTCATGTCGAGCGCGCGCAGCAGTACCGTGGCCGGAAACTTGCGACGCCTGTCGATGCGAACGTATAGGATGTCCTTGGCGTCGAACTCGAAGTCCAGCCAGGACCCTCGGTAGGGAATTACCCTCGCGCTGAATAACAAGCGGCCGGCGGCCGTGGTCTTGCCCTTGTCGTGGTCAAAGAACACGCCGGGAGAACGGTGGAGCTGCGATACGATGACCCGCTCGGTGCCGTTGACCATGAAGGTGCCCTTGCCGGTCATCAACGGGATTTCGCCGAAGTAGACCTCCTGCTCCTTGATGTCCTTGAGCTGCTTGTTCTGGGTATCGGGGTCGATATCAAAAGTGACCAGTTGCACGGTGACCTTGAGCGGGGCCGAGTAGGTCATTCCCCGCTGATGACACTCCGCCACGTCGTACTTCGGCTCACCGAAGTCGTAGCTCAGGAAGTCGAGCTCAGCGCTGCCGCTGAAATCCTTGATCGGGAATACCGACTTGAACACGCCCTGCAAACCGAGGTCCGGGCGCTTGCCCGGGTCCTCGCCCGACTGCAGGAATGTCTCGTAAGACTCCTTCTGGATTTCTATCAGGTTAGGAACTTCGAGCGCGCGACGGGTTTTCCCGAAGTCACGCCTCAGCCTGAGGTTCTGTGTAACACTGGACGCCATACTATCTCCCGCTGCCGTGCGGCCTTGGGGGCCACCGGCGTTGAACTGGATGATTTCAGTCGATACCGTTCTAAATTACTTGAGTTCAGCCGTTGCGCCGGCCTCTTCAAGCTTGGTCTTCGCGGCTTCGGCATCGTCCTTCGATGCGGCTTCTTTCACCGCGCTCGGGGCAGCTTCCACGAGATCCTTGGCTTCCTTCAAGCCAAGCCCGGTAAGCTCACGCACCGCCTTGATGACCTGTATCTTTTTCTCGCCGATCGCGGTCAGCATGACGTCGAATTCGTCTTTGACCTCGGCTTCGGCTGCATCGCCTCCGCCACCAGCTGCGGCCACGGCCACCGGGGCAGCAGCGCTCACGCCCCACTTCTCCTCGAGTTCCTTGACCAGGTCCGCCACTTCGAGGACGGTCGCCGCCGAAAGTTTCTCTACAATATCCTGTCGTTCTTCTGCACTAAGTGCCATGTCTGTTTCCTCCTGACTGATGCGGGGTATACCCGTCTACTTATCTGTGCGCCCCCGGTCGGCGCCTCACACCCGGGTGTCCCCGCCTAGGGATTTTCCTGTCGGATTCTGGCCGACAATACCTGTACAAACTGCTGGGCCGGCGCCGCCAGTACTCTCACGAGCTGCTGCGCCGGTGTCATCATCAACGCCAGCAACTTGGCCCGCAACTCGTCGCGGGTGGGCATGCTCGCGAGCTGCTTGACCTTGGCCGCGTCGATGGCTTCGCCTTCCATGACGGCGCCCTTGATCTCCAGCGCTTCATTGTCCTCCGCAAAATCCTGCAGAACCTTGGCCACCCCGACCGGGTCGCTGTAGCCAAACGCCAGTGCCGCGGGTCCGCTCAGAAGCTCGGTCAGCGGCTCGTAGGGCGTGTCCTTGACCGCCAGGCGGGCCAGCCGGTTCTTGGCTACCAGCACCTCGCCGTCGGCTGCGCGCACCTCGCGACGAAGCGTGGACATCTGCTCGACACTGAGCCCCCTGTAGTGGGCCAGTATGGCGATCGGCGCCTCCTTGAACTTGTCGTTGAGCATCTCAACGCTGGCTGCTTTTTCTTCGCGGTTCATATTACTTCTTGCTCTCGTCTCTGTTCTCTTCGTCCGGCTCAGCCCGGACGTCTATCTACTCGTCTACCGGCAACCGCCAGGTCTACTTGCGACTCAAGTCGGCAGGGTCAACCGAGATTCCCGGCCCCATGGTCGAAGACAAACAAACGCTCTTCACGTACTGGCCCTTGGCCGAGGACGGCTTCGCCTTGAGTATGCTTCCGATCAGTTGCTGCGCGTTATCACCTAACTTTTCGGCACCGAAAGAAGCCTTGCCGATAACAGCGTGCACGATACCGGCCTTGTCGACCCTGTACTCCACCTGACCGGCCTTGAGCTCCTTGACGATTTCGGCCACGTCGTTTGTCACCGTGCCAACCTTGGGGTTGGGCATCAGCCCCCTGGGACCAAGCACGCGAGCCACCTTGCCCACTGCGCCCATCATGTCGGGTGTGGCCACGGCACGATCAAAATCAGTAAAACCGTCGTCCCGGACCCTGGCTATGAGTTCATCATCGCCCACGAAGTCAGCGCCGGCCTCTCTCGCTTCGTCGGCCTTGGCCCCCTTGGCAAAAACCGCCACCCTGACGTCACGGCCGGTACCGTGTGGAAGCGCCACCGTACCGCGAACGTTCTGGTCGGCGTGCCTCGGGTCCACGTTGAGCTTCATCGCCACGTCCACGGTCTCGTCAAAGCCGGTACCTGATCCCCCGGCGACCAACTCGATGGCCTCGGCCAGGGTGTAGCTCTTTTCGCTGTCCCGCTTTTCGGCCGACGTCGTATATCTTTTTCCCTTGCCACCCATGCTCAGCCCTCTACGGTGATGCCCATGCTCCGGGCAGTCCCTTCCACTATCTTCATCGCGCTTTCGACCGAGCCGGCGTTGAGGTCCACCATCTTGGTCTCGGCTATCTCACGAACCTGCTTCCTCGACACGCTGCCCACCTTGTTCTTGTTGGGCTCGGGAGAGCCCTTGGCCAGCTTCGCTGCCTTCTTGAGCAGCATCGACGCTGGCGGGGTCTTGGTGATGAACGAAAAGGACCTGTCGGCGTAGACCGTGATGATAACTGGGACGATGACGCCCCCCATCTCCTGGGTCTTCGCGTTGAACGCCTTACAGAACTCCATGATGTTGACACCACGTTGCCCGAGCGCAGGTCCAACCGGCGGGCTGGGATTAGCCTTGCCCGCTGTTATCTGAAGCTTGAGTGAATCTATGACTTTCTTTGCCATCTTGTCTTACACGCTCAGGTCTTTTCGACCTGTACCAGTTCCATTTCGACCGAAGTCGCCCGCCCGAAGATAGATATGGAAACCTTGAGGGTCCCCTTCTCCGGCCGTACTTCTTCGACGATACCGTTAAAGTCAGCGAAAGCACCGTCCGTTATCTTCACCTGCTGGCCTACTTCAAAGCCGGCCCTCGCTCGTGGCGCGGAAGCCCCTTCTGCGATGAGCTTCATGACCTCGTCGACTTCTGCCTGCGGCACCGGCGAGGGCGTAGTGCCCCCGACAAAGCCCGACACCTTAGGAGTGCCGGTGACCAGGTGCCAGTTTTCGTCGGTCAGATTCATGTGCATGAGGATGTAGCCGGGGTACAGGCTGCGGGTCGTTACCCGCTTCTTACCCCTGACCAGTTCGACGATCTGCTCGGCCGGCACTAGTATTTCGCCGAACTCGTCTTCCCTGCCCGAAGCATGGATGCGCTCGAGCAGCTGCGTCTTCACCTTCCCTTCGTAGGTGGAGTAGGCGTTAACCACGTACCACTGCAGGTTGTTGTCAGCCACGGCCGTTTCCATTTCCTAAAACACCAGCCCGAGAGCCATCGACAGCACCAAGTCGACCAGGCCCAGGTACACTGCCACGAAGGCGACCACGATCAGGACAACCCAGGTAAAGGCCAGGGTTTCCTTGCGCGGAGGCCACACTACTTTCTTGAGTTCGGTCGAAACCTCGCTCAGGAAGGTTCGCGACTGCTCTATATATTCGATTACACCAGCCATTGTTTCCTATCGACACCCCTGCCCTTCGAGCCCAAACCGCAAAATAATCCAGGAATGGCGGGTCAGGCAGGATTCGAACCTGCAGCCCTCGGATTTGGAGTCCGATGCTCTGCCAGTTAGAGCTACTGACCCTGAAGACATCGTCACTGAAGACATCATCCGGAGTGTCTCATCCTGTAGTCGCATCAAGCTCAAACCTTTCCTTCCTTGTGAATCGTGTGCGTACGGCATGAGGCGCAGTACTTGCGCCGCTCAAGCTTCTCGTTAGTGAGGCGCTTATTGCGACTGGCACGGTAGTTTTTCCGCTTGCAGTCAGAACAAGCCAGCACGATTTCATCCCTCATTCCAAAACGCCTCCGCCTACTCGGTTATCTTGGTGACCACGCCGGCTCCCACCGTGCGTCCGCCTTCGCGGATGGCAAAACGAAGCCCGTCGTCCATCGCTATGGGGGTGATCAACT
>LWDU01039815.1_pt1 | contig 16083 bp, 13 predicted proteins | sample 727161 | NCBI WGS metagenome assembly LWDU01 (sample SAMN04566230, study PRJNA314399) | hydrothermal vent metagenome | isolation source: deep sea hydrothermal plume seawater | place: Mexico: Gulf of California, Guaymas Basin | collected 2004-07-11 | reverse complement strand
CCTCGGCCAACAGCTTGAGCGTTTCGGCCATTTCGATCCTGGCCGCCAACCGCGGCCCCGAAAAACGCGCGCGATGATCGCCCATATTCCGCCCGGGCGAAAATTTACCCGTCAGCACTCCCTGCGCGAGCGGCAAACGACACAGCAATGCCACTCCCTTTTCTTCAGCCAAAGCAAAGAGCTCGCGCTCGGCCTCGATATCAAAAATATTATAGGTGATCTGCATAAAATCGACGACATCCTGCTGGATCAGCCACACCGCCGACTCCACTGAACCCAACGCCATCGCTTTAAAGCCAACCTTGCCCGCATCCTGCAACCGCTGCATACCCTCAGCCCAATCGTAGCGCTGCAACTCCTCACGACTCGGGCTGTGCAGTTGCAGCATATCGATGCGTTCCCGCTGCAGACGGGTCAGGCTCGTCTCAATCCTTCGCACCAACTCCTCCGACGTAAAGCCTCCGTCGCTGTGGCCGATCTTGCTCGCCACATACACGTCGTCGCGATTGCCCAAAGCCTTGCCCAAGATCTCCTCACTGCGACCGCCGCCATAGCCTTGTGCCGTATCAAAAATATTAATCCCCAACTCGACCGCGCGTTGCACCAACTCCACCCAATGCCGGTCGTCCTTGTCTTCTTCTCCCAAGCGGTTACAGCCCAAACCCACCTGCGACAACTCGATCCCCGCCCGCACTGCCTTGCGATAGTTCATTAGCCTCTAAATTTATCGATTGAGAGCCGCAGCTCTTCGTGTTCGCGGGCATAGTCGACAAGTTCGACGCCCTTAACCGCCGCTTCCCACGCCTGGCGGATCGCGGCACACCCCGCCGCCGGCCCCCCGGGGTGCGCCATTATGCCGCCACCGGCCAGATACATCAGATCGACCGTCTTGGTCAATTGATAGGGCTCCGGCGCCTGGCCACCCCATTGCCCCGAGGAGAGCACCGGCAGCAGATGATACCCCCCCAAGAAGGGTTCGAGACAAGCCTTGATCGAACGCACTACCGACTCGTCGGATTCGGAGAATTTGTTCTGTAGACCATTGACGTGCAGATGGTCGACACCGGCCAGACGCCACAGCTTCTGATAGGCCGTAAACTCGATACCCAACGCCGGGTGCCGGTTCAACATGCCCCAACCATTACGGTGCCCGTGGATCGGCAAACTCGCCCGCCCGCGCAAAGCCTCGACCCCCGCCAACCCCACACTATTCAAACTGACCATCACGCAGGTGCCACTCGCCGCCTGCACGATATCGTGGTGGCGATACATTGCCTGCAGCGAATCGCTGATATTAAAGGCATACATCACCTTCTTGCCCGTCTTATCAGCGTGCTTGTTGAGCACCTTCATCACCGCCTCGACCCGCTCTTTGAGCGGAGAGTGCGGCGGATCGGCCATCAATTCGTCGTCTTTAATAAAATCGATGCCCGCCCCGGCCAACTCCCCGGCCAACTCAGCCGTCTGTGCCGGACTCAGCCCCACACTCGGTTTAACGATCGTGCCAATCAACGGCCGTGCTTCTACCCCGGCCAATTGCCTGGTGCCCGCGATGCCGAATTGCGGACCCGGATAGCGGGTAGCAAAATCCTGCGGCAGCTCTATATCCAACAGCTTGAGCCCGGAAAATTCGCGCAGCTCAAAAAGGTTGCCCGCCACCGTGGCGACAAGCGTGGGCAAGTTAACCCCCATATTCTCCAAGGAAAAAGAAACCTCAATCCGCGCCCGGCGATATTCGGCGACCCCCTCCGGCACTTTCACCCCGGGCAAACTCGGCTCGGCCACCGGCTCTAATTCTTGCAGCGACTCCAATCTCGCCCGGAATCTTTCCCGCAATTCATCGGTCTCCCCCGGCACTGAAACAAAAGTCCCGCTCGACTGCTCACCGGCCAATACCTCTGCCGCTTCTTGTAGTGGATGTGGCGTTTCGATCAGATACGTCGCTAGCACACGTTCCGTCGCCATTTGATTCTCCCATGCGATAAGGCAGACCCGTTTCCGCAGATTCATAGGCGCCGAAGACCAATGTCGCCACGTCCTCTGCTTTTATGCGCGCATTAACCCGCTGGGACTGGCAGTAGATCGACACCGCCTCCGCTATAAAAAAACGCGCCAGATCCAACGCGTGTACTCCAAGATCATAGATGATAAAACGCGGATCGCGTCACTAAATAGAGCTGATTCGTACACACGTCAAAGGCGCGTGCGGGATCTGACCTGGGCGAAAAAGGGCGCGCCGATTTCAGCCGCCGCCGGCGTCACCACATCGACATCGATACGCGTCACCGCATAGGGCAACAGATCAAGCGACTCGACCCGCGCATAACGCACCCCCTGCTCCGCACGAAACACCTCGGGCTCGCTCATCGCCCGCTCGACATTGCGTTCGTCGAGCTGCACCACATACGCCGCCCCGAGCCAACCCGCGATCTGTACCGCCACGGTCTCTCCCGTCAGATTGACCAGTAAAAGCCGCCGCCGCTCGCCCTTGACCAACGCCACTGCGTCGACCCGCAACAGGTCGCTAGTATGTACGGGAAAGACTTTGCCACCGGCGTATTCGCCCACATCAGCCAATACGTGGTAGAGCGGAAAGACCGCCCCAGCGATCGACTGGAAAACCTCCGGCAGCGCCGAACCTTCCGCACGCTCCATCACCCCACGCCAACCGCTCGTCTCGTAATAAGTGCTGCTCGCCACCCCCTGCAAAGCCAAATACTTCAGGCTGAGCGCCGTCCATCCCGCGCCAAAAAGCGACATCTGCCGCACGTCGACTTGCGGCGGTAAATTGCCTGGACCCGGCTCCGGCTCCGGACCGGTGGCATTGGGGTTAAAACGCGGCAATAGCGTCACAGGCGACACGCAAAGCGGCAAAGCGCCGCAAAACTGTCGCGCGCTATGCGCTACTACCGTCTGCATCATAAGCGTTTCAGCCAGTGAAGCGTCATCAAAGGCGTGCACCTGCGGGTTGAGCGAATAACTGACCAAATCCAATGCCTCTACCGGCGGCCGCTCGCGGTTGAGCTCGGTAAAATAGGCGTTACTGCCCGCGCCAATGGGCACCTGCAATCCGCTCAAATACTCCCGTGCCAAGTTCACCCACCCCACCGTCGTGGAGTCCTCATCTTCGTGAAAAACCAGTATTCGACGAAGACCCACCCCATGCAATGCCCCGGCTAGCTCCGCTAGTTCCCTCGCCGCCTGGTCGCTGACAAAAATTGCCGCTTCAAGCCCAATGGCCAAAGCCTCGGCTTCCCCCCATGCACGGGCCAGCACAGTCTGCCACCCCTGCTCGGCCAAGTGCAAATCCACACGCAGATGCGACAAATTCAACGCGCGTAATCGCGCCAACTCGACCTCGCTCAACTCCCCTGTGTCACTGGCACTGCCCAAGCCAATATCCATTAGGTCGACCCCGCTAACCGACCCCACCGACAATAATACGCACCCCCGATCCTCATCAACGATATCTGCCGTCCCCTCGACCTCAATCACAATCGTCTGCTGGATCACCTCGCCTTCTGCCACATCGACCGGGAAGGGCAATGCCAGCGGCGTACAATAGGTCTTATACGAAGCATCGGTCCAATTGCGCTGGTCCTCCATCTCAAAAATATCCCCAGCAAAAGTGACCGCGCTCCGCACTCCGTCGACCTCGTGCGCGATGCTCTTGATGTCCATAAAGGGCTGGTGCGGTGATATCGATCGCGGAAACACGCCCTCCTCCACCGTGCCGTCCACCTTTCCCACTCGGCACGCGAGCCCTGCGCACTCTGCTGGATGCAACACCGAAAAACCCAGTCGATTACGGGGGAAATTCTTTCGCGCAATCCCATCCAGCGAAAACTCCACCCGCCCCAGCTCACCGACGATTCTCCCCCGCCAGAAAAAATCTACATCCCCACCTATGCACTCAACATCAAACGAAAGCACAAACCCCTGGTCCTCTTCTTGCAACTCCACCACGCTCACCCGCGGCGTGATCGTATCCCAGTTGCGATCACGCACCGCCGCATACACCCCGCGCAAAATCTCCTTGCCCCCATAAGTCACATAGCGCAAAAAGCCCAATTGCGGTTCAAAAACCATCGACAACGCCCCGACCCGTAACGGTATCCGCTCCGCCATATCCTCCACGCCATGGCAGAGTACTTTTTTAGACGGCATATGCCCTCCCCTTTGCGAGATATCTCATTGATATCTCAGCCGCAAGTCAAATACATAGCCGCGAAATATTCGCCCCCGCAGGATGTTTCCCGCAAGGACCTGCAACCATTAGCTACCGCGTTACCAAAAACTTTTTACCATATTCCAAATGCTCCTGCGACCGCCTGGCCGCCTCCTCACCTTGCCCCTTCACCACCGCCTCGACAATCGCCTCATGTTCCCCATAACTGATCATCAGCCGACCCCTATCCGCCCGCACCAACCCCAGCACCACCCGATACAGTTTGTCGCGCACCCCGCGCATCACCTGCAGAATCTCCCGGTTATCCAAAAACTCGCAGAGCAGCAAATGAAAATCCGCGTCCAAACGCGTGCATTCGACCATGTTCTCAGCCTTAGCCGCCTTGGCCTGCGGCTGTAAATTGGCCTGTAGCCGACTGACCTGCTCGGAGTTCAGCCGCCCGGCGATCGACTGCACTACAAAAGCCTCCAACGCGATGCGAATATCGAAGAGATCGACGATCTCACGCAACGACGGTTCCCTCACTACGATCCCCTGCTGCGGCGACACCGCAACAAAACCCTCCGTCTCCAGCCGCTCCAACGCCGAGCGGAGCGGGGTTTTGCTCATATCCAACCGCGCCGCCAATTGCCGCTCGGAGAGAAAAACCCCCGGCGCGAACACCTCTTCGAGAATGAGTTTTTTCAGCTTCTCATAGGCCTGGTCTTTGAGCAATACCCGCATAGTGCCCTCTTGCCCATCGTTCATCTATTCCACTCCATAGGGTTCAATATACATTCGGTAAGGCACTGGCCAGAAGCTTTTCCGGCGTGGCCTCCGCCCGCCCGTATTCGGCGGCAATCCGCCCTTGGCCCATCACGTAAATCCGATCACATAGCCCTAGTATCTCGGGCATTTCCGACGAGAGCAATACCACCGCCAAACCACCGCGCGCCAATTCGTCCAACAATTGGTAAATCTCGGCCTTGGCGCCGACATCAATACCCCGAGTCGGCTCGTCGATCAGTAACACTTTGAGGTTTTCTTTTAACAGCCAACGGGCCAATAGCGCCTTCTGCTGATTGCCGCCACTGAGCTTAGCGATCTCCTGTTCTTGGTCCGGCGTGCGCACCTTCAGCCGCTCCACCAGCCCGCCCACTTGCCGCCGCTCAAGCCCCTCCTGCACATATCCCAGACGACAGAACTGTTCCAGCGCCGCCACACTCGTGTTCTCGCGCACGCTCAATTGCGCGAAAATCCCGTCGGCCCGCCGATCTTCCGGCACCAAGCCAAGCCCCAAATTCCGCGCCGCCGGCGGTTTATTGGCTGGCACCGGCACCCCCGCAATCACCACCGAACCGGCCAACCGCCGGTCCACCCCCATCAAGCCCCTCGCCAATTCAGTGCGGCCCGCACCCATCAAGCCGGAAAAACCAACGATCTCCCCCGCACAAACTCGGAAAGAAATGTCCTGCACCTGATCCGTCGTCAGCCCCTGCACCTCTAGCACCTTTTCACCCGGCTCGCGCCCCGCGGCGGGAAAACCCTGCCCCAACTCGCGCCCGACCATCAGCTCGATCAATCGATCTTCATCGAGGTCGACGGTCTCTTTGCAGGCGACGCGCTGCACCGTGACTCGGTCGGCCAACGCCATAATCTCATCGAGCTTGTGCGAGACATAGACCAGCCCCACGCCGCGCGCCTTGAGCCCAGCGATCAGCACGAAGAGTTTCTCGATCTCACGCGGGCTCAGCGCCGAGGTTGGCTCGTCCATAATGATCACCTTGGCCGCAAACGACAACGCCCGCGCGATCTCGACCAATTGCTGCGCGGCCACGCCCAAGTGCCCAACCTTGGTCTTGGGATCGACCTCTAGCCCGACCTCCGCCAAGAGCTTCTTCGACTCGTCGTAGAGCTCGCCCCAACGCACCCGACCACCGCGATCGTGCGGCAAGCGCCCGAAGAATAGATTCTCCGCCACCGACAACGACAAGACCAATTCTAATTCCTGGTAGACCACCGCGATGCCCTGGTCGAGGGCCTGGCGCGGGTGGCGGATATCCACCGCCCGCCCCGCGATACGGTAGCTGCCCTCTTCGAAATCATGCACCCCGGACGCAACCTTTATCAACGTGCTCTTGCCTGCGCCATTTTCGCCGACCAGCGCGTGAACCTCGCCCGCCCGCACGTCGAAATCCACGCCCTTAAGTGCATAGACCCCGGGGAAACGCTTGTGGATACCGACGAGCTCAACTAATGGTGTCATGAATTGCTTGCGGATGGAGGCGCCAACAGACGCCGCAGCAAACTCTGCTTGCGCCGGGTATCGAGATATACCGCCAGGATAATTACCGCGCCGCGCGCGATATCGTGGTAAAAGGACGACACATTGAGCAGTACTAAACCATTAGAGAGCACCGTCAGGATCAGAATCCCGATAAAGGCCCCACCCAAAGTCCCGATCCCGCCGGTCAAACTAATACCGCCGAGGATCACCGCCGCGATGACCTGTAACTCAAAACCCAAACCCGCGTTCGGTTGCCCGGAGTTGAGCCGCGAGGCCAAAATAAAAGCGCTCAACGCCGCCAGCACCCCACCGATTACATAGACCAGGACCCGCGTGCGGTCGACGGCCAAACCCGAAAGCCGGGCCGCCTGAATATTGCCACCAATGGCGTATATATACCGACCGAGAATCGTATGGTGTAGCACGTAATAGAATAGTCCAAAAAGTAAGAAGGCCAATAACACCGGTATTGGTACCGGCCCCCAATACCCGGTGCCCACCTCGACAAAACCTTCGACCTTGCCCTGGATCGACACCGCCTGGGTGCTGACCATCGCCGCGCCGCGCAAAATCGCCATAGTGCCCAGCGTCGCGATCAACGAATTGATGCCCGCCTTGGTCACCAACAGTCCATTGCACAAACCCACCAATGCCCCGGCCAATAGCGCCGCCAATAGCGCCAACCACACGCTGTCCATCTGGTTGAGTACCGCCACGGCGATGACCCCCGCCACCGCCTGCGTCGAGCCGACACTCAAATCGATCTCGCCGAGCAGGATGATCATCACCATACCGATTCCGGCGATGGCGATAAACGAGGCATCGCGCAGCACGTTCTTGATATTGGCCGCGCTGTAAAAGTGCGGCGTCAGCAACGAAATAACCAGGCAGAGCAGGACCAGGGCCAATAACAGGCCGGCCTGTTCGCTGTGAAAAATCCGTGAAATCAACTTGCCCATTATGGCATCATCGCCCGTACCGCATCCACCTTCAACGCAAAAGGCGGCTCGGTGCTGCGGTCGTAGAAGTCATCGATATTATCGCGGGTGAGCACGATCGTCGGCGTCTCGTAATGCGGCGGCAACTCTTCGCCCTTGGCCAGTTTCACCGCCGCGTCGACCAAAGACGCGCCGACAAAATTGGGAAACATCGCCAGCGCCGCCCGATAGGTCGTATCGCCCGTCAACGCCGCCTGTCCCACCGTACCCTCAAAACCAAAACCAATGGCCGTCAACTTCGATTCGTCTAGGCCCGCCGCCTTGTAGGCCGCCATACCGCCGGTCGTCGAATCGTCGTTGATCCCGTAGATCACATTGATCTGCGGATTCGCCGTTAGTGCGTCCTGCGCCGCCTTGAACGCCTTCTCCTTCATCCCCTGTCCGTCGACCTCCTGCACAATCTCATAGGCCATGCCCCCCTTTTCGAGCGCCTCCTTAAAGCCGTCGACCCGCTGCCGGCAATCCTCAAAGTTCGGCAAGCCGATCACCAGGATCTTGGGCTCAATGCCCTTCTCCTTGGCATATGCGACAAACCACTCCCCTGCCTTGACCCCGCCGACGTGATTGTCGATCCCGACATAGCTGTCGGCGCCAGGCACCGGGTTCGACTCGGTGAAGACGCGCGCGCCAACCTCCTTAGCCTGGCGCACGATCGGTCCCATTCGACGCCCTGCGCGAGAAAATTCTCGGCCTTAGAAATCTGTGCCGCGACATCGAGATTAGCATCCGCGACGAGCAGTTCGACGTCCAACTCCGCCGCGCGCGCGATAGCCGACTTGCTGATGTTTTGGTACCACTCGTGCGACATAAAGTTGATCACATAGCCGATTTTTATTTTTTTCGGTCCGCTTTCCTGTTGCCCGCAAGCCATAAGCGCGATAAAGGAAAACAGCAGCAGTTTTTTCAACATTATCAAATTCTCCGATTAAAAGCTAAGCTCGGTAAAAGTACGGTCTATTTCCCGGTAAGTATTTATATGCCCAGCGGCATCTCCAAACGAACATCTGCTTGCAAACAATCCGCAACGTGCTGATCGGTGGATGGCGCCGCCAACAACGTGCCCATCTTCCGCCAGACTCGACGCCCAGAACTCATCCGCTGATTGCTCTGACCGATACCAGCTGCGCTCAATAGTCTACCCTGCAAGCTCGCTGATCGACGCTAATGTGAGGTCCATACAAAAAATACCCAATGCCCCAATACCACCGGGATCAGGGCTGCACCAGGGTCCGGTTAGGCAAGTTATAAAGAGATCTCAGTCGCGCTTCTATATCGCATAATACACTAAGATGAGCTGCGTATCATAGATAATACACAGGGGGTTTCTGAAAAACCTCGCCTTGACCTCAGGCGTTGTTCGGGCGGAGAGGATAGCCGTGGCGGGTATTTTTAAGAGTGGGACAAGTGGTAAAAGGGCCTGGTCGGGCAGGGCGGTAGGAGTGGTCGTGACGACGCCCCGAGAGGCAGACGGCCCGGGGGACTATTAAAAACACTCGCCGTGGTCAGCCCCCCAGTGCGAGACGCACTCCACCACCTACTCCTTCACGGCCCCCGCCGTCAAGCCCTGCACAAAATACCGCTGCAACCCCACAAACAACGCGATCGGCGGCAAACTAAAAATCAGCGAAGCCGCGAACAACTGATCGTATTTATTGACGTACTGCCCCAAAAATGCCGCCCGTAAACCCACCGGAATCGTCAACGCCTGCGATTTCGTAAAGACAAAGGCGAATAAAAACTCATTCCAGGAAAGCAGAAAAGCGAAAGTCCCCACCGCGACGATGGCCGGCGCCGCCAAGGGCAGGATGATCATATAGAGCAATTCCAGCCTATTGCACCCGTCAATCAACGCCGCCTGTTCTAAATCCACCGGTATTGCACGGAAATAGCCATTGAGCAACCAGGTGCAGAACGGAATGGCAAAACCCGTGTAGATCAGTACCATGCCCACATGTGTGTCCAACAAACCCATCGTACGGATCACCTGAAAGAGCGGGATCAGGATCGATGAGCCCGGCAACATCTGCGACATCACTACCACCATCAGCAGGAACGTCGCCCCCTTAAAGCGAAAACGCGCGAAGGCATAGGCGGCGCAGATGCTAAACGCCAGCGAGATCAGCGCCGTCGAAAACGAGATCACCACGCTATTTATGAAATATTTCGCGAAGGGACCCGTATCCCACAGATCGACATAGGCGTCGAAGGTGATCGAGCGCGGGAAGATCAACGGCGGTGTCTGTGTCATCTCAGAAAGCGGCCTGACCGAAGTCGTTACCACCCAGATCAGCGGCATCACCAGCGCGAATACGAATGTGCCGCCCAAGCCATAAGCCAGCCAGGTGCGGATCTTGGCCTGCGTCTTAACTCGCATCGGCTTTTTTCCTCTCCTCGCGGAAGAGCACACGAATAAAGATCATGCTCATCGACAGTAGAAAGAGCAGCAGAATCAGCGCCGCCGCCGCGCCCTTGCCCAGGCGCAGATGCTCAAAAGCGATGCGATATATCGTGATCGGCACCACCTGCGTCGCCTTGGCCGGACCGCCTTCGGTCATGATAAAAATCAGCGCGAAGTCGTTGACCATCCAGATTGTCGCAAAGAGAAATACCACCCCGATCACGTGTTTGAGCTGCGGCAGAGTGACATGGAAAAAGCGCTCGAAAATATTGGCTCCGTCGACGTGCGCCGCCTCGTATAGCTCAGTCGAAACCCCCTGCAGACCTGCCAAGAGCATAATGGTGATATAGGGCATAAAGCGCCAAACATTGGCCACCACCACCGCGCCGACCGCCGTATCGGGCTGGGCCAGCCAGGCAATATTGGTGTCGATAATGCCCAGGCTCAACAGCCCGTAGTTGATCAGCCCGAAACTATCGTGAAAAAGCCAGCGCCACATATAACCGGTGACTACCGGGGCAATGGCCCAGGGCACCAACAAGAAGCCCGTAAAGACCGGTCGGTATTTCTTGATCTCGTTAAAGATCAGCGCCATGCCCAAACCCAATACAAAAGCGACCGGCAGCGAATACACCGTAAAACGCACCGAGCTCCAAATGCTATTGACGAAGGTGCGGCTGCCCAGCAGCTTGGCGTAGTTGGCCATGCCGACAAACTCATCACCGGCCCCGCGAAAGAGTTTCACAGATTGCTAAAGACCGGGTAGAGAATAATCACCACCAGGACCAGCATCGCCGGCAACAGGAAATAATACGGCGTCAGGTTTCGCCGCAGATTATTCGTACTAGTAGTCAAGTAAGACCTCGTTCACTTCCTCGGCGGCAAAATCCAGCGCCTCCTTGGGGCTCATCGTGCCGGTCAGCGCCATATTGACCGCGTCGGCAATATAGCGCTGGACTTGGGTCACGGCCGGATGTCCCGGCCAACCCAACCCGTTGGCGCCGGCCTCGGCCAACTGATCCAGATTGATATAGTTGGATTGCACGCCCTCGGCATAGGCCGCCTTCAGCGTTGGGATGCCGCCCATGATCGGATTGGGATTGCGCCAAACCGGGTGGTCCAGATCCAACGCCTTGATCACTTNNGATCGACACCATGATCACATCGAGCAGCGTGCGCGACTCGTGCGGGCCAATATGCTCAGTCGGTCTCGGCACCTGTGTTAATGCCAGATTTTTTAGATCAAATTCGTAATTGCCGTGCACGATATTCTGCCACCACGGCCCTTCAATCGAGAATGCCGCACGCCCCGTCGCCCAATGCGCCGCATTCTCGTCAAAAGCGTAAGCGGCACTGCCCGGCGGCATATACCCCTGATTCTTCATCGCCATCAAAAATTCCAACGCCGCCAGACCCGCCGGCCCGTTAAACGCCGCCTTGGTCCAATCCTCGTTGAACACCCGTCCACCGGCCTTGTACAAAAGCGGCAAAAAGCGATAGGCCGTATCGAGATTGACCCCGCCCGGCATCGTAAAAAGATCGACTCCCGACCCAGAAAACTCCGGTCCCAATGCCAACATCTCTTCCCAGGTCGTGGGTGCTTGCAAACCTTTCTTGGCCAGAATATCGGTGTTGACCGCTAGCACAAAGGGTAGCATCGTCACCGGCAGGCCATAGTGTTTGCCGTCGTATTCAACCAACTCCCAGACATTGTCAAGCACGCGCTCTTTGACGGCGGGGAAATCGGGAAAATTATCCAGCGGATACAAACCGCCCAATTCGCCGAATTCCACCGAATACTTGTGGTGCACCCGCACCACATCCGGCCCGTCGCCGACGATCGTCGTGCTGATCAGGCTCTCGCGCTGCGTCGCCCAGTCGCGAAATTCCAGCTCGATGTGGATATCCGAGCGACTGGCGTTAAACTCCGCGACGGCCTCTTGCACCCAATCGCGCAAACCCGGCACCCCGCCAAACTCCCACAGCACGACCGTTGTCGGTTCGCCTGAACGCGGCCCTTCATTCCCACCGCAAGCGGCAAAAAGCATACATAACGGAAGTATTATTTTTTTCAATGACATAACAGATATATATAAGGACACGAAGCCTCAAACAGCAAGGATTATTCCACATCCGGGACTTTGCATCCAGCCTTCAATATTCCTGCAAAATCTCATCGACTTCCGCCGCCGCCTGATCGAGCGCCTCCTGGGGGCCCAATGCCCCACTCATCGCCATATTCAACGCGTCGGCCATCGAACGCTGGATCTGGGTGATCGCCGGGTGCGCCGGCCAAGCAAGGCCATTCTTCCCGGCCGCCACCAGCACATCGCCATCGATAAATTCCGACTCGACCTCCGGCCCAAAAGCGACCTTCAGCGCGGGCAAGCCGCCCATCATTGGGTTGGGCGCGCGCCACTGCGGATCTTCGAGCCACAGCGCCTTAAGCACGGTCCAGGCCTCTTCAGGCACTTCCGAATACCCAGTGATCGACACCATCACCATATCCAACAAGGTCCGCGACGGATGCGGGCCAGGCGGCACCGCCGGCCCCGGCAGCTTAACCAGCTGCATCTTCTCCAGGGGAAATTCATAGGTATCGCCCAATACCGTCTGGAACCAGGGGCCTTCGATTGACAGCACCGCCTTTTCCGTGCACCACAAGGCCATATTCTCGTCATCAGCATAGGCCGCACAGGCCGGCGGCATAAAACCCTGATCTTTCATCGACAGCAAATATTCTAATGTCGCCAAACCCGCCGGCCCGTTAAACGCCGCCTTGGTCCAATCCGCATTAAAGACCCGGCCACCAGCTTTGTACAAAAGTGGCAAAAAGCGATACGCCGCGTCTTGATTCGCTCCGGCCGGCATCGTAAAGGCGTGCACGCCGCTTTCCTTGAGCACCGGCCCCATCGCCATCATGTCTTCCCAGGTCAACGGAATATCTAGCCCGTGCCGGTCGAGCAGATCCCGATTCACCGCCAATACAAAGGGCAGCACCAAAGTCGGCAGGCCGTAGTGCTGGCCGTCATAGGCGACATAGTCCCAGAGATTGTCGAGCACTCGCTCTTTGACGGCGGGAAAATCCGCAAAATTCTCCAGCGCGTACAACCCACCCAACTCGCCGAACTCCACCGAATACATATGATGCACACGAATAATATCCGGCCCGGCCCCGGCAATCGTCGAGGTGATCAAACTCTCCCGCTGCGTCGCCCAGTCCTTCGCTTCGAAATCGACGACGATCTCACTCTGCGACGCGTTAAACGCATCCACCGCCTGCCGCACCCATACATTCTGATTCGCAGAACCGCCGAACATCCATATCGAAACCGGCACCGGCTCACCGGGCACACGCTTGCTGCCGGACGAGCAGCCGACGGACAGTAACAAGCACAACGCGCCTATAACATTTACATATATATATCGCATGCCTGTACAGTAACCAAAGAACATCCCTCCCACAACAATTCCCTCCCTCTTCCTCTTTGCTTGGCACACCTCTTCATTTCTTCCCCTGCTAGACACACCCTCCTATTTTACTTTCTCTCGCGAGAAGCTGTGTGTGTGTCTCTTTGCGGCCGATTCGCCACAGACAGCACGGAATATTGGCGATGAGCTAGCACCGAGCGAAAAATGGCAGTGCGTCCTGCCCATCTAGCTGAGCACCGAGGGCTCAGATGAATTGCGCACCGCCTTGAACTGTATTCGACTCTGCCGCACCTGCACAACACCAAGGAGGGTACAACGGGCTAGATACGGGCACGCCGACACTCAGAAAGATGGACCGCCGCTGGGCGCAGTGCGAGACATTGAGCAGGATGAGCAGGACCATCTGTGGCTGGCTGTCGGCGGCAGTGGCGGGTGCCGTTTTGGCGGGCAGGGTTCTGTTTTTTTTACGAAAAGAATGGCCTAATACACAATACGGCGCAGTCGCTCCAACTGGTCAGGACGGTCTCTCTTGATTGTAGTGATGTCTCCACTGCTCAATTGGACAGTATTTAGAATCATCTATCATTGTCCATTAAAGGGCAAGCCAAAAAACCTCGCACTCCTAAAGTCAGACAATTGGAATGCTCCCGGCGAATTACCGCTCGTCGCCGAGACCGAGAAAAAGCGAAGCTATCATAAAGGTTGGGATTTCGTATCGCCAACGAGTTTTTATATACTGAAAATCCGTGACTATCAAACACGCACTTCAGAATTGAAAGCATATTTATGGAGAATCTTGGGATTGGCTACTTTCACCTTGAACTACTTGCGCCTGTTGTTGGCTGTAACTTTCTAGCAAACTATTAACAAGCGGCGGTTCATATTGTTCGGTGTCAGCTAAATAGTTTAAAACTGCTACCGCTGTTGTTGGATTGGTAGCAAGTGGGACTTGGTAGACATCGCAGAGTCTGCCAAGTGCTTCTATATCGGCATGATGGGGATGCGCTGAAAGCGGATCACGAAAGAAAATGACGCCACATATATTGTCAGTCGAGATCATTTGGCCGATCGCTTGGTCTCCCCCCAGAGGCCCAGATTTTACCTTTTTCGTCAGAACTATTTTTGCTTCTTTATACAACATTTCTCCCGTGGTGCCTGTCGCTACAAGTGGGAATTTATTAATTTTCTTCACATGGGATTGAACAAAACGAACCAGGGTTTTTTTCATTTCATTGTGTGCAACTAAGGCAAGGTATTTCGCAGAATCCTTAGTGAAAAAATATTCATTAGCCATTGCATTGTGCTTATATAACTGCTCAAATATTAATTTGCATTTAAGGGCTACTTTTATATCCTGCCGGAGCAGAGATTCATACGTTGAAAGATCAAACAATAAAACTTCTGTTGGCTCTACAGCAACGGCATCAGCAATCCGTATTCCTTGATCGGAAAACATGGCTTCGCCGAAAACATCTCCCTGAGTTAATTTTGCTATTCGGTGTTCGTTTAGATGGATATTCACCTCTCCACTGATGAGAAACATAAGTGAATTAGCTGGCTCACCTTTCGTTAGGATAATTGCATTTTCGGCATAAGTCTGCAGCGGCATTCTATCGATTAATTCGAGAATTTCATAGTCTGTTAGTTGTCCAGCTAAGGGAGATTTTTCTTTTAGAATATCGATTGAATTTTTATTACGTCTGTAACGCATTTTATTCCTCTCGCAAAGTGCTTAATAATAACAAGAAAATACGAAATTGGTCAAACCACATCGGTGCGTTTTCGGGTTTTCGGAAGCGACCTGCGTCAATAATTTGTGCCAAGCGCCTACTCTACATTCGCTAGGTCTGGTTTGGGGTTTCCCCGATGGGCGCTGAGGGGATGGCGGGCGAGAATGACCAACAGGGAATACCCCAAACCAGACCATCAACCACAAGCGAGCCATCTCATGCAAAACATCCTCATCACTGGCGCCACCGGCCTAATCGGCACCGCCACCATCGCCCATCTACACGACCGCTACAACCTAAGCGCCCTAAACCGCCGCCGCCTCACCACCATCCCCTGCCACCGCGCCGACATCACCAATCTCGAAGCCATCAAACCCGCCTTCAAAAAAATTGATACCGTGATCCACCTAGCCGCGCATATTGGCAACGATCGCCTAGCCATCCAACACGCCAATATCCAGGGCACGACAAATATCTTCGAAGCTTCCCTCAACGCCGGCGTGCGCCGCATTATCTTCGCTAGCAGCGGCTCGGTCGTCGGCGGTTATGGCCAATACACACCCTACAAAGAGCTGCTCGCCGGCGACTACGAGGCCATTGACGACACCTGGCCAATGCTCACGCACAAGTCCCCTTTGCACCCAACGGGCCTCTATGCGGCCAGTAAAGTCTGGGGCGAGGAATTAGCTCGCACATTCGCCGACGCCGGCCACTGCTCAGTGCTCTGCCTGCGCTTCGGTCGCGTAAACCCCGAAAACCGCCCAACGCAAGCGCGCGAATACGCCGTCTGGTGTAGCCATCGCGACGCCGTGCAGTCGATCGAAAAATCTATCGAGGCCCCGCCGACACTGCTCTTCGATACCTTCTTTATTAATTCCGACAACAAATACGGCTATCGCGACCTCGAACACGCCCACCAGATATTAGATTTCGCACCCGCAGACCGCGGCGAAAATTATCGCTGAAAAACGCGGCGCTTGTGTTTATCTTATAGCCCAAACCAAACCACGGAGACCCGAGCATGTTCAAAGCACTGCACACCATCCTACTACTCCTCCCCATCGGCCTCT
>LWDU01042541.1_pt1 | contig 16099 bp, 14 predicted proteins | sample 727161 | NCBI WGS metagenome assembly LWDU01 (sample SAMN04566230, study PRJNA314399) | hydrothermal vent metagenome | isolation source: deep sea hydrothermal plume seawater | place: Mexico: Gulf of California, Guaymas Basin | collected 2004-07-11 | reverse complement strand
CATGTAGCCAGCATGACGAGCAGGTGGGGGAACCGTCCAGCGGGCGACTATTCCAGGCGGAATGATTCAGGTAATATCAATATCGAAGGAGAAACGGATGAACCGGATCTGCATCGCTGCACTGATGACTGTGATGATCTGCGCCTCGGGGTGCGGACCGTCGGAGCTTGAGAGATACGAGGCCACTGAGAAGTTGCTGTCGGCGTGGGATAAGGACCTCCACGGTCCAAAGGCGGATTATATCCGGATACTGATCGAGGCGGGTGCCGATGTCACCGCCAAGGACAACTACGGCCGGACTCCGCTGTTGCACGCCGCCCGCTGGTTCGACGAGGCCACCCCCCCGGAGATCGTCACGCTGCTGATCGACGCGGGTGCGGATGTCAACGCCAAGGACGACGACGGCCAGACCCCGCTGCTGTTCGCCGCAGGTTCCTCGTCCCCGGAGGTCGTCACACTGCTGATCGAGGCGGGTGCGGATGTCAACGCCAAGGGCAACGACGGCTCGACCCCGCGGATGGTCGCCTCCACCCCGGAGATCATCACGCTGTTGATCGAGGCGGGTGCGGATGTCAACGCCAAGGACAACAGCGGCAGGACCCCGCTGAGTGTGGCCAAGAAGCCCGAGATCATCAAACTCCTCAAGGACGAAGAGGCCACCAATAAGTTACTGTCGGCCTGCTCGAAGGGTCATTGGCCCAACTATCCAAAGGCGGATTACATCCGGGTGTTGATTGACGAGGGTGCGGATGTCAACGCCAGGGACAATAACGGCGATACCCCGCTGTTGTATGCCGCCGGCTCCTCGCCCCCGGAGATCGTCACACTGCTGATCAAGGCGGGTGCGGATGTCAACTTCAGGGACAGAGAAGGCTTGACCCCGCTGACGTTCGCCGCCAGCCCCGAGATCATCCAACTCCTCAAGGCCGCAGGTGCCAGGGAGTGACTACGGGTGGAGCCACGACTGCTGGTGACCGAAGGAGGAACCGATGAACCGGATCGGTATCGCTGCACTGATGACTGTGATGATCTGCGCCTCGGGGTGCGGACCGCCGGTGCGGGAGAGAGTTGAGGCCACTGAGAAGTTGCTGTCGGCGTGGGATAAGGACATCCAAGGTTCAAGGGCGGATTATATTCGTGTACTGATCAGCGAAGGTGCGGATGTCAACGCCAGGGACGATATCGACAGAACCCCGCTGATGCACGCTGCCCGCAACTCCGAGTCCCCGGAGATCGTCACGCTGTTGATCAAGGCGGGTGCGGATGTCAACGCCAAGGACAAGCAAGACAGTACCCCGCTGATGTACGCCGCACGCTACTCCTCGACCCCTGAGATCGTCACGCTGCTTGTGGAAAAGGGCGCAGAGGTCAACCCCAGGAATAGCGCAGGCTCGACCCCACTGATGTTCGCCGCCCTCAAGACTCCGGAGATCGTCACGCTGCTGATCGAAGCGGGTGCGGATGTCAACGCCAGGACTCTCACAGGCTGGACCCCTCTGATGTACGCCTCGTCCCCGGAGGTCGTCACACTGCTGATCGAGGCTGGTGCGGTTGTCAACGCCAAGAACGACGGCGGCATAACCCCGCCGGGGTGGGCCAAGAACCCCGAGCTCATCCAACTCCTCAAGGCCGCAGGTGCCAAGGAGTGACTACGGGTGGAGCGACGACTGCTGGTGACCGAAGGAGTGAGGCACGCCGGGAGGCACACGGGGCGCATTTCGAGTATCGGGGCCGACAAATTACAAACAGCGTCCAGTCGTAAGACCAGACGCTGTCGAGTTTCAGATTGGTGGGCGATACTGGACTCGAACCAGTGACCTCTACGGTGTGAGCGTAGCGCTCTAGCCAGCTGAGCTAATCGCCCTCAAGGTTAAAAATTGGTGCCGAAGAGAGGACTCGAACCTCCACCCGGTGTGAACCGGACCAGGACCTGAACCTGGCGCGTCTGCCAGTTCCGCCACTTCGGCACGACCGAGATGGATATCCTCATGGAGGACAGAAGTCAAGTCACTGTGACGATCTGGCCCGAACCGTGGTACAAAAATGGCCGAGAATCGAACCAATACAGCCTTTTCAGGGATGGAATCCGAGATCCGATGAAGATCATCGCCCAGAACCGCCGTGCCCGCCACGAATTTGAGATCCTCGAGACATTGGAGGCGGGAATCGTCCTGCAGGGCTCCGAGGTCAAGAGTCTGCGGGCGGGAAAGTGCGAGATCGTCGATGGATTCGTGAGGATCGACCAGGGAGAAGCGTGGATGCTCAAGGTCCATATCTCCGAGTACAGCCATGGTGGCTATTCCAACCATGAACCGACTCGAAAGCGCAAACTGTTGATCCATCGTCGAGAGGTGCATCAGTTGCGAGTCAAGATGGAAGAGAAGGGGCTGACGGTGGTTCCGTTGAAGATCTACTTCAACGAGAAGGGACGCATCAAGGTCGAGATCGCGGTTGGGCGTGGCAGGAAGAGCCACGACAAGCGTCGCGCCAAGAAGGATCAGGAACAGAAGAGAGAGATCCAGCGAGCGATGAGAAGAGGCGACTGAGCGGGTCTACGGAGCGGGTCTACGGAGCGGGTCTACCGGCTGGATTTCGAAGGGCGTCGCTCAGTTTGGCTCGGCGGAAGCTCGCTGGCACAACCGATCCAGTTCGCTGGCTTGTTCTTCGAGCATCGGGTCGCCACTTTTAAGCAGACTTTCGACCTCCTTGGCGAGCAGGTGAATCGGCTGGTAGCCGTAGATCCCTGCGGCTCCCTTCAACTGGTGCAGCAATTCTGCCGCATCGTCGATGGATCCACCCCGAATCAACTCGAGGATCTTGCCGGAACGAATCGGCAAGTCGATGACGAATGCGCTCACCAGGTCGAGGAATTCTGGATCGTTGGCCAGTTTGCTGAAGATCGGGGTGTCTGTCATCGTTCTCCTGTGGTCTTCGCCCTCCTGTTAAAGGGAGATGAGACTTGGACGGTAGTTATCGGATATGATAGATAAGATCGGAGACTGAGGGAACAGATAGCGGTGCAGATTCGTCATCTTTGAGGTACTCTATATGTAGTGAATTCCAGATAGGGAATCGTCGAAGTCCTTGGTCGGGGTCATCTGTCGTGTCGATGAGGTGTCCAGGGCCAGCGGACCGTCGAGTAGATCGTCAAATAGATCGTCAAATAGATCGTCAAATAGATCGTCAAATAGATCGTGAATTAGAAGGGGGCGAAACGGTTTCGACCGGACGTCGGAATGGAGAATGGCAGGTGGAGGTGATCCGGAGGCCTCCTAAAACACCGGATAAAACTTTTTAATTGTGAACAACAACTTCGCAATGGCTGCCTAGTTTAACTAAGCGCCCCTTCCACCACGGTCTGTCCGTGATCGTGACTGGAGGGCCAAATTTACGGACTGGCCGAAGAAGACCCTGCCGGTGATCTTCCAGGCGAGATTGAACCGGCGCTCGCGGCTCGGATCCTGTCCGTCGGAGCCGTTCGCGAGGCAATAAATGGCGGACTAAGCCTGTAGATGTTCTTCTGGAAGCGTTTCGGGACCCGGGTTCGACTCCCGGCGCCTCCACTTCTTTGCTGCATATTTCGGTTTGCGATCTGGCCAGGTAGACGATCTGGGCTGGCGCTGTCGGTCTCGTGACTTGGGTTCCGTGACTCGGGTTCAGTGACTCGGGTTCAGTGACTCGGGTGCGGGATGGGTCGTGTGGCGTGGCCGTGTCGTGGCCTCGGACGGCTGACAGAAGTGCCGGTTTCACGAAGGGAATCACACTTGCCTGGTCCTCCCGACGCTCCCGACGGGGGCATCATCATCTGGAAACCTCGAGGACCATCTTCTCGAGCGGTTCTCGACCAGGTGCAACGTCAACTGCAGTGGGGGGGAATGGGCCATTGCGGCACCCTCGACCCCCTCGCCAGCGGAGTGATGGTCATCATCGGCGGCGCCGCCCGCCGCTTCCAGGAGTTGCTGACGGTGCACGACAAGACCTACGTTGCGACCGTCTGGCTCGGCATGATCAGTGAGACGGAAGACGCCGAAGGTCCGCTCTCATCTCCTTATCCAGCGAGCCCGATTCCGCCACTCTCTCAGATCGAAGCGCAACTGTCTCGTTTCATCGGCACCATCGATCAGGTGCCGCCTGCGCACAGTGCGGTGCGCGTTGGCGGTCGGAGATCGTATCAGCGAGCTCGCGAGGGCGATCGGACTGCGCCACCGGCTCGATCGGTCCAGGTCGCTTCGATCGAGACACTGGAGCAGGAATCGTCGCGTTTACGATTGAAGATCCGCTGTGGGCCCGGCACCTACATTCGCAGCATCGCCCGAGATCTGGGACAACAGCTCGGCTGTGGTGCTTCCTTGATGGCGTTGCGTCGGACCGCCAGTGGTGATTTCGATGAATCGATGGCGAAGCGTCCCGACCAGGTCGGACCCGCAGACTGGTGGCCGCTCGAACAATTGCTGGAGCATCAGCCGCGTGTCGAGGTCGATGCGGAGCAGGCGGTACGGCTGGGACATGGCCAGGCGCTGTCGTTGGATGATCTCGACGTCAGCGGCTCTCCAGTGGAGCAATCGCTAGTGGTGTGGAGCGAGCAACGGGTGCGAGGTGTTGCCCAGATCACGCGAGAAGCGCTGCGGCCACGGCGCTGGCTGGCCGCACGAAACGAAGCCGCACAAAACGAAACGGCGAGAAGAGAGTTGGATCGCAGCTAGCGCCTGCGGACACTCACAGTGGTTGGATCACTCGCGGTGGTTGGATAGATGTGGTTGGATAGATGTGGTTGGATAGATGTGGTTGGATAGATGTGGGTCGCGATCGCTCCTGCTGCATCACGCTCTTGCTGCTTCACAGTTTCCGCAGCCTCTTCAAGGTTTTTCCAGTTTCACCGCATCGATGGTGATCTGTTTCGGGTGCGATGGCGGAACCGTCATCAGGTACAGCGACAGCAGGTCGGACCACTCCAACGCCTCATTCATCGACAACTGCTTCGTCAGGTCGATGCGGAAGTGATTCCAGCCCGGTTTCTTGAGGGTGAAGTGGTGGTAGTAGCAGTTTCTTCGCAATAGCCCTGTGAGCCCCCCGGCGCCCGCCCACGCCTGGTTGGGGCCGATGGGATCGGTGCCAAAGAAGAGCGTGAACTTGCCAAAATTGTCATCCTCATTGAAGATGGAGAAACGGATCCAGCGGTAATCCTCCATCACCACATCTTCGATGGTTGCGATCGGAAGACGACCAAAACTGAGCCCGGCAAAACCCTGACCGCCACCGGAACGCCACTCGAGCGCCCCTTCGCCCTCGAAGATGCGCTCGGGATCGCGGGTGATGCGACTTCGGTCCTTGGGTAACGCCTTGCGTGCGGCTTCCTCGACCTCGATCGGTGTCTCCTCGAAGGTGGCGAGATCGAGGAAAAGTTCGGGATAGACCCTCTCTTCCAGGGCATCGATGGCGGTCGCCAGCGGTGTTTCACCATACTTCTTTCGCAGTGTGGCTACCGCACTCCACGCCTTGCGGTAGGCGCCCTTCTGCAGATCTTCAGTGGCGCGGTCCAGGGATTTGCCCCCCTTGCACGCCTTCTCCCACGCCTGGATCAGCTTTCGCGAGCGGCTATCGGCACTGGCCTTGCGTGCCACGGCAAAGGAGCGGCCCGCATCGCGCCAGGCGAGCTGTTCAAACTGTTCTTGTCCCTCGATGAAACTCTTCTTCCCCTCCTCGCTGTCGAAGGTGGGGGGGTCGACCTTTTCTTCCGCCGGATCTTCAGCGGAATCCTCGTCGAAGGAGAGGGACATCCAGGAGAGAGACATCCAGGAGAGAGGCATCCAGGAGAGAGGCATGCAGGAGAGGGAATTCGTCGAGGAGTTGCGCCCCTGCTCGCCTTCGAAGGCGTGAGCCGAGGGTGCTGCGACGGCGCCGTTCGTCAGCATTAGCAGCAGTAGAGTGGCGGCGCAGCAGCAGGAAATCGCAGAATTCAATTTGGTCGACCCGGCGAAGGAAGCGGATTCGGATGCAGATTCCGACGTGGATTCCGACGAGCCGGAGCGGCCGCAAGGATGGAGTCGATGCATCTGGATCTCCTGTTAATCATCGGGAACTCCTGTCGAAGGGGTCCCTGGATGGCGACTGCGAAGATTCGAACACAGAAATTTCGCTCTGGCGCCGTTGTGCCGCTATTCTAGGGCCCAAGGAGGATTCATCCAGTGGCACCGTTGGCGAGACGACTGAAACAGAACCCCTGGAGCGCCGGGATCGGCGTGTCGCTCTCGATGCGGGGGCTCCTGCTCTTTACAGCGGTGTGCCTGGCCAGCTGCGATGGAGGTGCGGGGGGGGCACAAACTGGCGAACCACAGCGCAGCGGAGCACAGAGTAGCGAACCCGCTGGCAGCGGACCATCTGCTGGCGACCCGGGAGTCTCGCCGCCGCGCTCGGCCGCAGGCGTCGCGACTCCCACTGCCAGTCTACAGAGGTCGGACCTGCCCGATGTCACCGACGAGATGCGTGAGAATGCGGCAGATCAGGTGATGGGTTCCTGCAGTCGCTGCCACGCTCCGCTGCCGGCAGATGTCTTGCCTCGCCATGCGTGGGAAAAGGTCATCCTTTCGATGGCAGAGATGGTGGGCGAATGGGGACAGCCCGCCGCCACTGCCGAGGAACTGGCCATCGCCTTGCACTGGTACGAGCAAAATGCTCCCGAAAGTCTCGAGTTCACGCGCCATTTGCCGGAGCTGGATCTGCAATTCGAAACGGTCGAACTGACCCCTCGCGGACTGGAGAGGGAACGCATCCCCGCAGTCTCGGATCTGCTTCGATTCGAGCAAGAGGATGGATCGGCTCGGGGAATCCTCGTTTCGGAACTGCGCAGCCGTCGGTTGATGCTCTTGCCACTCGGGCCAGTGGGATCGATGCCGTTGATCCCGTTCCTGCCGTCGGTCGATTTTCGCTATCCCGCATCCCTGAGTCAGCGGGACCTCGACGGAGTGGGGGGGCCGGATCTGCTGATCGCTTCGATCGGTGGAATGAATCCGGGCAATGAGATCCAGGGAGGGGCCTGGCTGGCACAGTCGGGGCAGGGGCGCTGGAGTGGCAAGCGAGTCGGGGAAGCACTCGCTCGCGCTTGTGATCTGAAAGGGCAAGATCTGGATGGGGATGGTGATGTGGATCTGGTGGCCTGCGCTTTCGGTTTCCGCGGACCGGGACAGCTGCTCTGGTTGGAGAATCAAGACGGCGAGTATTCACAGCACCAGATCGATCGTCGCGATGGATTCGTGGCGGTCGAGGTGGAAGATATCGATGGAGATGGTGATGCCGATCTGATCGCATTGCTCTCACAGCATCATGAGATGGTGATGCAGTTCACCAATGACGGATCCGGTAACTTCACCCCCCAGGTGTTGCTGCAGTGGCCTCATGCGGCCTGGGGCTCATCCGGCATGGAACTGGTCGACCTCGATGGAGATGGGGATCGTGACCTGGTCCTGGTCAATGGCGATACCCTCGATGACAACACACCGAAACCGACTCACGGAGTTCGCTGGATGGAGCGGATCGGCTCCACTTTTACCACCTTGCATGAAATCTTGCGATTACCCGGCTGCGAACGCGCTGCGGTGGGCGATCTCGATGGCGATGGAGATCTCGATGTGGTGGGTGCTGCATTCATGCCCCAGGTCGACCCGGCGACCTGGAAGAATTGGGACTCGCTGGTGTGGGCGGAGAATCAGGGGAACGCCCGGAAGTGGCAGGTGCGGACGCTGGAAGTGGGCAACCCGGTGCACTCTGCCGTGTTGATCGAGGATGTGGATCAGGACGGCGCCGCCGACATCGTGCTGGGCAACTACGTGTGGCTGCGGTCGGACAGTACTCCATCGGCACGGCGCGACTACCTGACCGTCTGGCGCCGCCGCCGTTGAGGGGGCCGGCGAGGCGGCTGCCTGCAGCCCTCCATCGTTAACCGACCACTCCCCGTTCTTCTGGACGATCTCTCGGTGAATCATCTTCGGGTGACTCATCGGTTGGCGCAGGATCGGCCTGCTGCGGTTCTGTCGGCAACAGTTGCAACTGTTGCTCGACCTGTTGCAGCAACTGCTGGTACAACTCGGCGGAACCCGGTTGCAGTCGCGCGGGGTCGACCATCTGGAGCAATCGCATGGCGTTGCGTGGCTTGCGTAGTTTTTGTTGCACTCGCGCCTCGAGGATCGGCGCCAGCGAGCGATCGGGATCGATACGACGAGCGCGTTGGAACGCATCGAGTGCCTTGTGCAGATCTCCATGACTCTCCAGCAACTGTCCGAGATTGATCCATGCGCCGCGATAGCGCGGCTCTTCCGCCACCGCTCGCTCGAAACAGATCCGTGCCTGCAGCGGATCGACCGGCGCCAGCAACGCACCGAGACTGTTCCAGGATGGGGAGTGGTCTGGCCTGGTGGTGGTCGCCTGACGGAACAGTTCGAGGGCCCGCGGTATATCTCCGGCTTGCTGGGCGATGTGCCCCAGGTTGTGCAGCGCCCGCACATCGTCTGGATCCTGTTCGAGACTACGCCGGTACCAGCGGGTCGCCTCCTCCGGTTCGTCTCGCTGTTCGTGGACATATCCGATGGCGACCGGGTCGATGCAATAGTCCTCCACCAGCGCCCGGCTCGGCACTGGAATCGCCAGCACCAGCAGCCACACCCCGAGGTACAGAAACAGCGAACGCCATCGCAGTCCCAGGGTGGCCAATCCACGACCTGCGACGATGCAGCCGAGCGCCATCAGAGGAACCCGGTAGCGACCTGCGATGAAGAAGGCCCAGGTGGTCAACAGCAGCATCAGCATCGCCACCCGAACCGGCCACTCCTCTTCGGCTAGGCCTCGTCGACTGATCAGTAGGCCCACCAGGATCAACGCCACCAGCGGGCCGCTCGCTCCGGGGAGCCAGGCGAGGATTCTCAGAGGTAGATTTCGTCGAGTCTCATCGACCAGATTCTTGTTGTTGGGGACATCCTGTGCCGAGATCAAGGCGGCGCCCTTGCGCACCATCTGACGCGCCCACTGCAGTGGATCGGCGACCATCTCATCGAGTGCGAGCTGGTAGTAATGACGACTGCGTTGCGATGGTTTGGAGAGGTGAGAGGATTTTTCCAGTAGCCGATTCCAGCGTGGTCCGGCGGCGACCGAGGTCAGTCCATCTTCACCGATGCCATCGCCGGAGCGATTTCCGATGTAGAAGTTGATGCCGCCGTTGGAACTGATCAGCACCAGATCGTCACCACTCTTCCAGTTGAGAGTGGCGATCGGTAGCAAGGTCAGGGCGCAGGCTCCCAGCAGTGCGCCGGAGTGGACCAGGCAAATGCTCCAGCGACGCGGTTGTAGCAGTGCCACCAGTGCCAGGCCCACGGCTACCGGCAGACCGGTTGCCCGGGTGATGGAAGCCAGGCCGATCGCCATGCCGACCTGGATCCAGCCACTCCAATGACTTGTAGCCAGCGCGTTTCTGGCGAGGGAGACGCTCAACAGGATCAGGAATGTGAAGACGGTGGTATCGAGCATCTGTCCGCAGAAGAAGACCGGCATCGAGGCGATCGCATAGAGCCCGCTCGCCAGCAAGGCGGCTTTACGACCTGCGGTCAGTGCGGTGATCTGCAGGATCAACAGGGCAGAGATGGAATCGAGAAGGCACTGGAAGACCTTCACCGTCCAGGCGAAGGAGGCGGGAACTCCCTGAGCAGTACTGCCGATGTCTGACCAGGGTAGCGCCAGCAGTGTCAACAGTGCCGGGTAGCCGGGAGGTTTCCAGTAGGGGGTCTCGTGTCGTGGACCGTGTTCGAGGAAGCCACGCGCTTGATCGACATTGGTCTGCTCGTCGATGATCGGATAAAGAAACGCTGGATCGGACACGCTCGAATCCGCCACCGACCACAGTCGGATCGAGAAGGCCAACAGGAACACCCACCAGCGAGTCCGTGGGGATGGAATCCAGAGATCTGTCATCATCCAGTTCTCAACTTCCGACTACTGCAAGCCCTCCCTGAATTCGATCGGGCTGTCGATTCCACTGACCATCTGGAAGGATCTTTCGGGATCGAAGTGGCCTAACTTTTCAGGACCTTGACGAGTGAAGCGGTAGGTCGCTCCGGCGGAGTCGTAGGAGCCGATCACCTGGAATCCGGCATCGTAGATGTTGTGGATCATGGTGGTGATCTCGGAGCCGCCGTCGAGCACCGTCACCTGGCGGGAACCGACGAAGCCGACCAGTTCACCCGCGGTCATCGCTCGGCTGTAACTCTCCTCGGTCACCTGGGTCGAGGTCGAAGAGGATCGGGCGCTGTCGGACAAGGAACGGCTATCGGTCCTTGTCGCTGGCGGGGAGCCGCAGCCGCTCGACCCCAGGACCATCAACAGCCCCAGCGGCAAGATCCAGCGGTGGCGAGATCTTCCGATCTCTGGGCGGAGGATCGATCGATCGCAGTGTCGGGAGACGGGCTTGCTGGAGAAGTTCATTCTTCTCTTCCTTCCGGGGAGATTCAGTCTCTGGTCGGGCGGTGATCCTGCGGTAGGATCCGATCGGGGGAACTGGACTCGATCCTGTCACCCGAAGAAAGGCACCTCGATGATGCAGAGCCTATCGGAGCAGGCCGATCTCTTCTACTACCTCTTCCAGTGCATCTTGTGTCTGCTGTCCCTGCTGGTGATCACCATCGGATTGCCCGGGCAGCTGTTGCCGGGGCTGGCAGCACTGGGCGTGTGGCTTTTGGGGTGGGGTGGAGAAGAGACTGATCTTCCGGCGGTGAGCCAGGAGGTGTGGTACTTGCTGGGCGGTGCAGCGCTGGCAGAACTGGTCGAATTCGTCTCCGGCTGGTTCGGTGGGCAATCGGTCGGGGCGACGCGCCAGGGGTCGGTGGGAGCGATGCTGGGTGGCTTCGTCGGCGGGATCCTCGGCAACTTGATCCTCCCCATCATCGGGGGGATTTTTGGCGTTCTCGGCGGCACTTTTATCGGTGCTTACCTGGGAGAGAAGCGTGCACTGGAGCAACAACAACCCGATTCGGACACTTCGAGCGATGATCAGGAGAAGGCGATGAAGGTCGGAATGGCGTCTCTGATCGGACGGATTCTGGGCTTGATGGCGAAACTGGCATTCACTCTGGTCTGCCTGTTCTACTTCATCGGTCAGTTGATCTTCTAACCGCTCCGGCACTTCGCTGGTCACCGTGGATGCGTCACAGAACCGCTCCAGGAGAGGGGAATCGGCACTGCTTCCCGGCTCTTGCTGCGGCTTGCTTGACAGATCTGACAGGGGGGATATATTTCAGTCTCTGGCCGACGGTAGGGTGAGATCCGTTCTCGCAAGACGATGGGCCAGGAGGGTTCCCTGCGGGGAATGCGTCGAGGTTCGCGACTACTGGGGAAGTAGCTCAATTGGTTAGAGTCCCGGCCTGTCGAGCCGGTGGTTGCGGGTTCGAGTCCCGTCTTCCTCGCCAGTCGCGAACCTGGACATCGTTTTTCTTTCTTCTTCCCATCATCTATTAATTCCATCTTCTCACTGCTCCGATCCATCGCATCTCTGCACCGATCGTGAGTTCTGATCCTGCTGCGGATTCGATTCTCAGCCGCTCCTTCATCATCTCCTCCTTTCTCATCTCCATCGACGATCGCCATTCCAGGGGTCGCACCTTCGGTAACTCCCCTTCTGGAATTCGCAATACCCGCGGGATCGGACAGCCGTTAGCGTCCTTCCCCAGCGGTCCGATGCTGCACCCTTGCACCGGAGGTGGGTCCAGAGGATGCTCCGGGTGGAAGTGAGGTTTGTATGACGGTGGGAGTCTGTTCCTGGTCATTGCGTCCTGAAGGACCGGATGATCTGGTCGCAAAGGTGCTGGAGACCGGAGTGGGCGCTGTCCAGCTGGCGCTCGATCCGTTGCGCCAATCGTGGGGCGTGGTCGAAACCCTCGTTGCGCTCGAAGGTGCCGGGATCGAGGTGCTCAGTGGCATGATGATGATGGAAGGGGAGGATTACTCCACCTTCGAGACGATTCAAGTCACCGGTGGTGTTCGTCCGCAACAGACCTGGGAAGCCAATCTGGAAGCGGCTCGCGCCAACGCCCGGATCGCCAGCGAGGCGGGCATCGACCTGGTCACCTTCCATGCTGGATTCATTCCTCATTCCCCCGATGACCCGGAGCGAGCTCAGATGCTCGATCGCTTGAAGACACTCGCCACTGAATTCGAGCAGCAGGATTGCCGGGTGGCACTGGAAACGGGGCAGGAATCGGCCGCCACCCTGGTCACTGTGATGGAAGAACTGGAATCGCCTTCGATCGGTGTCAACTTTGATCCGGCGAACATGATCCTCTACGGCATGGGAGATCCGATCGCTGCCCTCGAATTGCTGGCGCCATACATCTGCCAGCTTCACATCAAGGATGCGTCCCCGTCTGCAGTGGCAGGCGAGTGGGGGAGTGAACAACCGGTGGGGGCAGGGGCGGTCGATTGGTCCGCCTTCTTCGCCCTGCTCGAGCAGCAATCGTTGGACGCAGACCTGGTCATCGAACGGGAGGCGGGGGATCAGCGAGTGGCCGATGTGATTCATGCGCGCCAGATGATCGAGGCGCAGCTGGGAGGGATCGCGCGATGAGCACGTTGGGAATCGGAATCGTCGGATTTGGATTCATGGGTCGTACTCACCTCGAGGCGTATCGAAGGGCTGCAAAGGATCGGTTCGATTGCCAGGTGAGAGCGATCTACAGCCTCGACCCGCCAGGATTCGGAGGCGAGGGCAATGTCCAGACGGGCGCCGATGATGAGGTCGACCTCGATGCGCTGGGGATTCGCTGGAGCGAGCAGATCGAGCAACTGCTGGAAGCGGACGATATCGACCTGATCAGCATCTGCACCCCGACCGATACTCATATCGATCTGGCCATCGAGGCGCTCGAACAGGGCAAGCATGTGTTGCTGGAGAAGCCGGTCGCCTTGACCAGTTCCGAGGTCCAGCGACTGATCGATGTCGATGGCAAGACTGATTCCCTCTGCATGCCAGCGATGTGCATGCGATTCTGGCCCGGCTGGTCGTGGTTGAGAGAGATGGTGCAATCGGCACAACTGGGCCCGGTGAAGAGTGCGTTTTTCCAGCGGATTGGTGCTGCGCCCGGTTGGAGTCAAGATTTCTATCTCGATGAGAAGCGCTCCGGCGGGGCTCTGATGGATCTTCATATCCATGACGCAGACTTCGTGGTTGCCACCTTTGGAGTGCCGGATGAAGTCAGTACCAGTGGCACCCGCTCGCAACTGGTCACCCAGTACCGATATCCCGACGGTCCGTCGTCGGTGGTGGCGGAAGCGGCGTGGTACCCCGATCCCTCCTACCCTTTCCAGATGCGATACCGGGTCGGGTTCGCTGATGCGGTGGCAGATTTTGACCTCTCGCGGGGAGCTGAGGCTCTCCATCTTCATCGTGGTGGAGCAGTGGAAGTGATCGAACTCCCGACCGGCAATGGCTATGACGGCGAGGTCCGACACCTGCTACAGGCGATCACTGACCGATCGGAGCGGATCCACCCCGATCTTAGTGAGGCATGTACGGTGCTTCAGATGGTCGAGGCGGAGGGCCAGAGTATCGATGAAAATAGAGCGGTAAAGATGGTTCGAAGCCGCGGACGTGCTTGAAAAAGAAAGGAAGGGGATCGGCGATTGGCCGATCCCCTTCCGGGTATTCTGGTTTTCTCACACCCGATGTACCTCTACAGGCAAATGGGGTAACTGAAGCAATCTGCAGCTTCCTGACCGGGAGCGGTTCCACAATCGGGGTACGGTGCCGGCGGTGCGGCACCTTCGAGAAACTGGAACTGGATCACGAAGGTCGGGTCGGCGACATCGAATCCTCCATCGGCATTGGCGTCGGAGGCCGCTTCGCAGTCGAGGTGGACTCCACCGAGGAACAGGTCACTGAGCATCCAGATGGCATCCGCCACGTCATTTCTTCCGTCGGCGTTGGCATCGCTTCGCAGATAGGCAGTGATACTCGCAGCCACCAGGGTGATGGTCGCATCCTGGGTCTCGGCAGCGATCGAACCTCCGCCGACCACCATCACATTGGTGACATTGGGGGATCCGAGTCCACTGGTCCAGCTGAGGCTGGTCGCGGCACCATCGGTGTCTCCGGTCAGTGCTCCCGCGACCGTCGAGTAGGCCACTTCTGCCACCGTCTCCTCGGCAGTGAAACTGATCGTCTCTGCTCCGATGAAGGAGTAGACACAACCGAGAGTGATCCCGTCAGGGTAGATACTGGAGTCTGCGAAACTGGGACCGTTGCCACCATCGAGGGCGGCGACCGGGCCAGCCAGAGTCACCGAGGTGGCCTCGAGCAGGGTCGAATCGTGCCCCAGTCCCATCGAGAAACCCTGGGTGTTGTTGGGGAAGGGAGCGCCGAGCGCACTGTTATCGGTCTCGAATACCTGTAGAGCGACGGAGAATCCGGAGACTCCGTCATCGGGGTTGTAGGCGGCGGTGGTATCGGAAGCGACGTAGGTGAAGGTCGGTCCAGGAATGTCGATGACTTCCATGTTGCCGGCATTCTGGGTCGGAACCAGTGAAGCACCACCGATCACGGCGACCGTCGTGACCACCGGAGATCCGAGGCTGTTACAGAACTGAACCGGGTAATTTCCCGGATTTGCAGCGGTGTCGATGGCGTAATCGGCACTCGACATGGTCAAGGTCTGCCCCTCGGGAATCGGGTTACAGCCGGTGAAGCAAATCACCACTCCCTGGGTCCAGCCCCCCGGGTAAATCGAGGACTGATTGAAATCGACTGCGTCACTCTCTTCGTTGTGGACGAGGCTGACGCTTCCGATGGAACTGTCGTGACACATGCCAAAGGACCAGCCCTGAACTGCGCCGCCGGAGCCAGAGTTATCGAGAGTTGCGGTGATGTTCATGGTGCCACCCGCGGCTGCGGAGTCACTTCCGGCGCTGAAGATCTGAGCCTGAAGTGTCGACGAGCCGAGCAGGCCAAACAGAAGCCCGATCGTGACGAAATACATGCGATACATGAGCAGGATTCCTCCCAGAGAATAACCGTTCGAAGTGCCTACGATACAGGACCGGCAGGCATGACAAGGACATACTAGCCTAGACAATAGGCTTGTTGATAATAGTGCCGGGTGGAGGGTATAGGTGCAAGTAGTTAATGTTAACTTACGGCTGCGTACCGATCAAAGGAGCGTATCTGGCCTAAAATGTTCGAATTGACAGGTTTCTGAATTGCAGTCGAGACCCGTGGGACTGCAATTCAAGCGGACCTTTGTTAATGATGGCCTGGTCCCGGTCCCAGTAGTTTTCCAGCACCACCTCATCGACCACTCTTTGACCATTGAGATCGACCGTGACTCGCTCGCCGCGCATCTGGATGCGGAAGTGATTCCACTGGCCGGGGGGATGATCTGCAGCGACCCGCGGGCGTGACGGGCCCACTTGATTATTGTAGAGCCCGCCGGAGCCCTCCGGATGTTGCGCGATATCCCAGATTTGCACCTGTGGGGAGCCTCTCAGGTAGATGCCGCTATCTCCGCCCGGCTCGATCATCCACTCCACTTCCAGCTCGAAGTCGGAGAATTGCTCGATGGTGCAAAGATGCGAGCCGTGGCCATCAAAGACCAGCATCCCCTGGTCGACGCTCCAGTGCTCGCTCATCTGCTGATCTGCCAGTTGCTGCGCCTCGGCCAACTGTGGGGGCGTCATCTCGGCTCGGGAGTAGGGGTTTCCGACCAGCCCTTGCCAGCCCTGCAGCGTCTGTCCGTCGAACAGAGGCTGAGCGGTGGATCGGTGCGCGGGCCCCTGGCAACCGCTCGTCAGGGTCAGCAGCAAGCTGATCAGCAGGTAGATACGATTTCGCAGTGGATCCTTCATCGGTACGCCTCCCGTCGAAACTATGCCACAGCGACCGCGATCGAGCCACCCCGGTCGGTCGTGGCCCCCTGCGGCTAGATGGCTTACGATCTCTCCACCGGAATCAAGGTGGTACGGCGGGGTTGTGTACCCCGCGGGAGGAGTTGCGTGTGTCGGAGAGTGATGTGGGTGGGGTGCTAGACGCCCCTCTCAAGACGGATCTACGGGTTCGTCTATCTGTCATGATGTT
>LWDU01044242.1_pt1 | contig 16102 bp, 15 predicted proteins | sample 727161 | NCBI WGS metagenome assembly LWDU01 (sample SAMN04566230, study PRJNA314399) | hydrothermal vent metagenome | isolation source: deep sea hydrothermal plume seawater | place: Mexico: Gulf of California, Guaymas Basin | collected 2004-07-11 | reverse complement strand
GTTTTACCATGGTCAACGTGACCGATTGTGCCCACATTGACGTGTGGTTTGGTTCTTTCGAATTTTTCTTTTGACATTTTTATTCTCCTTAGTGAATAAATATATTTTTGGAGCTCACCAGCGGATTTGAACCGCCGACCTCTTCCTTACCAAGGAAGTGCTCTACCGACTGAGCTAGGTGAGCACAACCTCTTCCTACTGGAGCGGGTAACGAGAATCGAACTCGTCTCATTGGCTTGGAAGGCCAAGGTAATACCAATATACGATACCCGCAAATACTACTACATACTTCTCTGTGGTGGAGGGGGAAGGATTCGAACCTTCGAAGGCAGAGCCGACAGATTTACAGTCTGTTCCCTTTGGCCACTCGGGAACCCCTCCAAAAAAACAATCAGACATTATCCCATATCTACGCAGTTAGCGCAACAAGTAATGAGGCCTTTTTTTGATGTTTTTTAGATTGAGTTATTTACTAGTTTTTAGCCTTGAAACGCCAGAAGAAATGGCAGCATCATAAACTGCCTTAGGAACAGTCGAAATAAGCCTTGGATCAAACGGTTTAGGGATAATATAGTCTTTACCAAAAACTAATGAATCTATGCTGTATGCATCAAGTACAATCTGAGGGACTTCAAGCTCTGCTAACTCTTTTAGTGCGTATACTGCAGCAATTTTCATTTCTAGATTTATTTCACTAGCTCTAGCATCTAGTGCCCCCCTAAAAATAAACGGAAACCCTAAAACATTATTTACTTGGTTAGGGTAATCACTACGACCAGTAGCCATAATCAAATCATCACGTACACTCTTAGCATCAGCTGGAGATATTTCTGGATCAGGGTTAGATAAAGCAAAAACGATGGGGTTGTCTGCCATAGATTTTACCATCTCCTTAGTGACAAGGTTTGCCGCCGCTACGCCAATAAATACATCAGCATCTTGCATAGCATCTGCTAGTGTCTTTTTGTCGGTATCGGCTGCAAAATATTGCTTATTAGGAGTTAAATTTTCCATACCGCATGAAATAACTCCTTCACGATCTACCAATAAAATATTGTCCTTATTTAGGCCTAACTCGCAAAGCAATCTCAACGTTGCAATGCCTGCAGAGCCGGCACCAAGACAGACAACTTTAGCAGTTTTAATGCTCTTTTTTTGAATCTTAATGGCATTCATCAAGCCGGCAGCAATAATGATTGCAGTACCGTGCTGGTCATCATGAAACACGGGGATATCTAATTCATTAATTAAACGTTCCTCAATCTCAAAACAGCGCGGTGCCGATATGTCCTCTAAGTTTATTCCTCCGAAGGTCGGTGCAATATTTTTTATTGTTGAAACAATCTCATCAACATCCTGAGTGCCTAACTCAATATTGAACACATCGATATCAGCAAAGCGCTTAAACAATACCCCTTTCCCTTCCATAACTGGTTTAGCAGCAAGTGGGCCAATATTGCCAAGACCAAGAACAGCCGAGCCGTCTGTAATGACCGCTACCAAGTTCCCCTTTGCTGTGTACTCAAATACAGTGTCTGGATCTTTTACTATTTCTCTGACCGGTGCAGCAACTCCAGGAGTGTATGCCAAACTTAGTTGACGGTGAGTGTCCATGGATTTGTGAGAAGATACATATATCTTCCCTGGCCTGCCTTCTCGATGATAATGCAGAGCCTCGTCGTGAAATTCTTGTGACATGACAAAACTATAGTTAAATTAAGAGTGTTATTATATATTAACTTGTTTTTTTCACAGACAATTAACTAATGCAAATTCACTATTTGAAAATGTTAAACTTAGATAGTTAAGGTTGTTATATTTTGCACTATCAGCAATGTTATTATGGCCTTTATATATATGATTAAATGCATTAAATTCACTATTTGATAAGGTTTAGATATGATTAATAAAATAAGTATTATTGGGGCAGGAAGAGTAGGTGAAAGCTGTGCACAAATGTTGGCAGCTCAGAAACTTTCAAAACATATTACACTGATTGACCTTGATGACAAGTATGCAAAGGGTGTAGCTCTAGATATTCAAGAAACCTCGCCCATATATGAATTCGATTCTGTACTAAAAGGTAGCTCTGATATGTCTGCAATAAAAGGCTCTGGAATTGTTATCATAACAGCCGGACTACCAAGAAAACCGGGCATGGACAGGTCAGATGTGTTGGCCGCAAATATAGCCATAATTGACAGCGTTATGGATGGGGTGATTGAGCACGCTCCAGACTCTTTCGTTATCATGGTCACGAACCCAGTGGACGTTCTTACCTATTACTCTTTAAAAAAATCGAAATGGCCTCGCAATAGAATCATTGGACAGGCTGGTGTTCTAGATTCAATGAGAATGTCAAGCTTCATTGCTATGGAAACGCATTATTCAGTCAACGATATTCAGGCCCTTGTTCTTGGAGGTCATGGCGATACAATGGTCCCATTACCAAGATTCACAACAATAGGAGGAATACCTATTACAGAGTTACTAAGTACTGATGCGATTGATAAAATTATTCAAAGAACTCGTGATGGTGGAGCCGAGATATTAAACTTAAAACAAAAATCTAGTGCCTATGACGCACCAGGTGCAGCTGTTGCCGCTATGGTTGAGAGTATTGTCCATAGTAAAAACAGACTATTACCATGTATAAGTATGCTTGAAGGTGAATACAATCAAAGAGATATAGCTATAGGCGTGCCGGTTGTATTGGGGTCAGACGGTATTGAAGAAATTGTTGAGCTTAAACTTAGCCAGGCAGAGCAAAAACTATTCGATTATTCGGCTAACTCTATTAGAGAACTAACGAACGAAATAAAAAATATTAAGGTTACTTAATATGGCTTAATAAGGGAGTTCATTTTAGTTATATTACTTAAATCAATACCCTGAGGACAAACAGCCTCACAGTGTCGGTGATTAGAGCAGCTCCCGAAACCTTCTTCTTCCATCTTGTCGACCATAAGTTTGGCTCTTTTGTGACTCTCTATTTTGCCCTGAGGAAGTTTATCAAAATGATTGATTTTAGCTGCAACAAACAAACTAGCTGATGAATTAGGGCACACAGCGACACACGCTCCACAGCCAATACAGGTAGCTGAATCAAAGGCAGAATCTGCATCACTTTTGTTAACCGGGAATGTATTTGCTTCTGGAGATGACCCAGTTTTTGAAGAAATAAATCCTCCAGCCTGAATTATCCTGTCAAAAGCATCCCGGTAGACAGACAAATCTTTAATAGTACCAAAACTTTTAGCCCTGAAAGGTTCAACCCATATCTCATTCTGTTCTGAATAATCTCTCATATATAGTTGGCAGGTAGATGTAGCATTTTTTTGTCCGTGAGGGTAGCCATTTATAACAAGAGAACATGCCCCACAAATACCTTCGCGACAATCATGATCGAAAACAATGCAGTCCTCCCCATCAGCAATTAAACTCTCGTTAAGTTGATCTAGCATCTCGAGAAAAGATGTATCTGAATCAATATTATCAACTTTATATGTCTGAAAGGATCCCTTAGATTGAGAGTTTTGTTGGCGCCAAATATGTAACGTAAAGTTCACTTGTAGTTCCTCTCGCTGGGTTTAATATATTCAAAACTTAATGCTTCCTTAATTATTGTGGGACCTGATTCATCATAGTGCCACGCCGAAACGTGAGAATAGTTCTTATCATCCCTCTTTGCCTCTCCACTTTCAGATAAATACTCGACCCTGGAATGTGCTCCGCAAGATTCCTCTCTAGCTAGTGCATCAAGACACATTAGCTGGCCAAGCTCTATAAAGTCTGCCACCCTGCCTGCACGCTCCAATGTCTGATTAAAATCATCATCAACGCCTGTAACTTTTATATTCTTCCAAAACAATAACTCTAAAGATTTGATTTCTTCTATCGCTCTCTCTAGTGAATCTTTTTCTCTAGACATGCCACAACAATTCCATAGAATTCTTCCAATCTTTTTATGAAAATAATCCGGTGAATGAATAGGGTCAGGCGCATTCATTAATTTACTGATTCTGTGTTCTGCGGACTTTACCGCACTCAAAACTTCTGGGTTTGTACTATCTATAGTTTCAAAATCAACACTCGCAAGATAATCTATAACCGTCCTTGGTGCAATAAAATAACCGTCGGCCAGTCCCTGCATTAGGGCAGAAGCTCCGAGTCGGTTTGAACCATGGTCAGAGAAGTTGGATTCTCCAGTGGCAAACAGCCCGTCTATTGTTGTCATAAGGTTATAGTCAACCCACAGTCCGCCCATAGTATAGTGAGGTGCGGGGTAAATTTTCATAGGGACCTTGTAAGGGTTCTCGCCTGTTATGCTTTCATACATATCAAACAAGTTTCCATAACTAGATTTGACTTTTGACTCTCCGTCTTTGTCAATAATTGTGCTGAAATCTAAATACACTCCTAGCTTCTGACCATCTATTTCAGTCCCTACTCCTCTACCATTATCGCAAATACTCTTGACTGCCCTAGAAGCAATGTCTCTTGGCACTAAGTTAGCAAAAGATGGATACATTCTTTCAAGAAAATAGTCTCTATCTTCTTCTTTTATTTCTCTTGGATCCTTAGAACAGTCTTTCTCATTTTTTGGAGCCCATATTCTGCCATCATTTCTTAGTGATTCGCTCATCAAGGTTAACTTAGACTGGTTATCTCCAGTTGGTGGAATACATGTTGGATGTATTTGAGTGAAACTGGGGTTGGCAAACATGGCCCCTTTTTTGTATGCCCTCCATCCTGCGGAAGTGTTACAGCCTTTGGCATTGGTGGATAAATAAAATACATTACTATAACCGCCAGTACACAATACAACGCAGTCTGCGGTGTGGGAATCTATCTTTCCTGTAACCAAATCACGAACAACAATGCCCCTTGCTTTATCTTTAACGATAATCAATTCAAGCATCTCTGAGCGCGAATAATGTTTCACTCTTCCAGAAGCTACCTCTTTACTCATAGCACTATAGGCGCCTAACAGTAACTGTTGTCCTGTCTGCCCTCTAGCATAAAAAGTTCTCGACACTTGGGCTCCACCAAAAGACCTGTTAGCTAAATAACCACTGTACTCTCTTGCAAATGGGACACCTTGAGAGACGGCCTGATCAATTATATTGTTGCTGAGTTGGGCTAAGCGGTATACGTTTGACTCTCTAGACCTAAAGTCTCCACCCTTAATGGTGTCATAAAAAAGTCTCCACACACTGTCACCATCATTCTTATAATTTTTACTAGCATTTATTCCACCCTGAGCGGCAATTGAGTGTGCCCTTCTAGGGCTATCGTTGTAACAGAAAGATTTAACATTGAAACCAGCCTCTCCCAGAGTAGCACAAAGTGAAGCTCCAGCAAGACCGGTACCAACAACAATGATATTGTATTTCTCTCTATTTTGAGGAGCTATCAGTTTTAGGTCAAACTGATGCTTATCCCAACGACCTTCTATACTGCCTGTTGGCTCTTTTGAATTCAAATTATGCATACCAGATACTCAGTGGAATTGAAATATACCCAATCATAGTTACTAATAAAACTAAACTCACAATTAAATTATTTTGTCGTGAACTGATTCCAAGGCTTTGCAATGCGTTGGTCAATCCATGATGAAGATGCGCAGTAATTGAAATTAATCCAAAGGCGTATATTAACAACATTTCAGGACTTCTCATGGTTTCAACTAGAAATTTATACAGCCCACTAGCTTCAATCTCATGCATCTGGAAGTAATGAAATATTATAAAAAATAGTAACATTGATGCGCCAGACCATGCGACACTCCTAGGTATAACGCCTGGATATTCTTTCTTATACTTAGCGCCTGAACTAGAATTATTTAAGACCTGCCTAGAAACAGCAACATAGACATGGAACACAAGTGAAATGAACAATAGTAAACGGAGAATAATGTCTATTGGAGAACCGTTCAACCAAATGTAATAGGCATTGAAGTGTTCCTCGCCCAAATGAAAATATAGCAACCCATATAAATGAAACAGTATATAGAGGAACCAAACAAGGCCAGCCATGGCCATAAACTTCTTTAATGTGATTTGATTACGCTTCATGTCCCCCAACGAAACTTCATGTGAATGAGTTAAAGTTAAAGATTTTACTTAAATTATAATTACCTCTATTTGCATATTTAATCACTATATGAATAACTAAACCAAATAATTAATAAAAAACAATTTAGATAAATTACATTGTAATAATACTCTTATTTGTATCTAGCCGCCAAGAAACAAGCGCCCAACCTCAGGACTTTCTAGTAACTTAGATCCCTCATCAGCTAAGACCAATTCACCAGAAACAATAACGTAACCAATATCGCAAAACTCTAATCCCTTCTTAGCATTCTGCTCGACCATAAGTATAGTCTTGCCTTGGTTATTTTGAAGATCACCTAGTATTTCAAAGACCATATTAATAAACCTTGGCTCTAAACCTATTGATGGCTCATCAACCAATAAAACTTTGGGGTTCATGATGAGCGATCTGGCAATTTCTAATAGCCTCCTTTCGCCACCTGAAAGTGAGCTTGCCTTGTTATTTCTGCGCTGACCAAGTCGATTGTATTCTGACAACACCTCTTCAACTGCAACTTTTGCATCAGAAGTTTTTTCTAGAAGATAGCCACCCATCATTAGATTCTCTTCAACAGTCATATCAGGAAATACTGAATTGTCCTGTAATATATATGCAATTCCTGAGTCCTTTAATTTTTCACTTGGAGTAAGGTTAGTTATTTTTTCTCCATCAATACGAATATCTCCGCTAAAAATTCTAGTAAATCCAAAAATACTATGAAGAATAGTTGACTTGCCAGCCCCATTTGGACCAATCAAGCAAAGTGATTGCCCATCCCCTACACGTAAATCTATATCGTGAAGTATCTCCATCTCTCCATAACCAGCTTTAAGATTGTCAATACTAAGGTGTGGACTATAGTTTGTTAATTTATCCAAATCCTTAACGGTAAGGTTTTTGTTTCTTAGGGCGCCCGCCTGTTTGTCGACATCCTCAACTGATATTACTGTCTCTACATTGCCACTAGCATAACCGTGAATTTTTTTTGTCATATCTAATTTCCTAAGTACGCATCAATGACACGTTGGTCATTCTGAATGCTATCTGGGTCACCCTCAGCAAGCATTGTTCCATTGGCTAGACAATATATATGCTCGGCAAGATTCATAATAACTCTCATGTTATGCTCTATAACTAATAGAGTTATGCCCATCTCTTCATTGGCCTGATGTAACCTGTCTATTAACCCATTTATCAATGTTGGATTAACACCTGCTGTTGGTTCATCTAAAAGCAGCATTCTTGGTTTCTTCATTAATGCCATTGCAAATTCTAACAATTTTTGCTGCCCGAAAGAGAGGTCCCCAGCTAACAAAAATCTTTTCTTGTATAGTCCGACAAATGATAATAACTCATCAGCGTTATCATCAACATCACTTGAAAATGGACTAAAAATTCTCTTCCAATTGGCATCAATATCTGAACTGATCTGCATATTCTGCACGCAAGTCATCTTCCCGTATATATGAGTTTGCTGAAATGTGCGTAGCATACCCATCCTTGCAATCTTAGGAATAGTTAATCTAGATATCTCTTGGTTATTGAAATATATCTCTCCAGAGTCAATTGGATGGTGGCCAACAATTGAATTAAAAAGTGTAGTTTTACCAGAGCCGTTCGGCCCAATAACTCCAACTATTTTGCCTTCAGGCACTTCTAATGAGACGTCAGTATTTGCTACAACACCGCCATATGACTTATTAACTGAATTTACACTTAATAGATCCATTAGCTTTCTCCTTTTTGAGACAAAATATTGTTGCTTAGTTGTTTTCTCTCCTTAAAGTAGCCCAATATTCCTTTTGGAAAATATACTACTACGATTAAAATCAACAAACCAAGAGCAACCTTGTCCCATCCTAATAAGTAAGTCCAGAAGGTTTCTTTTGCTGAATATAATATTATTGCGCCAAGTACAGGCCCCCAGATGGTACCTTTACCGCCCAGTATGGCCATTACAATCATCCAGACACCAAATGTTGGGCCTGAAAAAGCGATTTCTACTGGGTCGATAAAACCAATAACATTGCCAACTCCTGCACCAGCAATAGCCAAAAAGAAAGCTGAAATTGACCAACCTGCAATTTTATATTGAGTAGTGTGAATTCCCATAGATTCTGCTTTATTTTCGTTATCCCTAATGGCATTAAGCGCCAACCCAAACTGACTCTGATAGATCTTCTTAAAGAGAAAGAACGTGGCAACCGCACCTATTAATAATGCGTAATAATAAAACTCCTCTTTTCCAAAAAATAGTCCACTTGGATATATAGGTGTTACCATACCAGATCCAGCTCCAAGGTATTCAATACCGCTAGCTATTTCAGCAGCTGCATGGCCTAATCCTAGAGTACAGATTGCGAAATAGTGCCCGCGCATACCTAGTATTCCTGAACCAAGAATCACGGCAAGAAATACGGCCACAAGAGCACCAGAAAAAGTTCCAACAGCAAGGCTAATAAAATATTCACTTGCATTCAAGTTAACTACAACTTCAGAAACTCGCTCAAATCGATCTAAGCCACTAGAAAACATGTCTCTTTGCACAACCGCACATACATACATTCCAACACCAAAAAATAAAATGTTTCCGAAAGAAGTGTAGCCTGTTTGCCCTCCAAGCATATCCCAAGTGAGAGCTAGGATAATCATTACCCAAATATAGGTCAAGAAAGTTATATAATTTGGAAACAGAAATGGAAGAATAGTAGATATTGCTAGCCCTAACCATAACAAATTATTTTGTTTATTTTTTGTAATCATTATTAAAACCTCGATTATTGTATGTATTGGCGTTTTTTTCTTGCCATGATACTTCTTGTAACAAGAATAATAACCAACAGACAAAAAATAACAGCGGCCTGGAACTCTGCACCGATAACAAAGCCAGTGACATTTTCAAGCGAACTTATACCCATACCAGCAAAAATTATCCCCACAAAATTACCTAATCCTGCAAGAATAACAATCATAAATGAGCGGAATGTATAAACTAAGCCAACAAAAGGATGTATCGTCCAAACCATAACTACTAAAGATCCTCCAATACCGCACAGAGCTGCGTTAATAGCGAATGTATTGGCGTAGACTTTTTCAATATCAATCCCAAGAATTCTTGCTGCTCGTGGATTTTGTGCGGTTGCTCTAATAGCCTGACCCATACGAGAGTACTTCATTATAATAAATAACGCAATAGCGACAGCAGCTGCAATGAAAAAACTAATAAGTTGTATATTAGAGATTGATACTTTTCCATCAAATATGTGCATCATTCCTAGCTCAGGATTTGCTGTAACAACATCAGGTCCAAAAATCGCTTGCATCAATTGTTGCATTAGAATAGCTAATCCAAAGGTTGCTAGTATTGTAATAAAGATATCTTTCTCACCCAACAATCGAAAAATAACGGCTTTATATACAAGTAAACCGAATACAAAAAGTAAAACAGTAACAATCGGAATTGAAAGTATAGGATGAATTCCAAATTGATAAAATAAGGTATAAGTTAGATAGCCACCAAAAATAACCATCTCGCCTTGAGCAAAATTGATTATATTCATTACCCCCCAAATTAATGCTAAGCCATAGGCGATTAATGCAAAAATAGCACCAACCAGCAAACCATTAATTACCAGTTGAGCAAGAAACTCTGGGCTATCGATTAATATATTTAAATAGGTAATCATTTTTAGTCACTCTTTAAATAGTAATTTATAAAAGGCAGCACTTGTAGTGCTGCCTTTTAAGTTTACAAAAACTCTCTAAAAGCGTTCAATTAAGGACGCGGATATACGAGTTCAGCTTCCGCAACATTTGCAGGAGCTACAACATAATATTTGCCATCAATAAGTTGACGTAAAATCATTGGTTTTGCAATATTATTACCTGCTTCTGAAAACCTTATTTGACCATAGAAAGTTGACAAATCAGTTGCAGCAAGAGCATCTCTAACAGCATCCTTATCAAGAGAATTAGCTCTTGTTATGGCATCTGCCATTACTATCACTGCTGCAGTTGATTCAGCAGCCTGATACGGCGGAACATAGCCATATGTATCATTAAAGATTGAAGAGTAGTTCCCTGCAGTTCCAAACACAGCACCTTCACTTGAAACACTAGGAGACCATTGCGCTGCACACAAAGCATAATCGGCAAGATTACCAAACTTTTCCTTGTCATGAAGCTTAGCTGACTCACAGTGCGTCATTGCAAGCATGTTCACTGAAACGCCTAGATCATTCATTTGCCTAACGGATAACGCTGCACCTTTAGAGTGGCCAGAAACTACAAGTAAGTCCGGCTTTAATGCTTTCACCTTAACCAGTGTAGATGTCATATCGCTTAGGTCTCTAGGTAACTTGTCATCAATAACTACTTTCATGCCGTGACGATTAACATCATCAAGAACACCTGCTCTAATGTCTTGAGAGAATGGATCATTCTCAATTGCAAGAGCTACAGTTATTTCTGATGCTGGTTTACCAGCTTTAAGTGCTATTTGATTGACTGCTTCTTGTAGGTATTGCTCAGAAGTTGACAGTACCGCAAACATATACTTATAGCCCTGATTAAACAATGAGCGAGATGCGCCGTTTGCTTCAACCATTGGTACGCCATGCTTTTCTGTTACAGGAGCAATTGCTTTAGTTAGTCCTGAACTATATGGCCCCAACATGAAACTCACCTTATCTCTAAGAATTAACCTTTCAGCTAATGAGGCTCCACGTGCTGGTGTAGACTCATCATCGTAGTAGACAATTTCTAGGTCATAGGTCTTCCCATTAACAGCAACACCTCCCATAGAGTTGACATATTTGACACCTAAGTCATAGCCTTTTTTAGTGTGGTTGCCTGCTGTTGAGTATTTACCTGACAAAGAGACCGCTGCACCAAGCTTAATGGTATCAGCTATAACCGCTGGACTCGCGATAAGTCCGGCTAATAAGAGTGATTTCATCATCACTCCAAATTTATAGTTTTTCATCTTTATTCTCCATTTATATTAAAAAAAAATAACCTTAATACCTTGAAAATATTTTCAAAGTCGTATGAGTATAACTGGGTTATTTTTCTTATGTCAACTAATAAATGTGGTAAATAATGGTATTAAGTAGTATTAAGTGGTATAAAATTAATCTGTCATGTTAAATTTATCTGGGAATATTCTAGTAAGAAATAAATCAATACAAAAATTGTCGATTAAGGTTGAGCCTTATTATGACGAGATATATTGAAGACTTATTTATGTTTAGGGGTGTTCACAATATAAGCATTGACAGCAAAGGAAGAATTAAAATACCTGTTCGTCACCTATCCCAAATAATTACAAACTGTGCTGGAAAAATGGTACTCAGTATACACCCAGATGATGAATGTCTATTGTTGTACCCTTTAGGGGATTGGCAAAAACTTGAACTTAAAGTAAGCGCATTGCCCTCACTAAATATTCACACTAAAAGACTTAAAAGAAAGCTTATAGGTCACGCTACTGAGTGCGAACTAGATAAAGCATCAAGAATATTGATTCCCTCAACATTAAGAGAGTATGCAAAGATTGACAAAAAAATCATACTGAGTGGGCAAGGATTAAACTTTGAATTGTGGGATGAAAAGTCTTGGGACAAACAAATTAAAAACCTGGACAGTCTTAGCAGAAAGGAAGATCCACCTGAAGAAATCAAGCATCTATCATTATGAACTACAGCCATCACAATCCAGTGATGTTTAATGAATCAATTGAAGGCCTAAATATAAAGACAGATGGTATCTACGTTGATGCAACCTTTGGTCGTGGAGGGCATACTAGCGGCATACTCAACAGTATAGGCATCTCTGGACGAGTAATAGCTATAGACAGGGATATAGAGGCAGTTGAATATGCCAAAAAACATATTAAAGACGACAGATTCGAAATTTTTCATTCTGCATTCGACAATATAACAGATATATTAGATAAACTCAGCCTGATAGGCAAGGTTGACGGTGTACTAATGGATCTTGGTGTATCTTCACCACAACTTGACAATTCTGATAGGGGCTTTAGCTTTAATAAAGACGGACCACTCGATATGCGTATGGACCGCACAAGAGGGGTTAGTGCAGCAGAATGGTTATCGTCAGCTAGTGAAGCTGAGATTGCAGATGTTATTTATATGTTCGGTGAAGAGAAAAAGAGCAGGAAGATTGCAAACGCCATAAAGCGCCATCAAAAGGATAGTGATATTAAAACTACAGCACAGCTTGCTAATATTATAAGTAGGATTGTTGGTGGACATCAAAAAAAACACCCAGCCACTAGGTCTTTTCAAGCGATAAGAATATTCATAAACCAAGAGTTAACTCAACTAACAGACACTTTGGAACAAATGCTAAACTTACTAGCACAGGGCGGCAGAATTTCCTTAATCAGCTTTCATTCTATAGAGGATAGGATAGTAAAACGCTTCATCCAGAAACACTCTAAACAAAAAAGCCTTCCGAAGGGCTTGCCAGTTATGGATAGTAAGTTAGAAAGAGCCCCTTTAATCAGTATTGGTAAGTATTTTGCTACTAAATCTGAGCTGGATGACAATGTTAGGTCTAGAAGTGCAATCCTTAGAGTAGCGGAAAAATGCTAACCAAAATAAAAATAAATATAATTCTCTGGCTTGCCGTTGTTGTTCTCTCTAGTCTAAATATAATTTGGCACAACGAATCTAGAAACCTACACAACGAATTACGAGAAGTACAAACAAATAATCAACGAATAGTTGCAATTAATAAACAATTATTGACTCAATACTCAAAACAAATTAGCGGCGGAGAGATACAGAATAGGGCTGAACTTGATTTAAATATGAAGTTACCAGAAAAACAAAAAACACTGACCTATGATTAGAATTGGATCATATAAAAAACCAAGGGTTCAACACTTTTGGAATAGACAGGGGTATGTTAGATACATATTCCTAATACTATTAATGGCGTTCGCATACAGAGTGATTAGTATCCGTACTCTTACGGCGGATGATCTTTCTCTAAAACAAAGAGCCATTAACCAGTCATCAGAGCCTATTATTGAGACTGCACGCAGAGGAGACATTGTAGATCGAAATGGTGAGATACTTGCGAGCAACTTAATTCTAAAAAAAATTAACCTTAATCCTATGCAACTGCAGACAGAGTTTATCCCTAAACTTGCACAATCTCTAGGCATGCCTTTTGTGGAACTTAATGAGATTCTAGCCAAGAAAAGAGAGAACAGGAGAAGGTATTATATTATTAAAAAAAATATACCACTAACAGACCCAGTAATAAATAGGATTAATAAGCTAAAAAAAGAAAGGATTAACGTTTGCAAGAATATAACAAAAAAACCTGATCTAAGCTTAATTGATAAAGCCCTTAATATGTTTAATGTTAAAAAATCAACCCCTAAATATACAACAACTAGAAAATGTAGTAGACAGTTAGCCGAGGGCATAACAATTGAAGAAGACGCACAAAGATATTACCCTAAGGGCGCTTCAATGGCTCCACTGATAGGTCGCATAAATCACGATAAAGAAGGAATATCAGGCATAGAGGGAGAGTTTGAGAATATATTGTCAGGACAGGACGGTGAAAAACATCTTAGGCATACAGGTGACTCATCTGAATCTTATTTTAACCCAGTAAATATAACAAAATTAGAGCACGGCCATGACATTGAACTTACAATTGACTCAGGTATACAGTTTCATTCCTATAACGCTTTGAAAAAATCTGTACTATTCCATGAAGCTGAGTCAGGTTCTGCAATTGTGTTGTCTACAAATGGTGAGGTATTGGCTATGGCAAACTACCCCGCAGATGACCCAAATAATAAACAAGTTTATAGCCCTGAACACTACCGTAACAGAGTCTTATCTGACAAAATCGAGCCCGGCTCTACAATGAAAACGTTCACTATGCTGCTTGCGCTTGATCAAAATAAAATTACCGCAACTGAAGATGAACTGATAGACGTTACCAAAAAAATTGGACACATAAGGCCGGATAAAAAATATAAAGAAATGACAATAAAATTAATCCTCCAAAAGTCTCACAATTTGGGTACCGTTAATGTGTCAGAAATGCTAACCAAAGAGGACATGTACAATACCTGGAACAACTTAGGATTTGGCCACCCACTAGGACTAATACCTAGCATTGAAAACTCTGGATCACTTAAACATTTTGAGCACTGGGGTGATATAGACAAGAGGACTTTGTCATATGGTCATGGACCAATGGAAACAAACTTAGCACAGTTAGCAAGAGCATATTTAGTGTTTGCTAATAACGGTAGCATCCCATCATTGAAGCTTATAAATGGTGCTAACTATAACGAAAATATTATAAAAATATTTAACAAAGAAACAATTGATAAAATTGGACATATTTTAGACTCTGTTGTCTCAGACAAGGGTTCCGGATACAGGGCCCAAATAGGCGGTTATAGTGTCGCCGGTAAGACAGGTACTGCTGAAAAAGTTATTAATGGAAAGTACAGCAAGAATGGTGACAAAAGAACGTTTTTTGTTGGCTTTGTGCCAGCTAAGATGCCAAAATATATTATGGCTGTAAGACTAGACTATCCAAAAAAATGCTACGCTAGTTGGCACCCTAACCCAAGTATTCCATGCCAAGGGTCAAACTCAGCCTCAATGGTTTTTAAAGACGCAATGGAAAAAATACTGACAAATGATAACTCAATTGAGGTTTTATCTGAGAGCTAACCTTGTAGTAAAGGGTTACCTCTTCCCCTTCTGAATATTTATCATAACCTCTCTTTCTTCATCAACAGTCTTTGCGTTACTAATTTTATCCTTTATAAGGGCATTTTTTTGCTGCCGCTCAATATTATTAATACATTCTAAGAACTCATCACTAGCCTGAGACTCACTTAAATGCGGCTCCAAAGAGCATAGAACCTTGAGTCTACTATATATGTTTACCTTATTTTTAAAAGGTTTAATTAGGTCTTCTTGAGAGATATTTTCATCGATTTGTGCCGAATGAATTAACTCAAGCAAAACTTCTGATTGCTTAATTCTTCTAACCCTAACCTCAACCGTCCCATCTGCCAATGACGGATAATTAAGCAAAAGGCTTATCATCTTAGACATCAAAGCTTTAGTGGTATCTTTTTTGGTAGGCCCTATCGAAGGGGCATCATAATCTACAAAGTCAGTTACGTTAGGCTCATAACCGTCATCCGGAAAATTATGCTTATCATGTGGCTTGTTATTTGTCACCTGATTTTGTTTAACAATAACTGACACTACCTGGTCGATACCTTGTCCAACAAATTTAGCAACACCCTCGATTAACTGCTGCTTATAAGTTTCATAACTAACCATACTTATTAGAACTGACACTTTTTCAAGAAAAATTGTTTTACCCTCTATCGTATCAAAATCAACCTCACTCTTAATGTGATCAAAAAGAAACTTAGATAAGGTGTGTGATTTTATTATTCGCTCCTCAAAAGATTTTTTAGATTCCTTATTAATTAACGAATCTGGATCTTCATTGTCTGGTAGAAATAAAAATTTAACTACCATGCCGGCTTTTATTACAGGTAACGCCACATTAAGAGCCTTCCATGCTGCAGACCTACCAGCCCTATCCCCATCAAAACAAAAAATAATTACATTTGATGTACGTGACAAAGTCTGTAAGTGTTGTGGTGTTGTTGCTGTACCTAAGGTTGCTACTGTTCGAACAATACCACTCTGGTGTAATGCCACCACATCCATATAGCCCTCAACTACCAAAATATAATCAATTGAACGGGAATATTTTCGGCAATGATGGAGCCCATATAACTCTTTAGATTTTGAAAAAATTGGGGTTTCCGGTGAATTCAAATATTTTGGTTTGTCCTGCTCAGTAATGGTCCTGCCACCAAATGCTATAACATCACCTTTTGAGTTATGAATTGGAAACATGATGCGGTCACGAAATCTGTCGTAGAATTCCCCTTTCTTGTCACTTTTTT
>LWDU01038060.1_pt1 | contig 16108 bp, 17 predicted proteins | sample 727161 | NCBI WGS metagenome assembly LWDU01 (sample SAMN04566230, study PRJNA314399) | hydrothermal vent metagenome | isolation source: deep sea hydrothermal plume seawater | place: Mexico: Gulf of California, Guaymas Basin | collected 2004-07-11 | reverse complement strand
GCCATTGTCGACAGCCCAATAGATCGCCTGGGCGATTTGCTCCGTGAAGGGTACGGATGCCGACACGCCGAATCCGACTGAGATCGAGAGGAGTTCGGCATCCGGTGCCACACCGATCATGCCCGTCTCCGGGCTCGTTCCGCGGGAGGCGGCGAGGGACGCGACCCAGCTGCCGTGATCGGGGTCTCGCGCTCCCACGGGCGTGCGACCGTCCGGCGACCCGAGGCCAGAGACATCCGTGCCGCCGACAACTCCCGAGAACTCCGGGGGTCCTTTGCCGATTCCGGTGTCGATGATGGCGATCTTCACGCCTGCGCCCGTGGAGGTTTTCCAGGCGTCCCGGATGCCGTAATCGTCGAGCCAGTACTCGGCCGCCCGGAGCGGGTCGGCCTCAGACGGCGACGGCGAGGGGGGAACGGTGAAACCGGGCAGCGCGATGATGCCGACGACAGCGAGCGTGACGGCCGCCAGCCGCCCAAGGGGGCGACTGCGGCGCTCCGTCATCGCAGGACTCACGCCGGCTCCTCGGAAACCGCGTCGACGGTGCGGATGGCAGCTCCCGGGTCAGCGCACACGCATCGTTCCGGCGACCAATCCGCCAGCGCCAGCGCCCGGTCCCCGATCGGGTTCACCCCCGGCCCCGCGGCAAGCGACTGCGCCAGCACAGCGTGCAGACACTTCACGCGTGTCGGCATGCCGCCCGCCGAGATGCCCGCGATCTCCTCGGGGTCGCCATACTGGGCGCGGTCCTCGAGATAGCTCTGGTGCGCGAGACGGTAGGCCGCCGCGACCTCCTCATCTGCCTCCAGCTGATCGGCGAGCTCACGCATGGTGTGGTCGGCCTCCAGCGCCGACATCGCCGCCGTCGCACCCGGATGCGTCAGGTAATAGAACGTCGGAAACGGCGTGCCGTCGGGAAGTCGCGGGGCGGTGGCGACAACCGTCGGGTTTCCGCAGGCGCGGCGCGCGGCGATCCCGAGCACTCCTCGAGCCGGGCGACCCAGCTGCTCGCGCAGAACGGCGAGTTCAGCCTCGGTAACGGGAGCGAACGGAGGCCTGGACACCTCTCCAGGCTACCGATGAGCTCCTGAAGTTCGGCTGCGTGTCCTGCGGCGACGCAGACTCGTCAGGCAGTTGCTGCTTTCCGGACCCGAGCGCCGGTCACGGCGCGACTGTCGACTCCGAGGGAGTCGGCTCAGGATCGGGGATCCCGATGACCGGAAGCGCGGCGGTCTTCGCGAGCCCCGCCGCGGTCACCGAGCGCACGAGCTGCGACATCCAGTCGGTCGTGGTTTGCACGACCTCATCGCTCACGGGCGCCTGCTCTGCGGGTATCGCCGAGTCGGGAAGATCATCGTCGACGAGATACACGACCTCACCGGGGCGCACGTAATAGAGCCGCTCCCGAGCCTGCGTCGTGATGTAGGCCGGGTCCTGCCACCGGTCTTTCTCGGTCTCGAGAGCTGCGATCTCGTCCTGAGTTACCTGCACAGCCTGTTCGAGTGCCGCGATCCGCTGCCTCTGCTCGAGGTAGGTGCCCACGGTCGGAACCAGGACGAAGGCCGCGAGAACGACGAGGCCCAGCATGATCACCATGAAACCCGAGAGCCGGATGCCGCCGAGCCAGCCCCGCACGTCGACGCGGCGCGCCGAGCGAGCACCGCGGGAACGAGAAGGGGGAGCCGGATTCGTCATCGCGGCTCCCCTCTCGTCAGGTCAGTTCGAGCGCATCAGCCCTTGAATCGCGGGAAGGCACCGCGACCGGCGAAGACCGCCGCGTCGCCGAGTTCTTCTTCGATGCGCAGAAGCTGATTGTATTTCGCGACACGCTCGCTGCGGGCAGGCGCACCGGTCTTGATCTGACCGCAGTTCACGGCGACCGCCAGGTCGGCGATCGTGGTGTCTTCGGTCTCGCCCGAGCGGTGCGACAGCATCGAACGGTAGCCGTTGGAGGTGGCAAGAGCCACGGCATCCAGGGTCTCGGAGAGCGTGCCGATCTGGTTGACCTTCACCAGCAGCGCGTTGGCAACACCCAGGTCGATGCCGCGCTGCAGGCGGCTCGGGTTGGTCACGAACAGGTCGTCACCGACCAGCTGCACCTTCGAGCCGATCGCGTCGGTGAGAGCCTTCCACGCGTCCCAGTCGTCCTCGGCGAGCGCGTCCTCGATCGTGACGATCGGGTAGTTCGCGACGAGGTCCGCGAAGTAGTCGGTCAGCTCAGCTGCCGTCCACGGCTTGCCCTCGACGGTGTAGACACCGTCGGAGAAGAACTCGGTGGCAGCGACATCCAGACCCACGGCGATGTCTTTGCCGGGGGTGAAGCCGGCCTTCTCGATCGCCTTCATGAGGAAGTCCAGGCCCTCGCGGTTGCTGGGCAGGTCGGGGGCGAAACCACCCTCGTCACCGAGGCCGGTCGAGAAGCCCGCAGCCTTCAGCTCGCCCTTGAGGACGTGGTAGGTCTCGGTGCCCCAGCGCAGCGACTCGGCGTAGGTCTCAGCGCCGATGGGTGCGAGGAAGAACTCCTGGAAGTCGATGCCGTTGTCGGCGTGCTCGCCACCGTTGATGACGTTGAACAGCGGAACGGGCAGCACGTGCGCGTTGGGTCCGCCGAGGTAGCGGAACAGCGGGAGATCGGCGCTGTCGGCCGCGGCCTTGGCGACGGCCAGGCTCACGCCGAGGATCGCGTTCGCGCCGCAGCGCGACTTGTTGTCGGTGCCATCGGTCTCGATGAGGATCTCATCGACGATGCGCTGCTCGCTGGCATCCACGCCCTCAAGCGCGGGGCCGAGTTCGTCGATGACGGCAGCGACGGCCTTGAGCACGCCCTTGCCGCCGTACCGGCTCTTGTCGCCGTCACGCAGTTCATACGCCTCGAATGCGCCGGTGGATGCACCGGACGGGACGGCCGCCCGCTGAACGGTGCCGTCTTCGAGGAGGACTTCCACCTCGACGGTCGGGTTGCCGCGCGAATCGAGAATCTCGCGCGCGCCTACAGCCTCAATCAATGCCACGAAAGGACTCCTTGTTTGGGAGGGTTGTGTCGGAGCGTCGTCGGTCCGACATCGAGTCTAGTGACGACGGATGCTGCGCCACAGGCCCGCTGGGCGGAGAAAAGCTCAGACCACCACCGCGAGCGCGATCCCATCCCATCCCTTGCGGTCGAGGGTCTGCAGGGCAGTCGCATCGAACCGCGGATCATCGCGGAGCATCTCGAGTCCGCGCCGGGTACCGACGACCTGGCTGGTCGTGTCGAGCGGATCGGCGACCTGGCCGGATCGGCCGATGTTGTCGACGACGACAACGGTTCCCGGACGCCCGAGGCGCGCAGCCCAGTCGAGGTAGAGCGTGTTGGACTCCTTGTCCGCGTCGATGAAGACGAGGTCGAACGGGTCGCCCTCCCCCAGGGCCGGCAAGACGTCAGCGGCCTTCCCGACGCGGACCTCAACGCGATCTCCGACGCCCGCTCGATCGAGGTTGGCGCGCGCGATCGACGCGTTGACCGGTTCCGCCTCGATCGTAATCACCCTCCCCCCAGCGGGAAGCGCGCGGGCCAGCCAGATCGTCGAGTACCCACCGAGCGTGCCGACCTCAAGCACCCGGCGGGCGCCGGCGATTCTTGCGAGCAGGTGCAGGAACTTGGCGTTCACGGGGGCTACCTCGATCGCCGGCAGCCCAGCGCTGCTCTGATCGGCAAGTGCCGCCTCGAGCGCAGCATCCTGCTCGACAAGAGTCTCTGTCAGGTAGTGATCGACACGCGTCCACGCATCCGGAGTTGGCACTGGCATATCGCCAGACAACCGCGCCGGAGGGGGCGAGGTCAACGGGTTCGCTCTGGTGCGAGTGGTGGCTGGCGCCGGAATTGGCCAGTAGCGGCACTCGTGGCGACCCGGGTGGCCTGCTGGTCGTTGGTCAGTTCTTTGCCTCCTCACGGGCGCGAAGGCCCTCAATCGCCGCCGCAGCCGTTGCGGCGTCATCGACGGTCACGACAAACACGCGCCCGCTTCTCTTGGTGATCTCGAGCGCCTCGCCGCGACGCAGAACGACGCCCGTCCGGCCGTCCAGCGCGGTGCGCACGCCCCACCCGCCGAAGTCCGCCAGCGGGTTGACGAGGATGGCGCGCACGGCAGCGATCTCGGTCAGCGGAACGTGGAAGCGCGGAACACCGAGATAGCTGATCACCCGCACGCCGGAGTCGTCGACCCGCACCCGGAAGAGGCCGGTCGCGGTGATCGCGAGCCCCACCACAAGAGCAACCGAGAGCAGAATGGGCCAGGCTGATCCCCCAGCAAGAGCGTCGAACACCGCACCACCCAGGAGAAGGATTCCGAGTCCGAGGAGGATGACCATCCCGAGCCGGGACATCGTGACGCTACGCATCCACACGACGCGCTCTCCCGGTGCGAAGGTGGGCACATGGCCATCGTCGGCGACTGCGACGGTCCCGCCGCTGACAGTCACCGCCGGCTGCAAGAACCACGCGAGAACGCCGAGGACGACCCCGGCGACACCGCCGGCCAGAAGTGCGGGCAGGACGCCCGGCGCTGCCTCGCCGGTCACCAGCCCGCGCTGCGCCAGCGTCCGACCACTGCAGGCGTCATCGTGCCGAGGAAGCGCATCGTCGGCCCCCACTCGCCCTCACGCGTCCACAGGAGCGCGAAGACTCCAAGGAGTGCCGTGAGCAGGATGCCGAAGCCTGCGCTGAACAGCGGCACGACCCACGGGGGCGCGAACCCGTCGGCCTCCCCGGCGGCATTCCAATGGATCGCGACCGGGTCGGGCAAGGATGGCAACGCCTCGACCTGCACTCCGACGGCGACGGCCGTCAGGACGAGCGGCAGGGCGATACCCAGCCACAGGAATGCGCGACGCGCACGCGCGAGCGCGGCGGAGTTGTCGGTCATGAGGTCTCCTCTTCGGATGGGCGGTAAGCGTCGCGCGAGTCGCTCGCCAGGTTGTCGGGCCCGCCGATCACGCCGTCAGGGGTGCGGGCATTCGCATCCACAAGAAGAGAAGCGAGCGCTCCCGGAGCGATTCCAAGATCGCGAGCCCGCTGGGCGAGGGCCAGAACGTCGTCGTGAAGCTCGCGAAGCGCGGCGGCGGCATCCGTTACGACGGCGCCGCGGCCGCGGCGCAGATCGATGACACCTTCGTCTCGCAGGTGTTGGTAGGCGTGAAGCGCGGTGTGCAGGTTGAGATCCAGCGCGTCCGCGACCTCGCGCGCGGAGGGGAGCCGGTCACCCGCTCGCAGGCGACCTCCCGCGACCGCGCTCCGGACGGACGCGGCGATTTGTTCCCAGAGGGGAACGTCTCGCGAGGGGTCGATGCGAATCAGCACTCTTTTATTCTAGTTGCAATAGAACAATTACAAAAGATGATCGACGGTCGTGCCTCAATTCGAAGGCACTCCCTGGATTCGCGGATGGCGGGTCGCTGCGCTCGTTCTCCCATAGCCCAAGGAACCCGCGACCGCCGGAAGGAGGGCCTCGGCAGTGCGCCGATAGCCGAGCGGGCTCGGGTGGAAGCGGTCCAGGCTGAACATCTCATCGGGCTGCGAGATGAAGAACGGTCCGACCGCGTGACGGAGCGACACGGCGTAGGCGCCGGCGCCGACCGCGGCCTCCTCCTGCGCGTCGGCGAGCTGGCGCGACATCCTCGACCCCAGCGATCGCAGGGGTTGCGGCACCGGCCGCAGCGCGCCGAGGTCTGGGCAGCTTCCCACCACGACCTGCGTACCCCGTCCGCGCAGCCGTTCGATCGCCGCGACAAGGTGGCGCACGGATGTGGATACCGCGACGCGGTGCGTGATGTCGTTGCCGCCGACCACGATGACTGCGACATCCGGCCGATAGTCATCGGCGAGCTCGTCGAGCTGGGCTCCCAAGGCCGAAGACTCCGAGCCGACGACCGCCGCAGTGCGCAGCCTCACGGGGCGCTTCGCCTTCTTCGCCAGTCCGATCGCCAGACGTGCGCCGAGCGTCTCTTTGCGCCGTTGCGCGCCGAGACCCGCGGCGATCGAGTCACCCAGCACGAGAAGCTCGATCGGGTCACCCTCGAGCTTTCGGCGCCACACCCGATCGGCCTCGAGCGCGTCCTCACCGAGCGGTTTGCCGATGAGTCGCCGGGCCTGCGCGGCCTGGCGATCGAGCAACGCGCGCGCGGCAAGGGCCGTCGTCGCCGCGGCGCCCACCACCGCCGCTGCCCACAGCGCCCCGGTCGTGATCCGGCTCATGGTGCGATTTGAGCCGCTCGATCTGAATCGCCGCTGACGCGCCGGTGAACGAACGAGCGGTAAACGGATCAGCCGAGCTGCTTGAGCTCGAGGGTGTCGATGGTCGCTCCCGGGCGGACTGCCGCGAAGTGGGTGTACCCGTCGGCGGTCGCGCGATCCAGCAGCGGCTTGAGGTTCTTCGGGCGCTGCTCGAGGCGCACGCGACTTCCCCGGGCCACGAGCGCTGACTTCAGCGCGACGAGCTCAGCGAGCTCGACCTCCCGGTCGTGAACGAGCACGACGGCGTCAATGTCGTCATCCGAGGTCGACGAGCCGTTCGAAGCCGAGCGAGAACCCGACGGCGGGAACGTCCTGGCCGAGGAACCGGCCGATCATGCCGTCGTAGCGACCCCCGCCACCGAGCGAGTAGGACACCAGCGGGTGGGCGATCTCGAAGATCGTGCCGGTGTAATAGCCCATGCCGCGCACGAGGAACGGATCGAACACCAGCGGAGCCTCTCCCCCGCGGGCAACCGCGACTGCATCGCCGATCGCGGCGAGGGCGCCGATGGCCTCTCCCTCGAGCCCGTCGGGCAGCGCTGCACGGATCTGCTCCTCGTCGAAGCGGCTCACGGTGCCCTTTTCCCGAGCCAAGAATTCCGCGAGGGCGTCGACCGCTTCGGGCGCCGCCGAGCGTTCACGCAGTTCGGTCGCCACACCCACCGCACCGATCTTGTCGAGCTTGTCGATCGTGATGAGCACGCCCGGACGCTCTGCTTGGGGAAAGCCGAAGTGATCGAGCATCGCATCCAACAGACGACGATCGTTCACGCGCACAATGCCGCCCTCGAGCCCCAGCGCGTCCAGCGCGTCGAGGGTGGCGGTGATGAGTTCGGCTTCGGCGCGCGACGAAGGATCGCCAATGATGTCGATGTCGCACTGCACGAACTGCCGGTATCGACCCTTCTGAGGCCTTTCGGCACGCCAGACCGGCGCGATCTGCACGGCACGGAACACGCCCGGAAGCTCGGCCCGGTGGCTCGCGTAGAAGCGTGCAAGCGGCACCGTCAGGTCGTACCGCAGGCCGAGGTCCGAGAGCGCTGCGGGGTCGTCGGCTGCCGCCCGGATGCCGTCGGCATCCAGTCCGCGACGAAGGACGTTGTAGGCGAGCTTCTCGTTGTCACCACCGATACCGGCGTGCAGCCGCTCGTAGTCTTCGACGACCGGAGTCTCGATCTCGTCGAAGCCGTGGGCGCGGTAGCGCTGTCGGATGACGGCGAGCACGCGCTCTCGGCGAGCCTTGTCGGCGGGGAGGAAATCGCGCATGCCGCGCGGCGGGGTGACGGGTGGCACCGGCCTATTCTTCCAGGTCGGTAGGCTCCGCTTCGGCAGCCCGGATCTCCCCCGCGAGCGTGCGCAGTCGTTGGCGCAGTGCGCGCTCGGCATCCCAGCCGTGATCCCGGGCGGTCGAGACGAGGGCGAGGAGCGCGTCGCCGAGCTCATCTTCGGACGCAGGACTCGCCGGCGGTGTCGCGTCGGCGCCACCACCGAGTCGCGGTGATGTCAGTGCGGGCAGCGACCCGGCCTTTCCCACCAGTTTCTGCGCGAGCGCGAGTGTCGGCATCCGTTCGCTCACGCCATCCAAGACGCTCGTGCGAGCGCGCTTCTCTTCGGCTTTGGCGGCGTTCCACAGCACCAACACCTGCTCGGGCGTCTCGGCAGTTTCGCCGGCGAAAACGTGCGGATGCCGGCGCACCATCTTGTCGGTGAGGGTGCGGGCTACATCATCGATGTCGAACGGGTCATCGCTGTCACGCGAAGCGATCTCGGCGTGGAACAGCACCTGCCACAGCAGGTCGCCCAGCTCCTCCCGCAGGTCGGCTCGTGTCCCGACCTCCACCGCATCGATCAATTCGGCGCTCTCCTCGACGAGGTAGGGCACGAGCGCCCGGTGATCGATCTGCTGGGTCCACACACACCTGTCGCGCACCGCTCGCATCGTGTCGGCAGCCCGGCGCAGCGGGTCCGCTGAGGTCGGCTCGGCCGGGTCGGTCATGACGTCGCTGCTTCGCTCGGTTCACTGACGGAACTTGCCCGCCGCCGGTAGTGGCGAGCGCGCGTCGACACCAGGATGCCGGCGATGATCACCGAGATCAACGAGCCGGAGAGCACACCCAGGACAGCCTCGTCGGTGAGGAGGTCGTTGCCTTCGAATGCGAGTTCAGACAGCAGCAGCGACACTGTGAAGCCGATGCCCCCGAGCGCGCCGGCGGCGATGAGGTCAGCAAGCGGCAACCGCGGCATCGCGGGGTCGTGCGCAACACGTTGCGAGATCCACCCGAACAGCGAAATGCCGAGGATCTTTCCGACCGGCAGCGCGATCAGGATGCCGTAGAAGGCCGGCGTGAGTTCTTCGATCGAGACGGCCGGGATGATGACGAGTGCCGACGAGAAGGCGAACAGCGGGAGCACGATGACGTTGACCCACGGCTCCATGGCGGCGCGGGCTGCTGGGCCATCGCAAGGCCCAGCGCGACGCCGGCGATCGTGGCGTGAACACCCGACAGGTAGACCAGAACCCACGTGCCCGCGGCAAGCAGCAGAAGGATCGGGATGAGGGCGGCGCGCGCCCGGGTATCGAGCTTGCGGCTCAGGTACCCGAAGATCACGACGAGCACTGCCGCAGCGGCAAGGAGAGCGATGTTGACGCCGTCGGTGAAGAGCACCGCGATGAAGATGATGCCGACGATGTCGGCGAGGATCGCGAGCGCGAGCAAAAAGATCCGCACGCCCGAGCGAGGGCAAAGGCGATATCGGTGGCTGTCGGGATCGGCCATCCGTCGGCTGACTCTGTGCCCCACGCGAACGCGAGGTAGACCGCGATCGGCACGATCACGCCGCCCGCCGCGGCGATCGCGGGCTGCAGCGCCTTGCGCGCCGAGTTGAGCTGTCCGTTGGTCAGCTCGAATTGCAGCTCCACGGCGACGACGAAGAAGAACAACGCAAGAAGTCCATCAGCGATCCAGTGACCCACCGAGAGCTCGAAGACGCCCGGGATGCCGACGTAGGTGTGCTGCAGTTCCTGCACACTGTGGCCGATCGGGGAGTTCGCGATGATGAGTCCCGCGGCAGCAGCAACCAGCAGCATGATGGCGGGAAAACGCGCAGAGCGAAGCAACGACATGGAGTCCTTTCGGGGGATGCGGCAGCCGACGCCGACCAGACTTCCCGGCTCTCCGCCCCCTATCCTACCGGCGGGGCCCGATGCACCTCGAAGCCGACTCGGGTCGCACCCGTCACGACTCGTCACACGTCACCTTGATGAAACACCTGGCAGATACGGTGGAATCCATGTATGAACTGACCCGGACCGAAGCCATCGACCTCGTCGGCCGATACGAAGCGGGTCAGGAGATACCCGAGCAGATGCGCGCCGATGTGCGCCTGCTCGGCTCGCTCCTCGGTGAAGTGCTCCGCGAGAGCGGGTCGCCGGGGCTGTTCGAGGATGTCGAGCGCCTGCGCCTTGCGACCATCCAGGCCTACACGGATGAGACGCCCGAGGCTTTCGCGCATGCCACCGAGGTTGCCGAGTCATTCTCCATCGAGCGTGCACATGAGGTGGCCCGCGCGTTCACGGCGTACTTCCACCTCGTGAACCTCGTCGAAGAGCACCAGCGAGTGCGGATCGTGCGCGAGCGCGACGGCCGCCCCGACAGCGAGGGCGCAGCCGACTCGATCGAGGCCGCGTACGCGCGCCTCGCAGACGAAGTCGGTGAGGATACCGCGCTCGCCCGCCTGCAGGCGCTGCGCTTCCACCCCGTCTTCACGGCGCACCCCACCGAGGCGCGTCGCCGGGCGATTTCTTCCAGCATCCGTCGCCTCGCGGGGCTGCTGCAGGAGCACGACGACCGCCTGCGCGACGGCAACGACACGGCGCGCCTGGAACGGCGGATGGTCGAAGAGATCGACACCCTGTGGCGCACAGCCCCGCTGCGACCTGAGAAGCCGTCGCCGGTCGACGAAGTGCGCTCGGTCATGGCGATCTTCGACGAGACGCTCTACACCGTGGTCCCCGCCGTGTATCGGCGCCTCGATGACATGCTGCAGGGCACGAACGCGGGTGGTCGCGCACCGCTCGTCGCCCCCTTCGTGCGCGTGGGCTCGTGGGTCGGCGGCGACCGCGACGGAAACCCGTTCGTGACGGCATCCGTGACCCGCAAGGCCGCTGGCATCGCCGCCGAGCACATCCTGCTGGGGCTCGAGCGCACGACGCAGCGCATCGGGCGAACCCTCACCCTGGATGCCGAGACCACGCCACCGTCCGACGCACTGGTGACCCTGTGGAAGCGGCTGAAGGCTGCAGACGAAGAGGCAGCTACCGAGATCGCGAAGCGGTCGCCGAACGAGCCGGCGCGCAAGATCGACGCAACGCGGCTGCGGGATGCCGACCTCGCGTACCGCGAGCCGAGCGAGTTCCTCGCCGACCTGCGCACCGTGCAGGACTCGCTCGTCGCAGCGGGGGCTGCCAGGCAGGCCTACGGTCACCTGCAGCAGCTGATCTGGCAGGTCGAGACCTACGGTTTCCACCTCGCGGAGCTCGAAGTGCGGCAGCACTCGGCTGTGCACGCGAAGGTGCTGGCCGAGCTCGATGCGGCTGCCGGTTCGACCGGCGAGCTTTCGGAGCAGGCCGACGAGGTGCTCGAGGTCTTCCGGACGATCGCGTTCCTGCAGGAACGCTACGGTCCGGCAGCGGCGGGCCGCTACATCGTGTCGTTCACCCAGTCCGCCGAAGATCTCGCGAACGTCCATCGCCTCGCGCGCCACGCGGTCGGCGAGGGCGGACGGATGCCGGTGCTCGATGTGATCCCGCTGTTCGAGACCTTCGCTGACCTGCAGGCTGCACCGGGCATCCTTGCGGAGATCGTGCAGCATCCCGAGTTCGCGGACAGGCTGGAGCGCACGGATCGGCGCCTGGAGGTCATGCTCGGCTACTCGGACTCGTCGAAGGATGTCGGGCCGGTCGCCGCGACACTCGCGCTCTATGAGGCGCAGGCCGACATCGCCGCCTGGGCGAAGGACGAGGGAATCGAGCTCACGCTCTTCCACGGTCGTGGCGGTGCGCTCGGCCGCGGAGGCGGCCCCGCGAACTCCGCGATCCTCGCGCAGCCGCCGCACTCGGTCGATGGCCGGTTCAAGCTCACGGAGCAGGGCGAGGTGATCTTCGCTCGCTACGGCGACCCCGAGATNGCGCCGTGGTTCGCCCAGGTCACCCCGATGGAAGAGATCGGGCTGCTCGCGCTCGGCTCTCGGCCAGCACGCCGCGGCCTGTCGGTCGAGTCCCTCGCGGACCTGCGCGCCATCCCGTGGGTGTTCGCCTGGGCGCAGGCGCGCATCAACCTCGCCGGATGGTTCGGCCTGGGCACCGCGCTTGACGCCGTCGGCGACGAAGACCTGCTGCGCGAGGCTTACGAGCAATGGCCGCTCTTTAGGACCATGATCGACAACGTCGGCATGAGCCTTGCCAAGACAGACCCGCGGATCGCGCGCCGCTATCTCGAACTCGGCGACCGCGACGACCTGGCAGGCCTCGTCCTCGACGAGATGACGCTGACCCGCTCGTGGGTCGTGAGGCTCACCGGGGGCGACGAGGTGCTTGCCAACAAGCCGGTGCTGCAGCGTGCGGTGAAGCTCCGTAGCCCCTATGTCGATGCGCTGTCGCTGCTTCAGCTGCGAGCGCTGCGCGGGCTTAGGGACGCCGCGGCATCCGATGCCCCCGCGGACCCCGATCAGCAGCGCCTTCTGCTGCTCTCGGTGAGCGGGGTCGCGGCGGGACTGCAGAACACCGGGTGATCCTGCGCGGATCGCGCGTCGCTGCCAGCGGTGTCGGTGGGCAGGGTTAGCGTCTGGGCATGGCTATCACGACCGTCGAGACTTGCCCGCTGTGCGGCACCGATGACGTTCGCGTCGACGACGTGGCTTGGTTTGCCATCGCGTTCGATCGCCGGGCCGAACTTCACGACGATGTCGAGACGCAGGATGCCGTGGTGTTTCTGTGCCGCGAATGTGGCGTGAACTGGGACTGACCGCTCAGTCGAGGCGAACGTCGTCGGCGTGCCGCGCGAGACTCCGGCCGTAGCGCTCCGTGAGCTGGACCATCAGATCCGGCGTCTCGCGGTCGAGCCCGAACACGTAGCCCGGGAAGTCGAGGTCTTTCTGCGCTTCCCAGATCTCGTCGTGCCGGTCGGGTGAGTACAGCTGCGCCGGATTTCCGACGGCGATCCACCCGATCGGAACGACCGCCCCCGCGGGAAGGACTGTCCGCAGGTGCACGACGGCATTGATGCGAACTTCGGCTCGCTCCCCGATCCGCGCGCCGTTGAACACGCGCGTGCCTGTGGCGAGAAACACTTCGTCGGCGATCGACGCGCCCGAGATGCTCGCCATCGGCCCGACCAGCACGTGGTGGCCAATGTGCACGGCATCCGTCGCGCTGGCACGGATCAGCGCGTTCTCCATGACGATGACGTTTTCGCCTATCGTGATGGGGCCGCCTTCGGCCGTAATGACGGCGCCGTGCAGGACCTGGGAATTCGCCCCGATCGTGACATCACCCGAAATCACCGCGCTGGGCGCGATGACGGCCGTGGGGTGGATGCGGGGCTGCGCCCCGAGGTGCTCGAACCGCATCGTTCCTCCTCGATCGGTGTCAGCGTACCGCGCCGGAGTTCCGCACCACCCCGGACTGTTGCGAGCGGCGCTACCGTTGTGGGGATGGCACTTTCCTCCCGAACCACGTCCCGCGCGCCCCGACCGACGATCGAGTTCACCGTTCTCGAGACGACCTGGCTGAACCCACACCTTGTGCGCGTCCGCCTCGGCGGGCCCGGCTTCGTTCAGTTCCAGGACCGGCCCGAGACCGACAAGTACGTGAAGCTGAAGTTCACGACTCCCGAACCCGAGTCACACCCCGTGACGCGCACATACACGGTGCGCCACGTCGACCGTGCCGCGCGGGCGATCGACGTCGACTTCGTCATCCACGGCGACGAGGGACTTGCAGGTCCCTGGGCAGCGACGGTGGAGCCTGGCGCGACGATCCAGTCTCATGGGGCCTGGAGGCGGCTACTCCCCCGATCCCGACGCCGACTGGCATCTGTTCGCGGGTGACATGTCGGCAGTTCCCGCCATCGCGGCCGCACTCGAAGCTCTCCCCGTGCACGCGGTGGGCGCGGCGATCATCGAAGTCGACACCGAGGCTGACATCCTCGGCCTCGATCACCCAACCGGCGTCGACGTCGTGTGGATCAGCAATCCGGATCATGCCGTTTCGGCGCTCGCTGACGCCGTCCGGACGATCGACTGGCGCGAGGGACGCGTTCACGTCTTCGCCCACGGCGAGCGCGAAGCGATGAAAGAACTCCGCCGCGTGTTCTTCGACGAGCGCGCCCTCGAGCGTGGACAGGTATCCCTATCGGGATACTGGGCCCGCGGCCGTACCGAAGACCGATTCCAGGCCGAAAAGCGCGAGCCGATCGGCCAGATCCTTCCGCCCGCCTAGGCGTCGGCAGGTGCGGTAGCGGGTGACGGCTCGGGCCACAGCTGCCCGAGAAGCGTGTCGACCCATTCGATGAGGTCGGCATCCGCCACCGGCTCGCCGCTGGTCCGAGGCAGCGGCACGACCACAGCCTCGCCACCGGCCAACAGCTTCGCTGCGGGGTACAGCCGCTGCAGGCGGACACGCATCGAGTCCTCCAGGCGCGCCGGAGCGATGCGCAGGTTCGGACCCATCGCGACGACATCCGTCAGACCTGCGCGCGCGGCGCGGCGACGCAGCCGGGCCATCGACAGCAGCCCGGCGACGTCGGTCGGCGGCTCGCCGTAGCGGTCGGTGAGCTCCTCGATGACAGCGTCGATCGCGTCATCCTTGGCGGTCGCGGATGCCGCCGCCGAGAGCTTCTGGTACGCCTCGAGCCGGAGCCGCTCGCTGTCGATGTAGTCCTCGGGGATGCGGGCCTGCACGGGCAGCTCGAGCCGCAACTCGGCGGGACCCTCGACGTCCTCGCCGCGGAAGGTTGCGACAGCCTCACCGATCATCCGCAGGTACAGGTCGAACCCGACCCCGGCGATATGCCCGGCCTGCTCGGCGCCGAGGAGGTTTCCGGCACCGCGCAGCTCGAGGTCTTTGAGCGCGACCTGCATCCCACTGCCCAGATCGTTGTTGACGGCGATCGTTTCGAGTCGGTCGGCAGCGGTCTCTGACAGCGGCTTCGTGTCGTCGTAAAGGAAATACGCGTAGGCGCGCTCCCGGCCACGCCCCACACGGCCGCGCAGCTGGTGAAGCTGTGACAGTCCGTACTTGTCGGCCCGGTCGATGATGATCGTGTTGGCGTTGGCGATATCGAGGCCCGTCTCGATGATCGTCGTCGAGACGAGTACGTCGGCCTTGCGCTCCCAGAAGTCGTCGACGACCTGCTCGAGCTGATGTTCACCCATCTGCCCGTGAGCGACCACGACCCGCGCCTCCGGCACGAGCTCTGCCAGTTCGCTCGCTACCCGCTGGATCGAACTCACCCTGTTGTGGACGTAGAAGACCTGACCCTCCCGCAGCAGCTCCCGGCGAATGGCCGCCGCAATCTGCTTGTCATTGCGAGCCCCGACATACGTGAGGATCGGATGCCGGTCTTCGGGTGGTGTCTGCAGCGTCGACATCTCCCGGATGCCTGTCACGGCCATCTCGAGCGTTCGAGGAATGGGGGTGGCGCTCATCGCGAGGATGTCGACATTGGTCTTGAGCTTCTTCAGGGCGTCCTTGTGCTCGACGCCGAACCGCTGCTCCTCATCGATGATCATGAGTCCGAGGTCCTTGAAGATCACCTTCTCGGTCAGGATCCGATGCGTACCGATCACCATGTCGATGGTGCCGTCGGTGAGGCCCGCCAACGTCTCCCGGGCCTCCTTGTCGGTCTGGAATCGCGAGAGCGCCTTGACCTTGACCGGGAAGCCCGCGAAGCGCTCCGTGAACGTCTCGAGGTGCTGCTTGACCAGCAGCGTCGTCGGAACGAGCATCGCTACCTGCTTGCCGTCCTGAATGGCCTTGAATGCGGCCCGCACGGCAACCTCGGTCTTCCCGAACCCGACATCCCCCGACAGCAGCCGGTCCATGGGGATCGGCCGCTCCATGTCGGCCTTGATCTCATCGATTGTCTGCAGCTGATCCATCGTCTCGGCGAACGGGAAAGCCTCTTCGAGCTCGCGCTGCCACGGCGTATCCGGTCCGAAAGCGTGCCCCTTGGCCGCCATCCGCGCCGAATAGAGCTTCACGAGTTCAACGGCGATATCGCGCACCGCCTTGCGCGCACGGCCCTTCGCCTGGGCCCAGTCGCTGCCGCCCATCTTTGAGAGGGTCGGCGCCTCCCCGCCGACGTAGCGCGAGAGCAGGTCGAGCTGGTCGGTCGGGACCATGAGCTTGTCGCCGGGGTACCCGCGCTTGGACGGCGCGTACTCGAGCACGACATACTCGCGCACGCTCTTGACCGGGTTTCGGCCGCCCGACGACACCTCACGCTTCGCGAGTTCGACGAACCGTCCGATCCCGTGCGTGGCGTGCACGACGTGATCACCGGGAGTCAGCTGGAGTGGGTCGACGACGTTCCGGCGCTTCGACGCGAGCTTCTTGACCACACGGCTGTCGCCACCGATCGTGCGTCCGTAGAACTCAGACTCCGTCAGCACGGCCAGGCGGGCGTCCTCGAGCTCAAAACCGCGCTCGAGCTGTGCCACCGCGAGTGTGGCCCGGCCGGGCTCGGGTGCGGCATCCGCGTCCTCGACGATTGCTGCCGCGATCTCACGATCGGCGAGCACGTCGCGGGCGCGTTCGACCAGTCCCGTGCCGGATGCCGT
>LWDU01039436.1_pt1 | contig 16109 bp, 15 predicted proteins | sample 727161 | NCBI WGS metagenome assembly LWDU01 (sample SAMN04566230, study PRJNA314399) | hydrothermal vent metagenome | isolation source: deep sea hydrothermal plume seawater | place: Mexico: Gulf of California, Guaymas Basin | collected 2004-07-11 | reverse complement strand
AATCGAAGAAGTTATCGCGTGGAGCCCCTACCGCAATCCAGTCGCCAGAAACCGCGACGGCCCGTCCGAACTGTCCTTTCACCGGCCCCTGCCCCGTTAGGAACGGCAACGGCTCAAGGTCGGCTTCCAACTCTTGTTCCTCAACCCATTGCCCGGCAACCAAGCGAAAGACGTAGGCGGAACCGTTACCGCCCTTCGCGAGTCGAGCACCGATGACGGCTACGTCCCCGTCGATCGCAATCGCAGACCCGAACGCGTCACCTGCCGCGAGACCTGCGGGTACAATTTTTTGTATTTCTTCGTACTCAGAGCCGACGCGTCGGTACGCATAAACCGCGCCGGAACCCACTCCAACCGCATCATGGTTCTCGGCGCCAATGAGCAGCTCATCTCCGTCTATCGCCGAGGCAAAGCCGAAAATATCTCCGAAGACAGCATCGGACGCGGTCAGTTTGCATTCGCCGTTGCCGCATGCGTCCGTGCCGCTGCCGCCGCCCGATTCTTTGCACGAGCCCATCATCAAGACGGCTGCTGCGACGAACAGCACTCGAAGGATCTTGTTGTTCGTACCCTGCATCTTCGCGTTCCTTATTTGCCCCGCTCATGCGACGGTTTGTTGACCGGTTGATCGGCCTCTGGATATTGTGCTCGGGGTATGCAATTCAAACGCGGAAACCACCATTCGCGTGCGGCTCGGTGCGCGCGAATGGGTGCGGTAACAGCGAGCCATAAGACTAGGCTACTCCACGGATTTTTTCAGCGCCTGACAACGGGGAGCCCCGTGAGTTTCTTGAACCCTGTAGCGGTTCTTTGGCGCAAGCTTCTTGTCAAATGGGGAAACCGCGACGACTGGCAGTCGCGGCGCGCGCAACCGGCGCTTGCCCCACGTCACGAAGCGACAAGTGGGCACCCAGGTGGTAGCGGCGGCCGGAGTCGAACCGGCACGTTCTTGCGAACAACGGATTTTGAATCCGTCGCGTCTACCAATTCCGCCACGCCGCCAAATTGGGCCGCGTAACTTACAGGATGGAACCTGTATGCGCCTGTACTTCCATATAGATCGGCGCAGTTCAGTTCATTTCGGCTCGGCCAACTTGCCGATTCAGTGAAAACCCCATGGGGACAGAACGTCCGATGCGAATCGAAGCTTCTTTTGACATCAATTCATCTCAGCGTTAAGGTCGCCTCCCACCGTGGGGCTGTAGCTCAGTTGGGAGAGCGCCTGAATGGCATTCAGGAGGTCGTCGGTTCGACCCCGATCAGCTCCACCACGTATATTCCTCCGAGTTGGCGTGCGGCCACCGGCTGCGAACGACCAATTTTTCGTGTGGCCGCAGCGCTTCGTATGGCCGCAGCGCTTCGTATGGCCGCAGCGCTTCGTATGGCCGCAGCGCTTCGTATGGCCGCAGTGCCTTGTACGGCAGCAGCATCTACCGGCAAGGCTCCGAGGCGAATCGACCCAAAACGTCTCCGCCACGCCCCGCTTGAAGGCTGGGAGCCCGAATGGCTAGCGACGAATTCAACACGATGATGCGCGGCCTGCAGTCGCTTGCCGACCAGGGGATGGCCGACCGCTTGCTCAACCCCGCGGACTCAATGGCGGTTGCGCGCGAAAAGTTGAATGCCTTACATGGTCATCCGGTGGCGCCGGACACGCGCGTCAACTGGACCCAACTCGGTGGCGTTCGCTGCGCCTGGGTACAGGTCCCGGGCGTCGACGACGCCAGCCCATGCTTATTTTTGTGTCATGGCGGCGCATACATCGCAGCCGGCGGTGACGGATATCTTTTCTATGCCGAAATGCTCGGACGCGCGTGTGGTGCCCGGGTCTGTCTCGTCGACTACCGACTTGCACCGGAAAACCATTACCCCGCAGCGCTTGACGACATGGTTGATGCTTATCGGGGACTCGTCGATCAAGGCGAAGCCCCTGGTCGCATCGCCATCATTGGCGACTCGTGTGGTGGCGCGCTGGCAGTCGCAACACTGCTGCGCATACGGGATGAAGACCTGCCGGCTCCCGCCGTCGGTGTCGCGTTGGGCGGATGGTTCGATCACGAAACGCCTTCGGGCGACCGTGAAGCCGACCCCATCCGTGATCCATTCGCACATCCCGACTTTACCCGGGCCCGCGGGCGCGACTACGTTGGGGTGGGGGGGGACCTTCGCAATCCGTACGTCTCCCCAGTCTATGCCAGCCTAAAAGACCTCCCTCCCCTTCTCTTGCAAGTCGGAGACGTCGACCTCACGTTCGGAGATGCCGAACGCCTGCGCGCGCGAGCAAACGCCGCCGGTGTGGACACGACATTCAGCGTGCACCCAGAAATGATTCACGGGTTTCAAGGACTGGCCAGCGCGGGCATCCCCGAAGCCGATGCCGCCCTGGCCGAAGTGGCTGCGTTCATCTCCGCACGAATTCGCTAATCCACTTTCGTCGACTCAACTCAAGCCCGCCGACACGGCCGTACTCGCGTTTGCGCTTCATCGCCGATGAGACGCGCTTCCAGTCTTGTCACCCACTTTCGAACGTGTTCTACTACTCCGCGCATCGCGTCGAGAACCTGCGGGTTCTCGCCAGAATCATTCAGTAATTTCACATCAACCTCTTCGCGTCGCCAACGAATTTCGCGCGCGCGTCGGGGGGATCGTTCGATCGACCAGGAGGCCAAGATGAGCAAAAGCCCACGCGCAGCAGACGCGCTTCTGCGCGCAGACCACATCATGGAGTACGCGTACAAGCGCTCGCTCGGACCGGTTCTAAGCCATTTTTTCACAGGGCTCCGCGACCGCAAAATGTTTGGCATCAAGACCGCCAAGGGACGCGTCCTCGTGCCGCCTGCGGAATATGACCCCGAAACGGGAGACGCCACCGACGGCTTTGTGGAAGTTGGCCCGGGTGGCGTGGTCGAATCGTGGTCCTGGGTCGATAAGCCCAAGCCAAAAAATCACGTGCAGGAACCCTTCGCCTGGGCGCTGGTGAAGCTGGATGGCGCCGACACGGCAATGCTTCACGCACTTCGCGCACCGGCTTCAGACGACGTTTCAACGGGCATGCGCGTCACGATTCAGTGGGCTGCCGAAACCACAGGCTGCATTCAAGACATCGCGTGCTTTGTGCCGGAGGGGAAGTCATGAGCGAAGAATTGAAAGACCCGGTCAAGATGATCGTGACACCGGTGCGCTGCGAGTACAAATTCACCCCGGGCGTCGCATCCCAGAAATTTTTGCGTGCAATCGAAAAGGGCAAGATCTTCGGTCAGGCGTGCGACGGCTGCGGCAAGGTTTATATCCCGCCGCGCGGCGCGTGCGGGCGCTGTGGCCGCGCGACCAATCGCGAAGTAGAGCTGAAGAACACCGGCACCGTCGTAAGTTATTCGGTCATTCGCGTTCCGTCCGAAAATATCTCTGTTGAGCTTCCGTACGTAGCCGCAAGCATCGTGCTCGATGGCGCGGACATCAGCATCATCACGCTCATTCAGGGCTGTGCCTACGACGAGGTCCGCATCGGAATGCGGGTCGAAGCCGTATGGCGACCGGAGGCAGAGTGGGGACCGAGTTTGAACAACATCAGCCACTTTGTTCCGATCGATGAACCCGACGTTCCATTCGAACAGGTCAAGGAGCTTTCCTAATGCGCAAAGTTGCCGTCGTTGGATATGCGCAGACACCCAATGTGCGCTCCCAGCTCTACCAGAACGAAGTCGAGATGTTGCTCTCGATTATTCCCGAGTTGTATGAAACGTCGGGCTTCAATAAAGACGACATCGGTTTTACTTGTTCCGGCAGTACCGACTACCTCTCGGGCCAAGCCTTCTCCTTCGTGATGGCTGTCGATGCCCTCGGCGCCTGGCCGCCGATCAACGAGTCGCATGTCGAAATGGATGGCGCGTGGGCGATGTACGAAGCCTGGGTCAAAATTCAAACCGGCGAAGTCGACACTGCGGTTGCGTTCAGCTTTGGACGATCTTCGATGGGCGACCCCGCCGAAACGATGATCCTGCAACTCGACCCCTACACGTTGGCGCCGTTGGGCCCCGACGCGCCAGCGGTCGCTGCTTTGCAAGCACGCGCATTGATCGATTCGGGTAAAGCCACCGAGCGCGACTTCGCCGAAATCGCGGCACGCTCTCGGCGCGACGCAAAGAACAACCCGCAAGCGCAGCTCAAGGGTGACTTCGATGTCGACGCCCTCCTCGCGGAGCCCTATATGGCGTCGCCGCTGCGCAAGCACGACTTGCCGCCCATCACGGACGGTGCATGCGCGATGATCATCGCCGCAGAAGACGTGATCGACAAAGCCGCAAAACCGCCGGTTTGGATCACAGGCCTCGAACATCGCTTTGACAGCCATCAACTCGGCGGGCGCGACCTGACGATTTCACCGTCGACCCAAGCGGCGGGTGAAGCGGCAGGCGTCAACAAGGGGAAGGTCGACTTGGCTGAGCTTCACGCGCCATTCTCCCATCAGGAGATCATCCTGAAGCAGGCGCTCGGGTTGGCAGACGACGTCACCCTCAACGCGTCGGGCGGCGCCCTCGCCGGAAACCCGCTGATGTGTGCGGGGCTCGCCCGGATCGGTGAGGCCTACCGACAAATTCAAGACGGCAAGGGCAACCGCGCGGTGGCCCACGCGACGTCGGGTCCGTGTCTGCAACAAAATCTCGTGTGCGTTCTGGAGGGACAGTCCTGATGGCGACGAATCATCACGCAGCCGTAATCGGCATTGGCCAAACTGACTTCGACGCAAAACGTCTCGACGTGTCGCAGGTCGGCCTCATTCGCGAAGCCGCACTGCGCGCGCTCAAAGACGCTGACCTCGAATGGAAGGACATCGACGCCGTCGTCATCGGCAAGGCTCCCGACATGTTCGAAGGGGTCATGATGCCGGAGCTATTCCTGGCGGAAGCGCTCGGATGCGTGGGCAAGCCCATGCTGCGTGTGCATACCGCGGGCAGTGTCGGGGGATCGACCGCGATCGTGGCCGCCAGCCTGGTGCAAGGCGGCATCCACGAGCGCGTCCTCACTGTGGCGTACGAAAAGCAGAGCGAGTCGAACGCCATGTGGGCACTTTCGCTTCCGGTTCCGTTTAGTCAGACCGTGGTCGCCGGCGCGGGTGGGTTCTTTGCACCGCTTATTCGCGGCTACATCGAGCGATCGGGTGCCCCCGAAGACACCGGCATTCGCGTTGCGCTCAAGGACCGACTCAACGCACTCAAAAATCCGTACGCGCACCTCAAGATTCCGGACGTGACCTTCGAGATGATCGAAAGCTCGCCGATGCTGTGGGATCCGATCCGGTACCTCGAGACCTGCCCGTCTTCTGACGGCGCCTGCGCGATGGTGATCGGCAGTGAATCCGTCGCCAAGGACAGCGCGAAGCAACCGGCTTGGATCCACGCGACCAACATGAAGTCAGAGCCGACGATGTTCGCCGGCCGCGATCAGGTCATGCCTCAGGCAGGGCTCGATTGTTCGCGCGAGCTTTACAAGAAGGCCGGGATCCAGAACCCGCGTGCCGAAATCGACTGTGCGGAAATCTATGTGCCCTTCTCTTGGTTTGAAGCCATGTGGATGGAGAACCTGCACTTCGCGCCGATCAACGAGGGCTGGAAGATGAGCTACGAAGGCGCGACCGCGCTTGACGGAGATCTTCCGGTCAACATGAGTGGCGGCGTGCTCTCGACCAACGCCATTGGCGCGTCGGGCATGGTGCGGTTCGCCGAAGTCGCGATGCAGATCCGCGGGCAAGCCGGAGAACACCAAGTCGACGGCGCAAAGAAGGTGCTGGGCCACGCGTACGGTGGCGGCAGTCAGTACTTCTCCATGTGGATCCTAGGCGACAAGCCGCTCTAGGCCGGGCGTAAAGCACGCGGTGCCGAGCGGGTGCGGGTTCTCTGTTAGATGTCGCAGAAGCGCTTTAGCATGAGGACCGTGACCGCTTGAAGCGCAATGAGTCCAACGAGGCCCCGGGCTGCGTCGCCGCGCAGGGTTTGAGTCACTGTTGCGACGGTGAAGACGCAAACCAGCGGTACGAGGAACATCCATAGCCGCGCGACTTCGGCCATGGTTCGTCCGAACGCGCACATCAAGAGCACGACGAGCACGGTGCCCAGCATCAAGAGATCGATCGGCCGTTCTTCGCGGCGTAAGAATGCGCTGAGTGACATCAGCGTCCCTCCTGCCCACGCCAAACTAATAGGCACCCCCAACCAGGTCCCGAATTCGATCCAATTCAGGATGCTCGTATACGCGATCGTTCGCATGTCGGCGGGCAACGACTTCCACGCCGCGTGATAGGCCATCGCGTTCTTAAAACGCAGAACCGGGTCGTAATCGAACGCAACGTAGAAAACCAACAGCACGGCGGCGGCACATCCCGCAAAGGCCAAGCCGCTGGAAATAAAAGCGCTGCGTCCGGCGCTCGCTTCATCAATCCGCCGAGCCTCCGTCGCAAGGACCACCCCCACCAGCGGCACAACGGGCAGCAACGAAAAACTGATGAACGTCGAAACCGCGAGCACCACTCCCGCCCCCCCAATAAGGGCCAGCGACGCACTTCGCATGCCATGGCCCGCCATCGCCAAGGTCAGGATCGCGAGCGTCGGAAACAACACCTGGTCGAGATGCCCATTGATCAACTGAACGCTCGGGACCACCAAATACAGCAGGCTCGCCGCCATCGCGTCCCGATCGCTCAAGTACAACCGCGCAAAATAGAAAAGCGGGAACACCGCCGCGAAGCTCAACAGCGACCACCCCACTGCCCCAAGCGTCGCCGCGCGCGCTTTGCGCACCACGGGATCGGGCCCTTGCCCCAGCGAAGCCACGCGCTCCGTCAGCATGTAGCCAATAATAAAACCGGGAGGCTTCGATTGCGCGTAATGCATCAAACGATCGGACGCTGAATAAGCTTCGTAATTCGCAACGACGTCAAACAAGCTCGGCTCAGCCATCGCAACGTCAAACATCTCACCGTGACCGCCGATGCGAACCAACGGATCACGCAACGCATCAAGCCCCCGCCCCTCAAGCGCCGAGAGCCCGACCTGCAAGACGAACCCCAACCCGAACAACACAAACAAAACCGACCGCGTCGCCTGCGACCGCCGAAACACAAGCACAGCGCCACCCACCAAACTCACCAACAACAACGGCAGCGGCCAAACATTCCCAAATGGAAGCTCGCTATACCCCAAAAACCACCCGCGCAAGCTCTGCGCCAACGGCAACCGCAACGCCAACGACCCCCAATGCAAAACCGTCAGCAACACCACCCCAAGCACGAGCGCCCCGTCCAACTCCCCGTCCCCCCGAGAGTCATCACCCACACCTGCAGCCCGCGTCATTTCATCCACAACCAAAGCATACCGGCTCGCGCCCCATCTCCCCCCACCGGTCTTCGGAGACACCCGCTCAAGCGAACGGCCACGCCCCCTGCCCCCGACAAAAAAAGCGGGCAGGACCAAAGTCCCACCCGCTTAAAAACACCTCTCGACCGAAGCCCGCCCCTACGCTTCGTAGGTAATCGCCTGCCTCGGACAAAGACGAGCCGCCTCGTACGCCTTCTCTTTCAAGTCGCCGGGCACCGCGTCGATCAAAACGGTGAGCGTGTCATCGTCTTCCACGCGAAAAATCTCGGGCGCCGCCTTCATGCACAGGGCGTTCGCTTCACACAGGTCATAGTCGACAACCACCTTCATCCCAATCTCCTAGGTTCGTTTCGGGGCTGCCAATCTAGCGAAGGCCTGCCCATGTTGCTGCCATGAAAGACGACGTTGAACTCGCATTTGAAAGCCAGAGCCGGTCCCGGCCCGAATTAGGACATCTGCCCAAGGATCATCGCGCTCGTGGGAATTCCGACACCCGCCGTCACCAATACATGCCCGTTCTTCTCGGGCTGGTTGGATGACGTCCCCCGAATCAAGCGGACACCTTCGTTTACTCCGTTCATGCCGTGGATATAAGCTTCGCTCAATTGGCCACCGTGGGTATTCGTGGGAAGCCGCCCGCCAAGACCGAGGGCGCCGTCCTTGATGAAGTCTTTCGCTTCGCCCGGCTTGCAGAAACCGAAGCTCTCGAGTTGCCAGAGCACGATCGACGAGAATGCGTCGTAGATCACCGCCGCGTCGATGTCGTCCGGCGTCAGGCCGCTGATCTCCCAATTTTGCTTGGCGACGAGATCCATTTCTGGAAGGCTCGAGATGGAGGGTCGGTAATAACTCGTCATCACTTCCTGGTCCGCACCCGCACCCTGAGCCACGCTGCGAATCATCGCCGCGCCACCGCAGTCGAGATCGCGCGCACGTTCTGGGGTCGTCACAATGCATGCCGTGCCACCGTCCGTTTCCTGGCAGCAGTCGTAGAGTCGAAGTGGATCCACGATCTTGCGGGCAGTCTGGTGATCTTCGAGGGTCATGGGCCTCTGGTAGAAGAAAGCCGCCGGGTTGTTCACCGCATGGTTGCGCTGCGAAATGCAGATTTCTGCGAGGTCTTCGCTCGTGCAACCCGTCTCGTGCATGTAGCGCTGGGTAAACATCGCCACCCAACTCGCCGGGGTCATGAGCCCCGACGGCATGTACCAGCTCCAATGGATTGCATCGGAAGTCGTCATGCCCTGTGAAACGCCGTCGCTATAGCGCGCGCCGGAACGACCGTTGAGCGAGCGGTAAACCACGACTGTCTTGGCTGCGCCGGTGGCGACCGCCATGGCGGCCTGATGCATCACGCCAATTGCCGCACCACCGCCGTGTGGCGTGCGACTAAAAAAGGTCAGATCTTTGATCCCGACCGCACGCGCGATTTCAATTTCATCGCTCGTGTCCATTGTGAATGTCGTCATGCCGTCGACATCGGCCGGAGTCAGGCCTGCGTCTTTAATGGCTGCCGCGGTGGCCTCACAGGCGAGTTGAAGCTCACTGCGTCCGGAGTTCTTCGAGAATTCGGTCTGGCCGATCCCGACAATTGCGGCTTCGTCTTTCAACGTAATGGGCATTGCTGCTTCGCTCCTGTCTGCGGCTCCGATGTCACGGGTTGGGTCATCGTCGTGTTGAGATGACACCCGATACGAGGGAATCCAATGGCTGCCCTAGGGCAGTGCAACCTTGATGGTGCCGGTCACGTGGTTTCCCCAAGTGTTCTTGCCCGTGATCTCAACGGTCACGGCGCTGTCCGAGTCGTCGCGGTCGGTAATTGAACCGGTCATGACCATGGTTTCTCCGGGCAGGTTTGGCGTCCCCAATTTGATCGATACATTCGTGACTCTTGCGTCCACTCCCGCCCAATCGGTCACGAAGCGCTCGCACAACCCGTTGGTGGTCAGGATGTTCATGAAGACGTCCTGCATTCCGGATGCCTGCGCTGCGCCCTGGTCGTGATGTACCGGCGTAAAGTCCTGGGACGCGATCGCGCCTCCAACAATCAAGCTGGACGTAATGTTGATCTCCTGCTTCGGGAGTTCATCACCAACAGAAACGTCACCGTATTGAACGCTTGCCGTGTTGCTCGCCATCTTTCATTGCTCCTTCGTGTTCGCTTGCGCGTGTGTCGCGACTCAGCGAACCGGTTTAAAGACCACCATCGACAACTCGGAATCCATTTCGCGGATCTCCGCTTCAACCTTCATTCCGATTTCGACTTCGTCGGGATCACAGTCGACGACGTTGGAGATGAAGCGAATGCCGTCCTCCATGTCGACGACGGCGACGGCGAGCGGGTAGTCGTAGCCGGGAACCTCGGGGTAGTGAATCACCACGTAGCTGTAGACCGTGCCCTGGCCGTTTGACGGAACCGAATCCCATCGCACCGACTGGCACTCCCCGCACATCGGACGCGGCGGATGCCTCAGCACACCACAGTCTTCGCAGCGCTGGATCAGGAAGTGACCGGCGTTGACCCCGTCCCACCACCACTGGTTGTCGTGGCCGACCGCCGGGCGAATGCGTGTGGGTGCGGCGGGGGCTCCACCCGCATCGGTCGAGGCCGCTGCCGGCGGTGCCGAGGGTTCGAACTTCAAGACGCGAAACGTCATCGAGCCCACGACTTCGCTGTTCTGATCCGTGAACGTTGTGCGCGTGTTAATGAAGTACCCAATGCCCAGGCCCGTGGCCTTCTGCTCGGAAATTTCTTCGATCACCGTGACCGCGCGCACTTCGTCGCCGAGCTTCAGGTAGCGGTTGTATTCCTGATCGGTGTTCGTCGCGACGACGCCGGTGTAGCCGACGCTGTCGAAAAGCCGGTGCAGTTCTTTTTGCTTGTCGTTCGGATTGTCTTCCCCGACGGCCATCGCCATGCCGGGCAAAATCCACGCCTGCAACATGGTCGGCGGCGCGACGATTTCACCGTGAGCAGAATTCGCAGCGGATTCGGCATCGGTATAGATCGGGAGTTCATTGCCGAGTGCTTCGCACCAGTGGCGAATCATTGCCTGGTTGATGGCATCGCGTCCGATCTCGTCGACGCCCAGCTCGAGCCCGACGTAAGGTTCGAGTTTCTTCTCGAAATCCTCTCTTTCTTTGCCCTGCAGACCCATGTTCTCGCTCGCTCCTGTCATGTTCATTGCGCTTGTTCGGTGCGCGAGTTCAACGCACGAAGTTCGTTCGCCTGAGATCGCGGTGTCGTCGGCCGGCGCGTCGCGTTGCGTTGCGACGAGACCCCGAATGAAGTGGCCGATCCACGTAAACGGTGCGGGAGGCCAACATAGCAGCGACTCGCGCACGTTTTCCCGAGGAATTCGCGGCACCACAAATGGCGCTAACGGTGCCCTCCACCCGAATCGAAGTCGCACAGGTTGTACGCCAACTCTTGAGGGAATTCACCGCGAGTACCGTTCGGTTCACTCGGATCGATGAGTTCGCGAGCGGTTAAGTCGAAGCGGTTCCGAGGCTGCGTCACGCACCAGAGCAGCCGATTGACATGTCCCGCGACAACTCAGTTCAGGCCAGCGCCAGTTTTTGCCCCGATCGGCCATCACAGCTCAACCGACACAGGTTTTGGGCCGAATCGCCAAATGCGCTCCTGCAGACGAGCTGAACTCCGGTGATGACCCAGTACGTCAAATCACAATTGCCCGAAATCGCTGCTTTGCGACCATCTAACGGGTCCTGATACATAACTCGAATCGCATCGGCACAAATTAGTCTTTGGATTCGCGCGCCGGGCGTTATGATCCGTACCTCGGCATTCACGAACAAAGAGATATTGCATGTCCGTACACGCAGTAACCCTTCGTCAGTTTTGCTCCGGCATACTGGGAAGCGGTGATTTACCGAGCAAGTTGTCTCCGCCCGTCCAAGCAGACGGACGGCCGCTGGACGACAACACCCCGGGCCACCCGTTGTACATCGCACATCCCGTTCGCGATCCCAATATCAGCATGGGCTCAGGGTTGCCCAACCTTCCCAAACTCCAAGCGCTGCGAGACCCCAACGCTCGCATCATGTGTCTCGCACGGTTCGCGCATCACGAGCTGATGGCGGTCGAACTGTTTGCCTGGGCGCTGCTTCGCTGGCCGGAACTGCCCCGCGACTTGCGCCGAGAATTCACGCGCACCCTCGCCGATGAACAGCGCCATTGCAGCATGTACATCGACCGTCTTACCGAACTCGGTGGCACATTTTTTAACCCACCCTATTCGAATTACTTCTGGAAACACGTCCCGGCGATTTCACGCTCACCCCATGGCGTAAACGCTTTCATCACAGCGATTGGACTCACCCTCGAGCAGGCGAACCTTGACTTCACCGTCATGTACAGCGAAGCGTTTGCAAAAGCGGGCGACAAGAAGAGTGCGGACATCTTGATGCAAGTGCACGCGGATGAGATCAAGCATGTCGCGATGGCGGCCCATTGGATCAAAGCCTTGGGACCCCCGGGCAGCGACATCATCGAGGCCTACTGCGAAGCCGTGCCGTTTCCGCTCTCTGCCGCACGCGCGAAGGGAAAGCAATTCGACGTCACAGCGAGACGTCGGGCAGGCCTCGGAGAACCCTTCATCGAGTTCGTGCGCGAGGCGCAGTCAAGCCAAAATAAACGGAACACCGCCGACACGACCCAACCAAGTTCGCGCACCGCACGACGAAGCCCACTGCTGTACCCAAACCTTGGCGGCGAAGAGTTCCCCGGCAAAGGCGGCGTTGTCATGACTCCGGCGACGGTTCCCTCGCTTCGTCTGTGGAAGCTCTTGTTTGGAAATCAGGCCCATTTCCTTCCCGTCCTCAGTGGTGGCGAATCGTCCGACATCTCGGAAACCCTCAACGATGCATGGTGGCCTGAAGGCTTCGGACATCAACCCGCGAAGGCAGTGTTTCCGTGGCTCTCCGAACTGAGCGGGATCGTGCCGTGGATCAGCACTGCGCGATTACAGATCCATCCTTCTCTCGACAACCAAAAGATTTCTTCGTCACCCGCTGGTGCAGTTGCGCGGGTTCACGACAAGGCATTTGCTTATCACCTCGCTCGTGACGAAGGGCTGTTGCCAGACGCGCTACAGAATCTCTTCCTCGTGATTGAGCCCGAGGCATTGCTCGAACCCGAAACCGCGATTCGGCAGATGGAAAGAGCAGTCAAAAATTGGCCGAGCAGCGTCGGGCACAACTTCACCCTAAAACCCCGGCTCGGGACCAGTGGTCGCGGACGGGTTCCAGGCGTAGACGGCAAGGTCGATTCTTCTGCCGTCCGCGGCGCACTCAAGCGACTCGCGAAGCGCGGTGGCGCCGTCCTCGAACCTTGGTTCAAGCGCGGCGTCGATCTTTCTGGCCAGATGCACATTTCGGAGACAGGGGAAGTCACGCTACTCGGGACCCTCGAACAGATCGTCGCACCCTCCGGTGTCTACATTGGACACCGCGGTGAAGTCGACAATCGCGGTCGCGTGTATTGCGGCACTGAACACGATGAAAGTCTACGAGAAACCGCGGTCATCGCAGCCAATCGCGCGTTTCGTGAGGGCTTCTTCGGAGCGTGTGGGATCGATGCGTTTACCGCACTGATCCCCGGTCCCGATGGTGCGCCCCAAGAGCATTTGCGAGCAATCGTAGAGTTCAATGCGCGTTACACGATGGGAACCATTGCGGTGGGTCTGGTGAGGCGCGCGATGGATCGGATCCGGGAACCCATGGACCTCACTCCGGGGACACGACGGGCATTCTATTTGGGTCTCGACGCCCCCGAACAAGGTTGGGAAGCGTGCGTCGGTGACATCCAGGGCAAGAAGCATTTCATCTCGCTCGCGCACCCAGCTGACGTGATCAAACCGGGGATCCTTTTCGCCGAATCGACTGACGCGCTCGACTCCGTCGTCGACGCCGCGCGCAAGCCCAAGACAAAGCACCGGCGCCGGGGCAAGGGCCAAGCCAGCTAGCGGCCTACCGTGGCGTCTGCAGGAGAATCAGGGGAGCTGAATATGCCGTTTGCAATTCGACGGAAGGTGGAAACGGCGGCGGCCGTTGCAGCACTTCTTCTTACAGCTCAGGCGGTAATCGCCAGTGAGCCGCTGACGAAGTATAGCGACAACATAAACCTGGCACGCTTGGATACGTATATGTCAGTTCCGAAGACCGAAGTAGGCTGGATGTCCAGAACGGCCCTGCTCTCGGGCTATTCCATCCTTTATGATTTTGTGCTCGAGCCGGGTGGCAATGAGAAGTTCATCAGCTTCACGCGCGATTGCTACGACAAGGCGTGGACTTCCCCCAAAACCGTGGACACTCAGGAGGCTAGCATTGAGCTATCCGGAGGAGTTACATGGGTCGTCAACGTTTTACCCCCGAGTTTAAGGAAGGAGCCGTTCGCCAGGTGATCGAGCGCGGATGGTGTAGGCGCAGCGTCGAGCGCCGGCCAGGATATGGTCTGTGCGCTCGATCTCGACGGCCCCGCCAAGGCAGCTGCGAAAGAGTGCGAGCTCATCCCGGCACAGGTTCTGACACACGGCAGCGGCCGCGCAGATGGGACAGTGGTTCTCGACGAGGATCCACTCGCCCGGGGTCTCTCGACTCCACTCTGCCATGTAGCCCTCTTGTTCGCGGACTTCTGTGAGCGCAGCGATGCGCGCTTCGATGTCGGGGCCTGCGGCCTCGACGCGTTCCCGGTAGAGGGCGGCCGAGTTCGGGGCGACGCACTCGCTCGCGGTGGCGGAAGACATTCGAGCGATGCTGCCTCGTTTTCCCGCCTTCGAGTCCGTTCGACCCCTGATGCAGCTCATGGATCTCGCGAGCCAGCCGAACGTGCGCCGCAAGTTGCGGAAGAGCCCGGAGCCGGAGTTGTTGCCAGACGCGAGCTGGGATGAGATCGGTGAGCTCGTCTTCAAGTGCGGCAGCACCTTTCAAATCAAACGCGGCGAAGCGCTTTTGCGGGGGGCCCTCGCTCGCGGGGCTTCACGCGAGATCGTAGAGGTCTGGCTCGATCGAATCTGTGTCGAGCACTTCGGGAATTTCGGCCATGCGCTCATCTATCAGCGCAAAGTGTTCGAGTTCCTGGAAAAAGTAGGCTGGGAGCACGCGAGCGAGGTCCTGCCGGCTCACCTCATGGGCGTGATCGGGATGGCGCGTGACGAGGAGATCCCAACACATTCTGGATTCCGCAAAGCGCTCGCGGCGGCCGAGCCCGACCTCGCGAGCTGGTGGGAGCTAAGTGTCGCGGGCTCGCTGCGGTCCTTGGACGACGCCGAGCGGGGTGCGTTGGTTCGTGAGATTCTGGACGGCAAGGAGGCGGTTGCACTTGAGGAAGTGGGGCGCTTGCTCGGCGATGGGGTGAGCCCCGAATCGCTCATCACGGCAATCCTGGGCGCGGCAGCAGAGCGACTCTTGCGCTTCGACATTGCGATCGATCTCGACCCTGCGATTCAGGAAGGCTGGCTCGACGTCACTCATGTATTCACATTCGCCGATGCGGTCTCCAAGACACTCACTCGCTATCGCGAGCCGGGGGTGCTGCGTCTTCTCTTCCACGCCGCACACTTCGTTCACCGAATGGGGCCGCTCGACGAGTCTGCGATCGCCCGCCAGCGCCGCCTGGGCGTGAGTTCCTCGACCAACCTGGTCGAGAGCGTGCGCACCCGCGATCCGGAAACGGCGGTCGCAAGCGCGAGGTTTTTCCTTGAGCGCGCCAGCGCAGCAGAGAAGACCAAGCTGCGCGAAGATCTCGAGGATCTCATCCTCGCCGACCACGGCAACCGCGCGATCTTCGTTGCCCATTACATCAAGATGCTGCGCGCGGCCTTCGAGCAACACGACAAGCTCGGCCAGGACCCGGCAGCCGAACCTGTCGTTCTCGCGACGATCCGCTTTCTCGCCTCCCCCATCTACGAACGCGGCCTTGCTTCCCTGACCAACGACGCGATCCGCTTCGTCCTGCATAACACCACGCCCCGGCGCCTCACCCAACAGTGGACCCCCGCTGCGTACGCAGCGGGGGTGGAGCAAGACAACAGGGAAGCGGCATGACGTTCATGTCGTATTGCAACCTTGGGACTGGATGCGTTCCGTTGGGCTTGCCATGAGCACCAGAACCACGGGCGCTACTGGTTGCGGCTGCCGACCTAACGACCCATCGAACACCGTCGAGCCTTCGAACACGATAACCACTGCCAACGGTGAACCCGTGGCGCGGGCGTTGCGGGCGCGGGCCGGAGCCAAGGGCGGGCTGGTGGGAGTGGGAGCACGGGGTGGAGGAGGACAGTGCAAACAGCCGCCGCCGCAACCGGCCCAGCTCCCCCTCTGGACTAAAAGGGCGGCTGTTTTCACGATCCTCTGCTCGGATCTAGCGTGAGATGCTTGTCCGGTTTCATCAACTGATCTGACTCTAGGAGGAGAACGCAATGCAATTGCGAAACATGACCCGTTTAATTCTCGTTGGTCTCACGTTAATGGTTGTCGCCGCGGGCGGCGCATGGGCTCACGATGATGACGATGACAACCCCAAGGGACTCAACGAAGACGCCCTAAATGAGCTCAGCGACGCCGGCGTCGACAAATATCTCGGCCAGTTCACTCCGATTGCCTCGGTTCCGGTCGGCGACGGTTGGATCAAGCACACTTTCGATCCCGACGGCGGCAACGGGCCGATCTGCATTGCAGGAACACCCTACTCAGTGTTTACCCGCGAGGGCAAGAAAA
>LWDU01036264.1_pt1 | contig 16119 bp, 7 predicted proteins | sample 727161 | NCBI WGS metagenome assembly LWDU01 (sample SAMN04566230, study PRJNA314399) | hydrothermal vent metagenome | isolation source: deep sea hydrothermal plume seawater | place: Mexico: Gulf of California, Guaymas Basin | collected 2004-07-11 | reverse complement strand
CGAACCTGACTTTCAGGTCGATCTGATCCGCGACGTAAATCCGGTCTTTGGCAAAGCAGGCTGTAATTCCGGCTCCTGCCATGGGTCGAAGAACGGCAAGGGCGGGTTGAAGGTATCTATGCGTGGTAACGATCCGATATTTGAAGCCCGTGCCTATATCGACGAACTGGCTTCTCGGCGGATCAATCTGGCGTCGCCGGAAGACAGCCTTTTGTTGCTCAAGGCAACCGCCGCCGTGCCCCATCGAGGCGGGCAGGCCGTTGCTCCCGGTACTCCGCACTACGCCGTCATCAAGCGATGGATTTCCGACGGGGCAAAAATTGATCGTGACGCGCCGCGTGTAACAAACATCGAAATCTTTCCTCAGGATCGCATTCTGCAGCAGACCGATGCTACGCAGCAGTATCGGGTTGTCGCGACCTATGCCGATGGTGAGATTCGTGATGTCACGTCGGAAGCCCATATTTCCAGCGGCAACATTGAGGTCGCGACCGCTGACCACACCGGGTTAGTGACGGTACAGCGCCGCGGTGAATCGCCGATCCTGGCCAGGTATGAAGGAAAGTACGCTGCATCAACGCTGACAGTCATGGGAGACCGGACAGAATTCGTCTGGAAGGACACACCGCCGAACAACTTCATTGATGAGCTCGTTGCGATAAAACTGCGACGGACAAAGACGCTGCCCAGCGAGTTGTGTACGGACGCCGAGTTTCTGCGGCGCGTGAGTCTTGATCTGACCGGCCTGCCGCCGACAGCGGACCAGGTGCGAAGTTTCGTCGCTGATGATTGCGATTCCCGAACCAAACGCGACGAAACCATTGACCGGCTTATTGGCAGCGACGACTACGTAGAACACTGGACCAATAAATGGGCGGACCTGTTGCAGGTCAACCGGAAATACCTGGCGATCGAGGGAGCGACAGCGTTCCGCAAGTGGATTCGAGATCAGGTCAGCGCCAACACCCCGCACGACCAGTTTGCGTACACGATTCTCACCGCCAGCGGCTCGAACAGGGAAAACCCGGCAGCGTCCTATTACAAGATCCACCGCACGCCGGAAGACACGATGGAAAACACGACGCACCTGTTTCTGGGAATCCGATTCAGCTGCAACAAATGCCACGATCATCCGTTTGAAGGATGGGTGCAGAATCAATACTGGCAGACCGCAGCGTACTTCGCGCAATTCGGATTAAAGAAAGATCCAGCGGGCGGAAAACGGGAGATCGGCCGAACGGCGGTCGAAGCCGGCAAACCGCTGTACGAGATTGTCTTTGAAAAAGACGAAGGCGAAGTGCTGCACGATGAAACCGGCGCAGTCACACCGCCAAAGTTACCTTACCAGAGCCACTATGTGGCTGCTCCGACGGCATCACGTCGCGAGCACATCGCGCGCTGGATGATATCCGCAGACAATGCGTATTTTGCCAGAAGCTACGTGAACCGCATGTGGGGCTACCTACTGGGCCTGGGACTCATTGAGCCGATCGATGACATCCGCGCCGGCAATCCTCCCACCAACCCGGTACTCCTGGATGCACTGACGGAAGAATTCATTGAAAGCGGGTTTAACGTTCAGCACCTGGTACGCACGATCTGCCGTTCCAGGACCTATCAGATGTCCATCAGCACAAATAAATGGAACGAAGATGACACGATCAACTACTCGCACGCCCTGGCCCGGCGTTTACCCGCTGAAGTGCTGTACGACGCTCTGCATCTGGTGACCGGTTCGCAGTCAAAGTTCCCGGGTGTTCCACCCGGAACACGTGCGGCGGCATTGCTCGATCCGGGAGTGAAGGAATCCAGCGGTTTCCTTGCGAAACTGGGACGCCCGCCACGAGAAAGTGCTTGTGAATGTGAGCGGTCCGGCGGTATGCAGTTCGGACCGGTGATGGCACTGGTCAGCGGTTCGACCGTCGACAACGCAATCATTGATCCGAAGGGCGACATCGCTCGATTGGTGGCCGCGGAATCAGACGATGCGAAACTTGTCGACGAACTGTTCGTGAGAATCCTCAACCGCCAGGCAGAACAAAAGGAAATCGACGCCGCGCTGGCAATGATCGATGGACTGCCGACCGAGCACACGCAACTGCTGGCTACCCTGCAGGAATACGAACTGAACCTGGCACCGGGAATCGCCGAACAGGAAAAGAAACGTCAACAGTCGATCGTCGCCGCGAAAAAGGAACTTGACGCCTACGAAAAACAGATCGCCACACGAGAAGCAGAACTCAACAGACTGCACGATGAAGGGATCGCCACGGCAGAAGCGGAGTTAAAAAAACACGAAGCCACACTGGCTGATCGACTGGCGAGCTGGGAGGCAAGGGCGGACAAGACGACCACATGGACACCGCTTGATCCCGGTGAGCTGTCTTCCACAAGTGCAACCACACTGACCAGGCAGGAAGACCTGTCTGTGATTGCCACCAGCTCGAATGGCCTGGGCACCTACAAGGTCGTGACCAACACAGACTTAAAGAGCATCACAGCTGTGCGACTGGAAGCACTGGCTGACGACCGTCAACCAAAGAAGGGCCCGGGCCGCGCTCCGGACGGAAACTTTGTCCTGACGGAATTTGAACTGTCGGCCGCTCCTTCAGCGGATCCCACCAGGGCCGAACAGGTAGGATTGGAAAACGCTCGGGCCGACTTCAGCCAGGCCGATTACGCCGTCGCAACAGCGATTGATGGCAATATGGCGGCGTCAGGTAATGGCTGGGCAGTGGCTCCGAAGTTCGGCACAGATCACGTAGCCTCGTTCGAGACAAAACAGGATGTTGGCTACGACGGAGGAACGGTCCTGACGTTCCTGCTGCACCAGCAGTTCAATAGCGGTGTCAGTCACCACATCCACGGGCCCAATCCAGCTGGCAGGCCTGCCCACGAACGTGACAGATATTCTGGATACTGCTGCCGCCGATAGAAACGACGAACAGCAGGCCGCATTGCTCGCATACTACCGCAGCATCGATGGCGAACTGAAGAAAGTCGAAACCGCACTGGCCAACGCAAAGCGACCTCGGCCGGTTGACCCGCAGCTGAAGCAACGCCGCGACAAACTGACAGAAGTCAGCAAGCCGCTGCCGATCGACCTGAAACTCGCACAATTGCGAGCTGATGCGGTTCTGAGTGAAGAACAGTTGAAGAACATCCGACTGACCGCGGCTCAGGACCTGGCCTGGGCATTGATCAACAGCCCTGCGTTTCTGTTTAACAGGTAGAAGTCGCTCGCGTCGTTCTTCACTAAGAACACAACTGCAAAATAACAGGAGAAAAACCATGCTTGTCATTCCCGGCAACTCCGGAAAAGATCTGTGCGACAGACATCTCGGCTCAACGCGTCGCGATCTTCTGCGAGTGGGAGGTTCCGGAATGCTGGGACTCAGTCTCGGATCGCTGCTGCAGATGCAGAATGCGACGGCCAGCGCAGCCGGCGCAGAAACAGCGGAAAACATTATTATGCTGTTCCTGCAGGGCGGTCCAAGTCACCTGGACCTCTGGGACCCGAAACCAAATCTGCCTGACAACATGGTCGGGCCATTCAAGGAAATCTCCACGAAACTGCCCGGCGTTCAATTCACTGAGCTGCTGCCAAAGCTGTCTCAGGTGAATGACAAAGTGACGCTGATTCGGTCGATGAGCTACACGCCAGCCGGATTGTTCAATCACACGGCAGCCATTTATCAGATGCTGACCGGGTACACGACCGACAAGGTCAGTCCGTCCGGTCAGCTGGAACCGCCCAGCCCCAAGGACTTTCCCAACTTCGGGTCGAACCTTGTTCGCCTGAAGCCATCAAAAGTTCCCATGCTGCCACTGGTGATGCTGCCGCGACCGCTGCAGGAAAGCAACGTCGTCGGAAAGGCCGGGACGGCCGGATTCCTGGGCCGGGCCTACGACCCGTATTACCTGTATCCGAGCGGGGATGACATGGACATGGACAAGATGGAAGGCATAAGTGTCGACGACCTGAAGCTGCGTCCTCAGGTGCATGCGGGACGTCTGCAACGTCGAGCACGTCTGCGTGACGTGATCAACAAGGGTATGCCGGCAGTGGAAAAGGCAGTGAGCGAATACAAGCTGGACGAGTACTACGCACGAGCTCTGGAACTTGTGACGTCCGGCCGCGCCCGTGATGCTTTCGGCCTGGACCGCGAATCGAATCAGATCCGTGACCGTTACGGTCGTAACACGTTCGGACAAAGCTGTCTGCTGGCCCGTCGTTTGGTGGAAGCCGGCACGCGCGTTGTCGAAGTCATCTGGCCCAAGGTTGCCAACTCGGACAACCATTCGTGGGACGTCCACAAGGGTCTCACAAAACGCATGAAGGACCAGGCGGCACCAATGCTGGACACGGCCCTTTCCGCCCTGATCGACGATATGGATCAACGGGGAATGCTTGAAAAAACGATGATCGTCGCCGTGGGTGAATTCGGCCGCAGCCCTGAGCGAGGCATCAGCACATCCGGCAACGACAACAGTTCCGACGGTCGCGACCACTGGCCGTATTGTTATTCCGCACTGGTGGCCGGAGGCGGTGTGAAACGTGGCTACGTGCACGGCAAGTCGGACAGCACCGGCTCCGCCCCTCTGAATGACCCCGTGCATCCCCGTGAATTGCTGGCCAGCATCTACCATTCCTTCGGCATCGACCCGGCCATGATGATGTACAACCATCTGAATCAGCCTCGCGAACTCGTGAAAGGCCGCCCCATTACAGCGTTGTTTGGTTGACGTGACACAACCGGATTTGTGGCAGCATCGGCGCACTCAGTTTGTGAGCGTTCCACTGTCACCCGTAACAACATCTTAAAGAGAACTACTGAGACGTTCGAGGAATTCATAACCATGACAGTCACCCGCAACTACGTGCCTGAAATGTGCGTCTTCATTCTCGCTTCAATGGCGGTCTCTCCGATTGCAGCGCAGGAAGAACAGGTGAACTTCGGTCGGCAGATTCGCCCCTTGCTGGCAGAGAAATGTTTTGCGTGCCATGGACTGGACTCGGAAACACGTGAAACCGAATTTCGGATGGACACCAGAGACGGCCTGTTTGCGCCCCTCGATTCCGGCGGCGTCGCCATTGTGCCCGGCGACCTTGAAACAAGTGTTATCTATCAACGTCTCATCACTGACGACGAAGATGCACACATGCCACCAGTCGATACGGAAAAACAGTTTTCAAAGAATGAAATCGATCTGGTCCGACGATGGATCAAACAGGGTGCCGAGTGGCAACAGCACTGGGCGTGGGTCGCTCCCGAACGGCCGCAACTTGCGGATGCGGCGTCACACAACGCGATCGACTTTTTTGTGCAGGGGCGACTGAAAAAAGAAGGATTGAAAACATCTTCCGAAGCGAACCGAGTGACCCTGATTCGACGTGTCACATTCGACCTGACGGGCCTGCCGCCGACCGCCGGTGAAATCGACAACTTTCTGGCAGACAAATCGTCGAACGCCTACGAAACAGTAGTCAATCGGCTGCTCAAGTCGCCTCACTACGGCGAACAGATGGGGCGTTACTGGCTGGATGCCGCTCGCTACGGCGACACACACGGCCTGCATCTGGACAACTTTCGCGAAATGTGGCCATACCGGGATTGGGTGATCAACGCGTTTAACAAAAACATGTCGTTCGACCAGTTCACCATCGAACAGCTGGCCGGCGATCTGCTGCCGGATGCCACCGTCGATCAGCAGGTGGCCACAGGCTTTAATCGCTGCAACGTCACAACCAGTGAAGGCGGCGCGATCAATGAAGAATATCACGCGCACTACACCGTGGATCGAGTGGCGACCATATCCACCGTCTGGATGGGTGTGTCCATGGGCTGCGTCGTGTGTCATGACCACAAATTCGACCCGTACCAGATGAAGGATTTCTATCAGCTGTATGCCTTCTTCAACAGCCTCGACGGCCCCGTGATGGACGGCAACAAAAAGGATACCGCACCCGTCCTGAAAATCGCCAGCGACGCGCAACAGGCGGAGATGGCGGATCTCAACCACCTGATCGCCGAACTTTCGAAAACAACGACGGCACCCAATGTCACTGTCGACCAGGCTCAGGCGGAATGGGAAAAACAGCTGCAAACAAATGTGATCAGCGAACCGGAATGGGTTGTGCTTTCACCGGAAACATCCACGTCCAGCGGCGGCGCAACGCTGACCAGACAGGAAGATGAGTCGATCCTTGTCTCTGGTGAAAATCCGGCAAAGGAAGTTTATGAATTCATTGCCCAGGTCGAATCGAAGGGCCTGACCGCAGTACGTGTGGAAGGATTGCTGCATCCGTCGCTCACGGCGGGTGGTGCCGGCCGCAGCAGCAACAGCAACGTCGTGTTGAGCGAATTTGAAGCCGAAGTGGCTTCCACGGTGGAACCGGACAAGTGGGAGAAAATCAAGTTCACTAAAGCGTGGGCCGATCATGAACCGCCTGACGGAAATTTCAAAATCGGCAACACGATTGACGGCAAAGCGGAGACGGGATGGGCCGTCGGCGGTCACCAGCGTAAAGAAGATCGCACTGCGATCTTCGTGGCGGATGCTCCCTTCGGCCACGAAGAAGGAACACGGCTAAAATTGCGGCTACGGCATGAATCGATCTATTCTCAGCACCAGTTCGGGCGGATCCGCCTGGCCGTTACGGATGCCGCCGAAATCCCTCAGATTGGCAGCGAAACCGTGCCTGCGAAGATCGCCGATTTGCTTAAGATTGAACCGAAGAAACGCAGCGATGAACAGCAGAACACGATCCGCGACCACTATCGCAACACGGTTTCGACTGACGAGACGTTGATTCAGAATCGCACCGATCTGGCAGCAAAACGCAAGCGACAGACCGAACTGGACAAGTCCTTGCCCACCACTCTGGTCTGGAAAGAACTTGCTGAACCGAAACCCGCCCATATCCTGATCCGCGGCGCTTATGACAAGAAGGGCGATCTGGTCTATCGCAATACGCCTGCGGCCCTGCCGCCACTCGCACCGTTAGGTGAAGGTGAAACACCAACTCGCCTGCACCTGGCACAGTGGCTTGTTGCCCCCGATCATCCGCTGACCAGCCGCGTCACGGTGAATCGCTTCTGGCAGCAATACTTCGGTGTGGGAATCGTGCAGACGACCGAGGACTTTGGATCACAGGGCTCGCCACCTTCGCATCCGGAGTTGCTGGACTGGCTGGCCGTGGATTTCCAGGAAAACGGCTGGGATGTCAAACGGCTGCAGAAACAGATTGTCATGTCGTCGACATACCGACAGTCATCGCAGGTCCCGCAGGACCCGCAGGACCTTAGATCGTTGGATCCGGACAACCGACTGCTGTCTCGCGGACCTCGATTTCGGTTCGATGCAGAAATGATTCGCGACAACGCACTTTCCCTCAGCGGACTGCTGATCGACCGCATTGGTGGACCCAGCGTCAAGCCATACCAGCCCCCCGGGATCTGGTTTGCGGTGGCCTATACCGACAGTGACACGGCGAAATTCAAACGCGATTCCGGCGAGGCCCTGTATCGCCGCAGCATGTATACGTTCTGGAAACGTACGGCACCGCCGCCCACCATGGTCACGTTTGATGCACCGTCCCGCGAAACGTGCAGCGTCAGACGCTCACGCACCAACACTCCGCTGGCCGCCCTGGCCCTGATGAACGACGAACAATTCGTCGAAGCATCCCGGGGCATCGGCCAGCGCATCATGACAGAGAGCGGCAGCACTGATGAAGACAGGGCTGAGTTCGCTTTTCGTCTGGTTACAGCCCGACGTCCGTCAAACGCCGAACTGGCCGTTGTGCTGAAGGTCTACAGGACCAGTCTGGCAGCTTATGTCACGAACGAAAAGGCGGCCCAGAAACTGCTGGCGGTCGGTGACTCCACGGCGGACAGTTCGCTCAAGGCCTCCCAACTGGCAGCATGGACGATGGTTGCGAACATGCTTCTGAATCTCGACGAAACAATCACAAAGGGATAGTGCACGTCCCATTTAGATCAGAGAAGGGCAGGGTACCATGGATATTCGCACGGAAACGATGCTGAATCTGACGCGAAGACGGCTGCTGGGACAGGGCCTGAATGCCGCTGGCGTTGCGGCTCTGGCCGGTCTGCAGGGTGGCCGGACACTGGTCGCACAGGAATCACCGCCACAATCAAAGGGCGCACTTCCGGGAATTCCGCATCATGCCCCGACAGCCAAACGGATCATTTATCTTTTCATGAGCGGCGGTCCGGCTCAGCACGATCTCTTCGACTACAAGCCCGCACTGGACAAACTGTTCGACAAGGACCTGCCCGATTCGGTCCGTCAGGGGCAGCGAATCACCACGATGACGTCGGGACAAAAGCGTTTTCCGATGGCACCCTCCATGTTCAAATTTCAGCAATACGGAGAATCGAGGGCGTGGGTCAGTGAACTTCTCCCGCACACCACCAAAGTCATCGACGACCTTGCATTTGTTCGTTCGGTGTATACGAACGCGATCAACCATGATCCGGCGATGACTTTCATTCAGACCGGACGCGAATTACCGGGCTGGCCGAGCCTGGGTTCGTGGCTGTCGTACGGTCTGGGTAGTGGCAGCGAAAATCTGCCCAACTACGTTGTCATGACACCAACGTGGACGGGGCGCAAGAGTGCGCAGGCATTGTTTTCACGACTATGGGGAACAGGATTCCTGCCGTCAAAACTGCAGGGAGTTGCGTTGCGAGCTCAGGGAGACCCCGTGCTGTTTCTGTCTGATCCGCCCGGTGTGGACAAGGCGATGCGTCGTACGATGCTGGATGGCCTGAGCGAATTGAATCAGCTGCAGTACGAACAGAACGGTGACCCGGAAACCAACGCTCGCATCGCGCAGTACGAAATGGCTTTTCGCATGCAGACGTCCGTGCCCGAACTAACGGACTTTTCACAGGAATCGAAAGAGGTGCTGGACATGTACGGCCCGGACGTTCAGAAGCCCGGCACGTTCGCTGCCAGCTGCCTGCTGGCCAGACGAATGGCCGAACGTGACGTGCAATGCATTCAGATTTTTCACCGTGGCTGGGATCAGCACAACAACCTGCCGCGAGACATCCGCAACCAGTGCCGCGACATCGATCAGCCAACTCGCGGGCTGATCGAGGACCTGAAACAACGTGACATGCTGAAAGACACGCTGATTGTATGGGGCGGAGAATTCGGTCGCACGGTTTACTGCCAGGGTAAGCTGGCCCGGGATAACTACGGTCGCGACCACCATCCGCGTTGTTTCACAATGTGGATGGCGGGCGGTGGCATCAAGGGTGGACAATCGCTCGGGCTGACCGACGACTTCAGCTACAACATCGTCGAGAATCCTGTCAAGATCTCTGACATCAACCACACCATTCTTCAATGTCTTGGAATTGACAACCGGCGGCTTTCCGTCAAGTTTCAGGGACTCGATGCCCGCATTACCGGAGTTGAACAGTCCCGCGTACTTCAGGAACTACTGACCTGATGGTGCGTCGTTCTGCGGAGACTTCCTCTGTGTTCCGTAACGTCTGTCACGGCATGGTGACGCTGCCTCAGTAACCACATCTCAGGTTGAAATGCGTTGAGCCGTCGAATCCTGCCCACTGTGCCAGTTTGTGCGGTCATCACCTGTACCGCCCGTCAGGACTGCGTCCCTGACGGCACAGTCGTCAACTCTTTGCAGCGGCGTGTACTGCGGATGCGGGCCTTCGCAGTAGGGGCTGTTGGACCTTGCGTTGTAGCAGCAGACCATCGACCAGCGCGGCTTTGACGAGTGGTTCTGATCACTGCGATGCAACAGGTTGCCGTGAAAGAAGACGGCATCACCGGGTTGCATCTCGGCGTAGATCAGTTCGTGGCACTGCAGGATGGCGTCAACTCGGTCCTGGTCCGCACCGACCTGGTCGTCGACTTTGATGTGGTCGATGCGCCCCAGGCGGTGTGAGCCGCGCACAACCTGCAGGCACCCGTTTTCACGTGTCGCCGGATCGACGGCGATGAAGACACTCACAACGTTTGGCGACAGCATACCGTTGTGATACCAGTAACCATAATCCTGATGCCACGCCCATGCGCCGCCAGTCACCGCGTCTTTCATGATCATCTTGGTGTGATAGTGATACGGCTCGTCGCGCAGAATCTGTTCAGCGGCATCTGTCATTCTTCGGCATCGCGCGAACAGGCCGTAGACGCTGTCATCAGCGTGATTCCACAAGGCCAGCTTCACACTTCCGCCCTCGCCGTCGCCACGAGCAAACGCATGAGCGCTTAACGCCTGGTCCGTTTTGGCCGCGTATCGCAGACGACGTATCTCTTCGGCATCGAACAACCCACGCCGCATCAGAAAACCATCTTTGTCGTATTGGCTCAGTTGTTCCGAAGTCAGTGGTCCGCTCATCGCCGGTCTCCTGTCGATCGTACTTTCAGGCGAGCATTTTTCCGGGTGGGAGTGTGTCAGTCGCTGAGGTCAAGGCTCACGTTCGCCGTTTCGCCGACGAACGCCTGCAGGTCTGGTTTCGTATCCGTCAGGATTTCAAGAATTGCCTGTCGATCAGATCGGGTCAGGTGAGCGAACGTGTCGCTTTCGTCTGTGCCGTCCAGAACAGCCGTCAAACGCTGATACACTCGGTTCTTCGCTGGCGGGGGCAGTTGATCGAACGCTGCGCTGTAGATCAGGTAGCTGCAGGGATACTTCATCAACCGAGTCTTCAGGTCCAGGTCACGCAACGATCGTCCGTGTCTGTCGTGTGGACCACGATTCGGAAATTCCTGCGCAAAGTCGGAAGTGCCTTTGACGGGTGATGTCAGTTGATACTCGTCGCAATACAGCAGGTATTCCACCAGATGGTCGACCACGCGATCAATACGTCGCGCTGTCAATTCACTGCGGTAATCGGGATCTCGGTCCAGCATCTTATTCATCACGCGGTCATTTTCCTCGGCAACCCGCGTTTCGAAATTGGCTCGGGCAATCAGATTGTGCATCTGTGCCTGATGTTCCAGAACCATCAAGGCGACAAGGTCGCTGTGCGGCGACAAGTAAGGTTTCACATTAACAATATCGCTGAGATCGGTGACATTCGCCCCACGTTCGGTGTCCAGCTTCTCCGCGTCAATTCGGCTGGCCACAATTTCGTTGCCCATGTGACGCTGCGAACCATGCGTTCCCGTGACGTACCAGCCGCCCCAGCGTCTGGTGAACGGACTGGTATGATCAGTTGTGAACGTGCCCGATCCGATAATCGGATGGCCTTTGCGATCCGGGAAGACCGACCGAACCAAATGTCCCGGCACTCCTGCTGTTCGCGATGACGCATGGCACGTCAGGCACTGGCCCCTATCTCGTACAAAACGAGGCTTGTCGGTTTGGCTTTGATTCATCGTGTAAAAGATCCCTCCCTGCTGCGGGTCGACCGTCGAGATTTCAAACACTTCCCCGAATCGAGTATTGCCGATGTAGACATTGTCGTTGAAATAGATCGCACGCGGCTGTTGCGGATTGATGTGACGAATCTGCAGACTGGTCTTTGAAAACACCAGCACCTGAGACGATATCGGCACGTCCAGCGTCTTCAGCAATGACGGCAGATACCCGTGTGTCTCGTCGAATTCCAGTGTGACAGCCCCGGTGTCCAGCTGCTGCTGCAGTTGAATGACCGGGTCGTGAGTCGGGGCATTGTGGTAGTCGATCGGTGGGCGTTCAAACCCCAGCTGGCCCATCGCAGCGGCAGGTAACGCCGCCAGAGTCACCATGAGAAGTGCGACCGAATTCGGGTACTGAAAATTCATGGTTCTACCTCGTCGAAAACGGGGCGCGGGCCAGCTCTGCAGATGAGCGATCAGAACTGCAGGACTGGGCGAAACGTCTCAATTACCGCAGCAAACGTCATGCAATTCACTTGACTCGACCGATACTAAGGATAACCTGATCCTAATATATGATATAGTGCAATGTCGGAATGTATAGCGTTCTCAGTTTTTTTTGAACTGCACGAACATCAGCCGTAACAGCCTGCCCCAAACTCTGGCGGTGCACGCTTCGCGGTTATCGTCACCCACCATGCCATCCCTGGCGACGTCACACGTTCACGTTTCTAAAGTCTGTCCGGAACTTAAGTGCCCGATAGCTTTGAGCATTTCCGGTCTGCGCAAAATCTCAACGGATAGTCGACCAGTGTTTTGTCATGGCTAAGAACTGGGGTCATGAAGAATTGTGGTGCGGCCGTCTCGGCTGCTGTTGCAGGCGGGACTCCCGCACCACAACAAATGCCGAACCAAAATCAAAAACTGACAAGTCGATTAAAAGGCCGTCCAGGATGTTCACATGAGATTCTATACCGTAATGATCGTGACCATGCTGACAACGTGTCCTCGATTGGCTCTTGCCGAATCGAATTATGCAGACACCTCGGTTGAAGTTTCGTTCGAAAAACACGTGCGACCGATCCTCAAGGCACACTGCCTCGAATGTCACGGCGAAGGTGAAAAGATCGAAGGTGGGCTGGACCTGCGACTACGGCGATTCATTCTTGTGGGTGGCGAAAGCGGCCCTGGGTTCATTGAAGGGAAGCCGGAAGAAAGCCCGCTGTTCGAACGCACTGCGGCGGCAGATATGCCACCGGGCGATACAAAGCTGACGGCCAAGGAACTGACGACGCTGCGGAATTGGGTCGAATCCGGAGCACGGGCCCTTCGCGCCGAACCGGAATCCATTCCTGATGGCGTCTACGTGCCCGAAGAGGAACGCAACTTCTGGTCGTTTTCTGCCATCGTTGCACCGCAAGTTCCGGAGGTGCAACAGAAAGACCGCGTACGTACGTCGATCGATGCGTTTCTACTCCGCCGCCTCGAAGAAGACAGCATGGGGTTCTCGCCGGACGCTGACCGCAGGACGCTTATTCGGCGAGCTTCGTTCAACCTGACGGGACTGCCTCCATCGCCCGAAGATGTAAGAAACTTTGTCGACAACAAGGACCCGCTGGCGTTTGAAAAGCTGATCGAAACACTGCTGGAATCGCCCGAATACGGCGAACGCTGGGGGCGGCACTGGCTGGATGTTGCGGGCTACGCCGATTCCGAAGGCTACACAATTGACGACTCGGTCCGCGAAAACGCTTACCATTACCGCGATTACGTGATTCACGCGTTCAATGAAGACTTGCCGTTTGATCAGTTTGTTCGCGAGCAGATTGCCGGCGATGAACTGATTGGGTTTCCAAAGAAGAACCTGACTCCGGATGAAACCGCCAAACTGATCGCCACCGGATTCCTGAGAATGGTTCCCGACGGAACCGCGTCCACCGGCGTGGAACAGCCGGTGGCCCGCAATCAGGTGGTCGCCGATGCGATTCAGGTCGTTGGCAGTTCGCTGCTGGGCCTGACTCTGCATTGCGCTCAGTGTCACAACCATCGCTATGACCCGATTCCGCAGACTGAGTACTACCAGGTTCGAGCCATCTTCGAACCGGCATACGACTGGAAGAACTGGCGGACCCCGAAATCCCGGCTGGTGTCGCTCTATACGGACGACGACCGAACAGCTGCGGCCGTCGTCGAAGCAGAAGCAAAGACGATGGACGTCGAGTATCAGAAACGATCTGACGAGCTCATTGCAGCGACGCTCGAAGATCAGCTTGTTCAACACGTACCGGCGGAGCTGCGTGACGCACTGCGTGATGCCTACCAGACGCCAGGCGACAAACGTACACCTGAACAGAACGCTCACCTGAAGAAGTACCCGAAGATCCTGAAAATCTCACGAGGGTCACTGTATCTGTATGACCGGGAAATCCGGACGAAACTGGCGGGCCTGAAGAAGGCACTCACGGAACGAAGAAAAGAACGGGTCGCCACCGCGCAGTCGAAAACGCTGGAAGCTCTGCAGGGCAATACGGCAAAACTGCTCGTTGCCGCCATTCAGACTGCTGCCGCCAAACGCACGGACGCTCAGAAATCATTGCTGGCCGAACATCCCAATATCGAGGTAACCCCGGACAATCTGCAACAGTTCGATCAGCAGGCCGCCGCTGAACTCGCTCAGCTGCAGACAGAGATAGACCAGACCAAAGAACGCGCACCACAGCTGGAATCGATCAGCAACCGTGCGAAGGAGATTCGGAAGAAAAAGCCGATCGAGCATTTCGTCCGTGCCCTCACGGAAGTGCCCGGGCAGATCCCGGAAACGCACTTCTTCTCACGTGGTGATTACCGTAACCCGGTGCAAAAAGTTGAACCGGCGGTACTGACCGTCCCGTCATCACTCCATCCGAGCAGCATTCCAGCCAACAGCGACGCCCTTCCGACAACAGGCCGACGCCTGGCGTATGCGAATTATCTGACCAGCGGCAAACATCCGCTCGTTGCTCGAGTTCTTGTGAATCGATTCTGGATGCATCATTTTGGAACGGGAATTGTTGCAACGCCAGGCGATTTTGGCCTGCTTGGCGAACGGCCGTCTCACCCGGAACTGCTCGACTGGCTGGCGGCAGACTTCATGCAAAATGGCTGGAGCCTGAAATGCCTGCACCGTCAGATCATGACATCAACCGCGTGGCGACAGGCACTACGAACGATTCCACCACATGACATTGACCCGGACAATCGTCTATTAAGCGGCATGTCGCTGCGGCGTCTGGATGCCGAAACACTGCGCGACAGCGTGTTAGCGATCAGTGGGAACCTGAATTCGGCACGGTTTGGCCCACCAGTGCCTGTGATGCCGGATCGAGTCGGACAGATTGTGATCGGTATCGAAAACGAAAACGCCGGACGCCCGGGCGCAAAGATCGACATGAAGGGCGAAGAATTTCGTCGGTCTGTCTATGTCCAGGTCCGTCGCAGCCGACCGCTGGCCGTGCTGGACACATTCGATGCTCCACGAATGTCGCCGAACTGCGAAACCCGATCGTCATCGACCGTCGCTCCGCAATCGCTGATGATGATGAACAGCGACTTCGTGCTGGCCCAGTCAGATATCTTCGCCCGAAGGATTGTCGCAGACGTCGGCAGAGATCGTGGTTTGCAGGTTCAGCGTGCGTGGGAACTTGTATTCACTCAGTCCCCAACTGAAGAAGAAACCGAGCAGGCCCTGGCGTTCATCAGCCAACAGGCAGAATACCTGAGAGAAAAACCCGAAACGAAGAAGCTGGAAAAAGCTGATGGGAATATGACCGCCGGACAACTGGCGCTGGCCAACTTTTGCCAGACACTGTTCAGTTCAAATCGCTTTCTATACGTCGATTAAAGGTATCAGATGCATGGAAACTACGGAGTCAGGAATAACCTCTTCGTCGCGTCCCGTTCAGCAACACACTGACCGAAAACATCACTCGCTGGAATCCATGATGAACTCACAATCAACGTTGTATTCACAGTCATCCGCCGGAAGACATCCACATTCCTCAAGGCGACATGCGCTTGCGTCCGGAGCGATGAGTGTCGCCGGGTTTGCGCTGGCGACACTGCTGCGAAACGATCGCCTGATGGCGGAGGCCGCTGACAGGGAAGACAGGACGTTTCGGCCGGAACTGCAGCAGCAGACGTTTGACGTCAAGCCGAAGCAGACGCATTTTGACCCGACGGCAAAGGCAATGATTTCGCTGTGGATGCAGGGAGGCCCCAGTCACCTGGATCTCTTCGATCCCAAACCCGTTCTGAACAAACTGGATGGAAAGACATTTACGGGGGACATTAAGTTCGACAACGCGGCTCAGGCGAGTTCCACGATTCTGGGTTCGCCATGGAAATTTCAGAAGTACGGCGAGTGCGGCATGGAGCTGTCGGAACTGCTGCCCGGATTGGCGGGAGTTGTCGATGACATTACGCTGATCCGGTCCATGCACACGGGAGTCAACAATCACGGCCAGTCAATTCGAGCTCTGCAGAATGGCCGGATCCTCGGAGGTCGCCCCACGGTCGGAAGCTGGCTTACATATGGACTGGGATGCGAAACAGAAAATCTGCCCGGCTATGTGGCTTTGATCGACCCCGGCCAGTTGCCTGTGATGGGTGTTGAAAACTGGTCGAATGGTTTTCTGCCGTCGGTTTACCAGGGCACAGTCGTCCGCCCTCAGGAGCCCCGCATTTTGAACCTGGATCCGTCTGCGCATCTGAAAG
>LWDU01032770.1_pt1 | contig 16119 bp, 18 predicted proteins | sample 727161 | NCBI WGS metagenome assembly LWDU01 (sample SAMN04566230, study PRJNA314399) | hydrothermal vent metagenome | isolation source: deep sea hydrothermal plume seawater | place: Mexico: Gulf of California, Guaymas Basin | collected 2004-07-11 | reverse complement strand
CTTTTGAGTCTAAGTGAAAAAGAAATATTGGTTTTGATTCTTTCTGAATTAAAAAAAATAACTGCAAATAAAACCACTTGATTAAATGAAAATTCTTTAGTGTTGCAGAGCGTAATACCAAATGATAAACGCCGGGAAAGGAATTTGTAGCAAGAGTCCGAATCCCTAATAAATTCATCAATACTGATGTGTTTTTGTCAGGAATTTTATTTTCCATGACCAAGTTAAGGTTCATTTTGTTATAAGATCCCATACTCAATTCTTTTTTATTCTAATTTCAATTTTTTTAAAACTAAGTTAGTTCTTTCATATATACTAAAATGTTTAGTAGTTTTTGAACGGAAACATCGGGATAACAATTTAGATGAACTCCATTTGTTATTTCAATAAATTCCCATTCTAAACATTCAGCATCATATTCATAATCATGAAATTTTTGTTCAATTTCATAATCAAAACCATTTTCTACAGGGTTTTCAGGAGGATAATCATGTCCTCGAATCAACGTCATTGTTTTAGTTTCATGATTCACATCAATTTCAGCATACAATGCATTTGGTTGTAAAAAGATTAGATTCGGATGACTTGTTATGGCATTAAATTCTTTTTTTGTGACATATTCATTATGTAACAAAATTACAGTATCATAATTTTTTAAAAGTTCAGGATTTTTATCAACTTCATCATCGGTAAGGAAATCATAACCTACATGATAAAGAATTTGTGCAGTTAATCCACTTGAAGTGTATTCAAATATTGCATTTTCAAAAGATATATCAGTGATACAAGATATATCACAATCACCACGATAATATGTATAAAATCCAGGTTCATAGTACGCAGCAGATGTCCAAATTGGGTAAATTACGACACTATTATCATCAGCATTGGGTTTTAACTGCTCAACAGCGTGTGCAAAAAACGATTCATTAAATTCAACTCTTACACCATCCAAACCTACTAGATTTTGTTCTAATCTAATTTTATCATCATATGTAACATACATATCAAAATAAGGATCATCTAAATTAATTAGAAAAGTATGAGTGGAATGTAATTTTTCAATATATCCATCCATATTTTCATAAATTGTAGATGAGAAGTTAACGGTAGTAGAATTAACTGTAGTAGAATTAACTGTAGTAGAATTAACTGTAGTAGAATTAAAATTCATTACATAGATAAAAGAAACCCCAATTGCTGAAATAATAATACAAATAATTACAATAATTCGTAAATTTTTACTATTCTTAGAATCATTTTGAGAAATAGTTTTTTTCTTATTTTGTTTGACCAAGTATTTGCTTAATGGAGTTTTTTATAATAATTAAAGTATTAGATAATTCTAAAATAATAAAATTTTGACGCCGGGAAAGAGAATTAGTCAATTGTTACAACGCCCTTAGGTATGAATTATTTTTTCATAAAAAAGGGGAGATTAATCCCACTTAACCATCTCCTAATGATTTTGCAACTTCAGAGAAGATTGTCTTTCGTTTTTTATTTTTCCTTTTGGAGATAGAACAGTAATTATGCTAATGGATCTGAGCCATCAGCAATTATTGGAATTTCATGTGGGATATAAAAAATTCATATTATTATTCCAATACAAATGATTATTATTAATCCAACAATTACTTGTATATTGAAAATATCATTACTGTTGAAAATATTTTGATTAATCATTAAATTCTTCAGAAGACTTTTTCATCAAATTTTTGTACAATTTTGGTGAAAATCATTCATCATAATTATTTTGATTATTCTTTGATTTTTTATTATAAGTGAATTTTAGGGATATGAATCCTATACCGATTGGTATCCATTCTACTATAAGTCGAATAATTATGATTAACGTTAGTGCTACAGACATATCTATTCCCTCATAAGCCATAAATCCTGCAAAACTTCCTTCCACTACCCCAATTCCAAGAGGTAAAAATGATACAAAACCTAACATAATCGAATTGGTATACATTGTCCAAATACCAAATATTTCAAAAATCTCAATACCAAATCCAACAATAATGAAATAAACTGCAGAAGATATGAAAATCCAAAATAAAGTTGAAAGAACAATAATTTTAATAACAAATTTTCCAGTGATTAAATTATTAATAATTTGTTGTGATTCTGTTATGTTCTCTACAAATTGACTAAGAAATTTTATTTTGAAAAAAATTTTTGAAAATTTTTCCAATAATCTTTTTGAAGATAAAAATAGTAATACAGATATTACAAGTATTGAAAAACCAATAGTGACATATAGACCAAGATTAAAATAATATAATCCAAAAAGTGATGTAATTGTTAACCCAATTCCATTATAAAGTTGTTCAACAATCACAATTGAAATGGATTTCGACCTTGGAACATCAAATTTAGTTTTTAATAATTCTGATTTTATTAATTCACCGGCTTTACCAGGAATTATAGATAAAGAAACTCCTCCCATGAAAATCAAAATACTACTTTTGGTAGGAATGTGAATTTCTGATTTTTTTAATAACAAGTTCCATCTTAAAATTAATGAGACATAACCCAATATGATTAAAGTAATTATAATTGGCAGATACTCGAATTTAAAATTTGAAAATTCATCCGAAATGGAATTTACATCTGAAATCACTAAGAATGATACGTAAATTAAAATTGTTATAACTACGATTGCTATCGCTTTTGATAAAATTTTCATATTATTGACTTTCAATTTCTATTTTAAATAGTCATGGATTTAGTGTTTAGGATACGCTTTATGATATTTTTTGTATTCAATAATTTTATTTAAGATAATAGGAAAATTGCAAAAAAAAGAATTTCAAAAACAAACCATGTTATAAAATTGACAATATGGAGAATTATCTCTTAAATAAGCATGTATCAACTAACAATATTCATTTAAATTTTATTATAATGAGAATTATTTTAAAAAAAATACCGAAATAATTTCTCATATTATTTTGTTTACGTAAAATGTTTTGATTTTTTTAATTCAATTGATTTTTCTGTCACAACCCCGGTTACAGTCATTGTCAATTTTGGCTCCATTCCAGAATTACAAGTTGTATGATGCATGTTTGGAAGAAGTTGAGTTATATCACCTTGTTTCCATTGATGAAGAATATTATTTCCTGCAAGAAAGTAATGACCCCATTTCCAATTTTCTAATACTACAGAATATCTTACAATGTCAATATCATCAGAAAGCCCATACTCATTTCTGATTCCAACTAGTGTATCTATGTGCCAAGGAAGACATTGTCCGGGATATTGTTTTAATGCAACTACATTACAAAGATCTAATCCAGAAAATTCTTTAAATGGTTTAAAAATTTCTGGAAAATCTTTGTCTGTCATCTGAAGAGATTTTGCGTTAGATAATCAAATGGAAACATGTACGACTTTTGATTAAGGGTTATGAAAAATTTCAATCAATAATCTTTTTAATAGTCGTGAACCTGTTGGAATTCTTTTCATTTTTCTTTCTCCACCAATTCGTCGCCCTTCGTTTCCTACGATTTCTATAATTTTCTGTTTCTTTTTTAATCCTCTAATACTCATTTGGTATGTAGAGTCTAATTTCATTGCATCAAATTTTAATTCATTAAAAGCTGTACGTGTAATTATTCGACTTTCATTAAGTGTATCTGTAAGATTTCCATTAAAACATAAATTTGCAAATTTAGTGAACATTTTATTTCCAAATCCATCAATTTTTCCAGCATCTAAATTAATTGATCCTTTACCAAATCTACTAATAATTATTTGATCATATCCTTCTTTGATTTTATCATTCAAAATTTTAATCTCTTCAACTTCATGGTTTCCATCAGGTCCAAAAATTATGATGTTATCAGATTTTGTTTCTTTTACTCCGGTCAAGATTGCCCCTCCATGCCCTTTAATTTCCTGTATATGCACTTTGAAACCCAATTTCTCACATTCTTCAATTGTTCCATCAGTAGACCCTCCATCTACTACTAAAATCTCATCAACCCAGTTTTTGTCAATTTTTGGAAGTAATTCTCTTACTCCATCAATTTCATTGAATGTGAGAATGATTAATACACTGCTCATATTGTTATAACAAACACCAATAAAATGAACATTTTAAACTTATCAATAACTGGAATTTACTTTCTCACTCCTAAAATTTTTCAAAAAATAAAAAAATTGCAGCCATCTTGGAGGAATGAATTAGAAATTGTAGATGCATTACAAATGATTCTTGATTCCAAAGGTCAAATTAATTATGATATTATCACTGATTTTTGGAAAGATACTGGTAGCATAATATCAAACAATTCTGAAATATTTTCTAAAAATGAAAACTCAAAAAATAAAAAACTACTTCTTGGTGAAGGTACAAAAATAACTTTTTGATATCATGAACATTCTCATAACATTATTTTATAGACGTATTTTCTTTCTTTTATTAATAATTATTAGTTCTACAGTAATTTTTTCAAATACTAATGCTTATGGTGAAACTGATTATGAAATACCTGAATGGGTAAAAATTAATGCAAATTGGTGGATGGATGATCAACTTACTGATGATGAATTTGTATTATCAATTAAATTTTTAATCAATGAAAAAATTATTGTTATTCCCCAAAATTCTATAATTCAAAATTCTGATTTACCTGATTGGATTGTTCATAATGCTGGATGGTGGCATGCACGAATTTTAACTAATTCTGACATATCAAATTTTGATTCATCATACATTAATGAAAAAATTTTATTATATTCTGGAGGGTTATGGGAAAATGTTCCTGAAGATGTTGATACCCCTGCAGATTATGATAAACATGGATTTCGTACAAACATTCCTTCAGAAATATGGAATACTGAATCTAATTTAGATATCTATGAAAAAAAACCTGTAAAAACTTATAGAATTTTTGCAGTTGGAGGTTCAACTACTTTTGGTGTAGATATGAGCAATCATCAAACTTGGCCTGCTCAATTAGAAAATAAATTTCGAGAACTTGATCTAGATTTGAATATTGAAGTAATTAATACTGGAAAAAATGGTTCTGATACACGTGATGAAACAAAAATAATTGAAACATATCTAATTGATTTTGAACCTGATATGATCATTATGTACAGTGGATGGAATGATAGTATGCAAGCAAACGGGATAAAACCAGTAATTTATCCATTTGATACAATACGTAATTGGAATAAGATTTGTGAATTAGGTATTGAAAAAAATTTTGATACTGTTGTCATATTGCAACCAGTTACAGGTAGTGGAAATCGAATACTTACAACTCAAGAATCAATGGTTTTTGTTGACACACGACCTGAAAATTTCTATTTTGGGAAAAAATTTGAATAATCTAAATAATACTTGTACCCAAATTCTAGACTTCACACATATCTTTGATTATGTTCAATCTCCAATTTATTATGATGCTGGTCATACTGATTCATTTGGAAATAAATTGATTTCTGAGAATATTTTTTCACATATTTTGTCTATTGTATCTGCTAATAATGAAAATATAAAAATTAAAAATTATTCTGAAACTTCTAAAAATTTACATCCTGTCGTTTTTGCACATAGTTCTGATCTTTCAGGAAAAACTTTTGACAATCTGAATTTATCTAATGCAGTTTTTTATGAAACCAATTTAAGTTATTCAAGTTTTAAAAATACTATTCTTGATGGTGCTGTATTCAAAGGTGCTAATTTAACAGGAGTTGATTTATCTGAAATTGATCTTTCAGGAAAAGATTTGACTGGAACTATATTGGCTCATGCTGATCTTACTGATGCAATATTGACCGGTGCTGATCTTACTGATGTAATATTGACCGGTGCTGATCTTACAAATACAACTATGCCAGATGGATATGATTAAATTCCTAGAATTTGAACAAAAAATATGTCGAGATTAGGAGTAATTAGACAAATATTCGAATTATATTTTCATAAAAGAAAATTCTATATGTTTCCAATTGTATTCTTGTTAATTGCATTGATTGGTGTTACCGCTTTAGCTCAATCTGGATTTGTAGCGTTCATTTATCCGATTTAGAATGAATTTTTCTTCACCTAGAATTAAGGCATTAGCTGTAACTGCTGGATTCACCTTTTGGTTTTTTATAATATCCTCATCATTAGGATTATTTTCTATTGAATTATTGGGTATCTTTCTTGTAATTGTTGTTGGGATCACACAAATTTTTGCAATAAAACTTTCCTCAGGACTTGATATTTTTGCAAAAATTAACACAAAAATCTTTTTAGGTCTTATGTTTATTTTTGTAATATCGATATATGGTATGGTTTTCAAACTTCTAAAAATTGATCCACTACGCTTGAAAAAACAATCTTCAACTTATTGGTTAGATACAGATAAAATTAAACAGTCCACTATTTTCAAGGAATACTAATGTATAACCTTGGAATTTCATGTTATTACCATGATTCGGCAGCTGCCTTATTGAAAGATGGTAAAGTAATTGCGGCAGTTGAAGAAGAACGTTTTTCAAGAAAAAAATTTGATGATGATTTTCCTAAAAATGCGATTAAATGGTGTTTAAAAGAAGCTGGAATAAAATCTGAAGAGATTGACTCTGTTGCATTTTATGATAAGCCTATTTTAAAATTTGAGAGATTATTGGATAATTATCTCGCGGTTGCACCTAGAGGACTCCATAGTTTTTTGGATGTAATTCCAAAATGGCTTCACAAACGGCTTTGGATAAAAAATGAAATTCATAAAAACTTAAAAAATTTTCATGGAAAAATAATATTTCCTGAACATCATATTTCTCATGCAGCACATGCATATTTCACATCTTCATTTGATGAGGCTGCTGTTCTTACTGTTGATGGCGTAGGAGAATGGTCAACAACAACTTTTGGAACCGCACAAAATTCTACTATTGAATTAACAAATGATATAAGATGGCCTCATTCGCTTGGCTTATTTTATTCTGCATTTACATATTTTCTTGGATTCCGTGTAAATGAAGGTGAATACAAATTGATGGGTTTATCTTCATATGGAAAACCTACGTATTATGACAAAATTTTAGATGAATTAATAGATGTAAAAAATGATGGCAGTATTCATCTTAATATGAAGTATTTTGCTTTTACATATGATAAAGTTATGACCAATCAAAATTTTTCTGAATTATTTGGAATTTCTCCCAGAAGTCATGATTCTCCTGTAGAGCAAATTCATTATGATATAGGCGCGAGTGCTCAATTAGTTCTAGAAGAAATTTTGTTAAAAATGATAAATCATATTTATAAAAAAACCAATATGAAAAATCTTTGTTTTGGTGGAGGTGTAGCACTTAACGGAGTAGCAAATTATAGAATCTTGAAAGAAAGTTCGTTTGAAAATTTACATATTCCTCCATCCCCAGGTGATGCAGGAAGTGCTGTTGGATGTGCACAATACTTGTACCATTGTTTTCATCAAAATAAAAAAATTGAACTATCACAATCTGAAAGAGTGAAAAATAATATCTATGTTGGACCTGAGTATTCAAACAATGATATTAAATTATTCTTAGACCAGAAAAACATCAATTATGATTATCTAGAACGTGATGTATTAATTAAAAAAACAGCTAATTTAATTTCTGAAGGTAATATTGTTGGTTGGTATCAGGGAAAAATGGAATGGGGACCACGTGCACTTGGTAATAGAAGTATTTTAGCTGATCCACGTAAAACTGAAATGAAAGATATCCTCAATAGAAAAATCAAACATAGAGAATCGTTCCGTCCATTCGCGCCTAGTATTTTAGAAGAATTTGTTCCAGAATATTTTGAACTTGACATAACCAGTCCATACATGTTACTTGTAGCAAAAATAAAAAAACCTGAAATAATACCTGCTGTCACTCACGTTGATGGAACTGGTAGATTACAATCAGTTTCAAGAGATGTAAACCCATTATACTATGATTTGATTAATGAATTTTATAAAATCACCGGCGTTCCATTAATAATTAATACATCCATGAATGTTATGGGAGAACCTATTGTCAATACTCCTGAACATGCTTTTAATATGATTGTCAAAACAGACATGGATTATACTGTTCTTGGTAATTTCATAATATCTAAAAACCAAAACGAACATCAAAAATCTGAGTAAAAATGTCCGTTCAAGTATCTTATAAAAAACAGTCTGTAATGGGAATATTTGGTATAGTTATTATTTTATTAATCATTGAGCTTGTTGCAAATGTTTGGTGGATATCTCAGATTAGTTGTGAATTTGAAGACAGCGAAATATTTCGTGATATGAGTCAAGACCAAAAAAATCAGCTTTGTATGGACTTGTATCAAATACGTACATCTGGTAATGAAATTATACCAAATCAAAGTTCGAATACCATAAATATTAACAGTGAAGGATTTCGTGGATCTGAATTTTCTACAATAAAAGAGCAAAGTGATTTTAGAATTATAATGCTTGGTGGTTCCACAATGTTTGGTACTGGCGCAACATCTGATGACACAACCATACCTGGATACCTACAAAGTTTTTTTGATGAAAGTCAATTAGATAATAAAATTGAAGTTATTAATGCAGGTATTCAGGGAGCAGACTCTAACACCGAATTAAAAGTAATAGAGAATAAATTATTACAATTTTCCCCTGACTTAGTAATAATTTATGATGGATGGAATGATTTACGTTCAAACCACACGCCTACCAAACTATTAAAAAATTGGGATAATATTTGTGAACTTGGAAAAAAATACAATTTTGATACCGTAATTTCGTTACAACCATTAGCTGGTTTTGGAGATAAATCTTTGACAAACCAAGAAAATAAATTTTCTAAAACTGGTTTAGATTATAACGATAAATTATTAATCAATTTATTACCTATTTACGATAAATATCAAGAAAATTTATCTCAACTTGTAGATTGTTCTGCTACTATTAATTTAAGAAATGCTTTTGATAAAGAACTTGAAACAATCTATTGGGATCAAGGTCATGTTTCTGATACTGGAAACAAAATCATAGCTAGTTTATTTTATAAAAATATCTCTGATATAATTTCAGAAAAACTTAACTCTGAAAAAAGTTTTTCAACTACAACAGTTAATCTACAAAATAATAATTTATCAAAAAATATGGATATATTTCGTGATATTCTTTCTAATTATAAAACCCCTATTATGATTTCAGATTTATTTTCATTCAAATCTTATAATGAAATTTCTATAGAAACTCCTCCTCAAGAAATTTCATTAATAGAAACTAACTCTATGTTATATGATGGAAGAGAAATTAGTATTTTTATTGAACTTTTACCATCTAACTTTCTTGAATCTGATAATAAAATTATTAAAATATTTGCATATGACAATACAAATGAAATAGAACTAGAAAATGTAACTTACTTTTTATCAATATTCAAAAATGATGAAAATTTACTTAGGGAATATTTCTATGTTCAAAATAAATTTTTAACAATTGAAATTAATTCTGTGGATTCAGAATCAATAAAAGTTTTAGGAGATAGACAATATGATCATAATGCATACATTGTGAAAGATGATCCATTAATTATTACTGGTCCAATTTTTCTTTCTTCAGGAAATTATGAATTTAAATTTGATCTGAGAACTATCGATGAATCTTCAAACTGGATTTTTAATCTAGATGAGTTTGAAACTAAAATTAGTATCAAAGATTAGATTGATTTATTTACTTAATATTGGGTCAAAAGCTGTTAAACATGAGAATTTTTGTAACTGGAATGACCGGTTTTCTTGGTCATCAACTAGGCTTAAAATTACTTAAAAAAGGTCACAAAGTTGGCACACTAGCAAGAAATGTTGCAACTTCTGATCGTCCAATTGCATCTAATACTGAATCCATGATTAGAGGCGAAACAGTTAGTGGAATATCGTATTATTATGGGGATTTAACCGATTATCTAAATTTGTATGATACATTAAGTAATTTTAAACCTGATGTAATTATTCATTTAGCTGCTCAAACATCTGTTGCATACAGCTTTACACACACAACTGAAGTATTCAATGTAAATTTTCTTGGTGCAGTTAATGTTGCTGAAGCAGCACGACGTGCAGTTCCAAATCTCAAACGTTTCATTTTTTCAGGTTCAGTTGAAGAATATGGAATACAAAAAAAATTCCCAACTAAAGAAACTGCTGAATTACATGCTGCTAGTCCATATGCTGTTGCAAAAATTGCTACAGAAAAACATTTGAAATATCTTTACAAAGCATACAAATTCCCTTCTATTGTTTTTAGAAATTCCAATTCATATGGTCGAAAATTTAATCATCAATTTGTCATTGAAAGTATTATTTATCAAATGTTTCATGGAAAATCTTCTATAAAATTAGGTGATCCTACTCCATACCGTGATTTTGTTTTTGAACCAGATTTACTTTCCGCATATGTTTTAGCAGCAGAAAGTAATGATAAAAAACTTCTAGGTGAATCTATCAACATTGGAACTGGTCACTCTTTAACCATTAAACAATTAGCTGAAAAAATTAGAAAAATTACCGGTTATAAGGGAAAAATAAAATGGAATAGTTTTCCAAAACGTGCTCTAGAAATTCCAAAAATTGAAGTTGATAACTCTAAAGCAAAAAAATTGTTAAAATGGAAACCAAAATACTCATTAGATGAAGGTTTAGAGATAACTGCATCATATTATGATCCAAAATTAAAGTAAAATCATGAAATCATTACTTGTAATTCCTACTTTAAATGAAATTGATGGAATGAAACAAGTTATTTCAAAAATTAATCATGATTGGGTTGATAAAATTATCATAGTTGATGGTGGCTCAACTGATGGAACTATCGAAGAAGCAAAAAAACAAAATATTGAAGTATTGATGCAAACAACAAAAGGATCTCACGGTGCAGCAATTTTAGATGCTTTTAATTCATCAGATGCTGATTATCTTCTAATGTTTGGAGCAGATGGAAACAATGAACCTGAAGAAATCCCAAAAATGTTATCTAAAATTAAAGAAGGATATGATCAAGTAATTAATTCAAGATTTAGTAAAACTTCTAAAAATGATGATGCTGGATTAATTGATGGATTTGGAAATAGAATGTTTACCTTGGATAATTAATTTGAATGTAACAAAAAACACTTTTTTAAATGACAAATACACTAAAGGTGTATTTTTAATTATTTTTATTTATTCATTATCAGTTACTTTTGTCACAATAATGTATAATCCATTTTTAAATAGTGACAATATTGTTTTCTATTATTTTGCAGGACAGGAAATTCTTGCAGGTCACGCTAGTGATGTCATAATTCCAAATGCATCGCTAAGTTTTGGATTACTTACTTCCATTACAGATAACCCTCACATTCATATGAAAATAATATCCATATCTTCCGCAGTAGGAATAATTTTTTTCACATTTGTGACTGTAAGACAAATTTTTAATTCAAAAACAGCATTTTTAGCAACTATCTTTATTTCAGTTTATGCAGGATTACATATGCATTCATACATGAGCGATGCAGATATTTTTCCTATTTTTTTATTATTTGTTAGTTTTTATTATATTACAAAAAAAAGACTTACTCGTTTTGACATAGTAATGGTTGCAATATTTGCAGGACTTTCATTTACATTAAAATATCAAGCAGCGATTATTGTGATAGGATTCTTAATATTTTTTCTAATATTTCAGAAACCTCGAATAAAAAAATCTATTATTTTTATGTCCATTTTTATATTAACAATTACCCCTATGCTATTGTTTAACTACATCGCTGTTGGAGAACTGATTACTTCAAATTCCAGTACTTTAGTCCTTATGGAATGGTCTAATGTCCCTAAAGAATGGTATGCAATAGAGTCCTTTAACGACTCATCTCTTTTATTTAAAAATCCTGATCTTTTATTATATAATTTTGGTAATAATATTTTTGAAAGTACCTCCGGAGTAATTTTAAATACGTATCTTAATTGGAATAATTTATCCATTTTTCCATTAATTCCATTTTTAGGTTTAATTCCATTATTTGGAGGAATTTATTTTTTGAAAAATTCTTTACCTAAAAATCTAATACCCATTATAATTTCATTTTTAGTCTATTTTTCAATCATGTCTATTTTTGCACTAGTTACTAATCCAATCAGATTATTTCCTCCTGCATTGATTTTAGTGATACTATGTGCCGTATTTTTTGCAAAAATTGACAAAAAAAAGTATCTAATTCCAATCATACTTTTTGTAATTTTAATAAATTTAGGAGATTCAACCATCATGGCAAATTGGATTCTATTCAATAATTATGATATCTTTGATCCAAAAAAAGAAATTGTTCATCAAGAGTTATACAATATATCCCAAATTCTTTCTAAGGAAAAAAATATTGAATCAAAATACGTGATGGGTAATAATCAACTTGTTGCATATCATGCAAATAGTAAATTTATTCGAGATTATGCATTTAATGGACCCACAGCAAAAATTCATGAAGAAACTTTGGATCTAGAGAGGCATATTCTTAAAGAAGATTTGGATGCATATCAAATTTATGTTTCAAAGTTTTATTCCTACCCAATTAGCGAATTTGATCTAGAAAGAATACCAGATTATTTAATCATCAAACCTGTAAAAAACATTCCAAAAGATTGGGAAATACTATATGAATCTAAAAATTATATTCTGCTGAAAATACCATGATGATTTAATCTGTTTGGATTACAATCTTCAAAATATTGTGTATAGAAAAAATGATTCTATTAATGTGCTCTTAGTTTCATTTTGTTTATTAAATATTACTTATTATAATTAAATATGTTTTTGATAGATATGGGTTGATCAGAGTTTTATGAAAAAAATTAATTTTAAAGGTTTAGCTGCAATTGGATTTGCTGAAATAATAGGAACAAGTGCAACTGCACTATTTTGGTTTTTCCTTGCTTCAATTATACCCCCAGATCAATATGGAAAAATCTTTTTCTATTTAGGAATAATGTCTATTGTATCTGCAACTGTATTGTTTGCAAATAAAAATACCATCATAGTATACATTTCTAAAAACATCCAATTACAAAATACATTATATGTTATTTCACTAAGTGGTACATTTGTTGCATCTTTAATAGTGATAATAATATTTTTTAGAATCGATATTGGTTTTGTTTTAGCTGGATATGTTTTTTATTCTTTAGCTATTGGAGAATTACTCGGGAAAAAATCATTCTCATTTTATTCAAAAAATGTATTGTTACAAAAATTTTTAGTGGTGATTCTTGGAATAAGTTTTTTCTATATTTTTGGTGTTGATGGAATATTATATGCAATTGCTTTATCATATTCATCATATGTAGTAGTTTTTTTCAAAAGTTTAAAGAGAACACCATTAAATTTTCCTTTATTAAAACAACATATTGGATTTGTATCAAACAATTATTCGGTAGGACTTTTACAAATAACAAAAAGTCAAATTGATAAAGTAATCATACCTATGATTTTAAGTTTTTCAATTTTAGGACATTATGCTCTTGCATTACAAATAATGACTGCAATGAATTTATTTTCAAATATAATTTTTAAATTTATTTTACCCTATGATGCAAGCGGTGAATCAAATACTAAAATTAAATTTCTTACAATAATTATTTCAGTTATTATATCAATATCTGGAATAATTTTAACTCCTATTGTATTACCCATATTATTCCCTGCCTATATTGACGCAATACTTTCTATTCAAATAATGAGTATCACGGTAATACCTACATCAATCACATTTATTTTCACATCACAATTTCTGGGAATGGAAAAAAGTCGATATATCATGTTAAGTAGATTTTTGAGTATTATAGTGATTTCTGTTGGGATGATCATTTTGGGAAGTCTTTATGGGATGCAAGGACTTGCTATTTCTTATTTAGCTGCAAATTCTGTGGATGCAATATCATTATTTTTAGCAAATCATTATGAAAAAAATAAATCTAAACATGCATAATTTTTTAAATAAATTAATTCCAGTTATTTTTTTAAACTAAAAATGTATAATCCTGTAGATCCACTATGCGGTAAATTATTATTTATAGGGATAATGTGATTTTGAATTCACTCAATATAATTTCTAAGATTTTTTTTAACTTGTAATCTTACTTTTGTAGTAATAATCACTTTTTGCTTCTTTAGGGGTGGTTTTCTATTTCAATATACTAAATGTGGGTAATGGTGTTTAACTATTGATGTAACGCCGGGAAAGGTAATGGTCTGATTGGTTAAACGCCCTGTCAAAAATCCATACTCAAACAAACTTGTTTTGGGTTTGACAGTTGTTTCATGACTAGATTAGGCGCGAGTTTGACTTAATGATGGGCAATCAAAATTAGTTGATCTCAGTAGTGACAGTTAACCGGTTAAAATTCTAAAATTATCTTGAATTCCAACACTATTGGAATACTTTACTGTTATTCTAATATGGATTTGAGTTCATTAAATTCCTCAACAGTGATTTCCCCACATACCAATCTCTTTTTTAAAATCTCTAAAGATAGGTTTGGAGAAGTAGGTTTTACCTTGGATGATACCTTGGATGATTTAGGCAATACAGATTGTTTTGTAGTTCTAACAGGCACAGGCAATACATTGTCTTTGAAGAACATTGTTTTTGTGATAGGTTTAGAAGATGTTTTCATAATTATTTTTCCCGTATTTTTTTTTTCGAATATATCTGACAACATTATAAGAATAATTACACCAATAATACCTGAAGGAATTGCAAATACAATTGCGACTATAATTTGTCCAAAAGTACAAGAAATGGCATTACTGGTATCATATTCGGAAAAACAAGAACCTGTTACAAGTCCTCCAATCATGAATAACGTAACAATAACACAAGGAATCCAAAGAATCAAACATATAGTTAAACCAATAATGCCCATCACATTGACAATATATTTAAAAAATAAAAGAATTGGCATTCATAAAGATATAGAATAAAATTACTCGATTATTGATTTGAGTTCATGATACTCATCAATAGTAATTTCACCATTTACCAATCTAGTTTTTATAATATTTAATGAAGATTCATTATTTTTAAAATATGCTTCAGATGGGATTTGGGTTAATTCTTCTTCTAATTCCTTTGTATGTTGTTCCATTTCTGAGGTGGTTTTTTCCAAAGTTTTAGATAGTTCTTTCATTTGTTCTTCTAAGTCTTTTTTAGTTACCTGTTTCTTTTTTATCTTCGGGGGTTTTTTTGTTTTAGACAATTTTGTTTTATTTGAAGTATGTGTTTCTAATAATTTCTTTTCTTTCTTTAACACGCCAAGTTCTTTTTGTATTTTTTTAATTTCCTCTAACAGAATATCATTTTTTTCTGTCATTCAATCATATCGTTTTTTATAATTTTAAGATTCTAATACTGTCTTAATTTTTTTATATTCATCAACAGTAATCTCACCTTTGGCTAGTCTGATTTTTAGATTTTCCAAATGATTACTTGATTTGTAGTCATCATTAGATTCGGAGATATCTGTAACATTTGACATGTCTGATGAATCATAACCAATAGGCAGTAAACCTACGCTTTTACGTTCATCTAACATATGAAAACTGTCTCTCATCAAAGATTGTTCGTATTCATATTGTTCAAGGGCATCTTGTTCTGCAGTATAAATCTGGTCTCGTAATAGAGCTTGGTCGTCTGATGCTTGTTTACGGGCTTTAATAATTTCACGTGTCTGTTTTTCTAATTTATACAAAGCAGCTTCATTAGCTTCTTTAATCTTACCACGTTGATGTGCAGCTACTAAATCAGTGAGACCCACATCAAAAAAACCCATATTCATTAACTGTATCAAAATTTTATAAGTTTTTTTGATTTGTATTTAAATTACAATAAAGTAAAATGTTGTAATAATTACAGGAGTTATGGCGGACGGGTAGTCTCGTTTCTCTTTTTAATTATATTTTGTTACCTGGAAAATGTACTACGAAATACAATATTGGACATGGCGTTTAACTGAAAAGACAACGCCGGGAAAGGGATTCGAACCCCTGCACGCTTTCACGTAGCTGTTTTCGAGACAGCCGCCTTACCGCTTGGCTATCCCGGCATTTA
>LWDU01032127.1_pt1 | contig 16119 bp, 15 predicted proteins | sample 727161 | NCBI WGS metagenome assembly LWDU01 (sample SAMN04566230, study PRJNA314399) | hydrothermal vent metagenome | isolation source: deep sea hydrothermal plume seawater | place: Mexico: Gulf of California, Guaymas Basin | collected 2004-07-11 | reverse complement strand
ATTTCAATATACTGTTCATCACAATCTAGTACTGGTATTAGCCGAGTTCCTCTGCGCATTATCAAAAATGCTCCAAGTAGATCGTCTCTGTTTTTTATTTGAACAAGTACATCACCTTGCACACCTGCTGGAAGTCCCCCTGCGCCGTTAATTCTCGCTTCGACCAGTGACACTCTATCACTTTCCATTATCAGTTTTACCCACATATCTGGTTCACGCAAATTAACGCTCAGTGAATCGTCTTCGCCTAGCATTGCAGCACCTACTGCTCCAGCAAATGTCTGACTATTCCATTCTTTGTTTTCACCGACGCGGCGGACTCTTACGCCGAAAGTTCTTGCCTTACCTTCGTTATCATCTCTGCTAAGGTAAGCCTTTGCAACTACGCTTGGAGTTACTTCTTCGCACAATACCACGACTCTATCGATGGCGACTACTCCTAAAATATGGCACAATAAATCTTCAACAACTGCAATCGGGGCACTCGATGAGATTATTTCTTGCTGACGAATTAATTCATGAATTATCGGAGTATTGGAATTTATTGCTAATTGCTCTAAGTTTCTTCTCAATGCTTTTTGAAAGGCTCTGCGCACTGGCCTAGATTTTAGCCCCAATTCTCCGAACCTAAGTATCCAAGAGTTTTGTGCCAAGGTAATCGGCCTCACTCATCGTCATTGTGCATATCAATGACATCATCTTCTTCTTGCTGTTCTTTCTTTGCACCATCATTTCTTGCATCGTGCAATTCCTGCAAATATTCAGCTGTAATGTCGCCTGTCACATAATCACCATCAAAACAAGAAGTATCAAAACGAGGTAATTTGTTTTCACCTAAGTTTGTTGCTTCAATCAAATCTTCAAGATTCTGATAGAATAGTTTGTCACAGCCGATTTTATTGGCAATCTCATCAATAGTTCGCCCATCAGCAATGAATTCATTCACTGCTGGCATGTCAATTCCGTAGACATTCGGATGTCTAACAGGAGGTGCTGCTGAAGCAAAATATACCTTTTTTGCACCAACTTCACGGGCCATTTCAACTATCTTAGCAGATGTTGTGCCTCTAACTATGGAATCATCTACTAGCAACACATTTTTCCCCCTAAACTCTTGCTCAATTGCATTTAATTTACGGCGAACTGATTTCTCCCTGAGGGCTTGCCCTGGCATGATAAATGTGCGACCTACATATCGATTCTTTACAAATCCTTCACGATAAGGAAGATCCAATGATTTGGCCATCTGAAGTGCCGCTATTCTACCCGAATCGGGGACCGGAATTACACTATCAATGTCATGGTCCGGCCATTCCTCAAGTATTCGCTCTGCCAATTTCTTTCCTTGGGCTAATCGCGCTTGATAGACTGGTATCCCATCGATTATTGAATCTGGCCTTGCAAAATATACATGCTCAAAAATACATGGGGAGTGAAGGACATTTTCGGAACATTGCCTTGTGAATAGATGACCAGAATTTGAGATGAAAATTGCTTCACCAGGCGCAACATCACGCTCAATCTCAAACCCAAGTGCAGTGATTGCAACCGATTCCGAAGCGACAATCCATTCGGTTTCTCCATCTTGCTCACGCTTTCCAAAGATAAGTGGTCTTATTCCGTTTGGGTCTCTAAACGCTAGTAAGCCATAGCCAGAGATAATTGAAACACAAGCATATCCACCTTTTGCAGTTTTATTAACTCCGGATACGGCACCGAATACTGTTTCAACATCAATATGTTGCTCTCCATCGATGTTCAGACTCTTAGTCCTAGAATATAATTCAACAGCCAAGGAATTTAGTAATAATTCCGAATCACTAGTAGTATTCATGTGCCTCATGTGAACATCATGAAGGTTCTTTCTTAGTTCAGCGGCGTTGGACAGATTGCCATTATGCGCCAATGAAAGACCATAGGGTGAATTAACATAGAAAGGTTGAGCTTCTGCTCTCGAAGAAGAACCGGCTGTAGGATATCTAACATGGCCAATTCCTATACTGCCTTGAAGACGTAACATATGCCGGCTGTAAAAAATGTCAGAAACAAGACCATTTGACTTTCTTAGGCGGAATTTACCTTGGTGATCTGTCATGATTCCAGCGGCATCTTGCCCTCTATGCTGTAGAACGGTTAATCCATCGTAAATCAACTGATTTACATGAGTTCCATGCCGGCCAACGACTCCGATAATACCACACATTGCCGTTGCCCCTAGACAGACCAAGAGAACCTTGCTTGTAGCCATTGCGCTTGTAGCACAATCTCAAAAGAAAAAAATCAAGCCTTTGGACGGTGGGTTTTCTTGCTCCAAGAAAACTTACGAATGCGAGTAGTTGCGCCAAATCCGCAAGATGCACATACAGACTTTTGCTTATGATATGAGTTGTTACCACAGCGTCGGCAACGAATATGTGCAGTCTTTTGACGCTTACCTCGTGACGGAGTACCCTTTGACATAGAACCACCTAGACAGCCAGCCCACCAACCTCCTCCTTATGAAACCGACGGAAAGAAACAACTGTGAAAAAAAGGTCATTGCTAACCTATTCTTCTTCAAATAATTTTCGATTCGGTCTTGAGGTTATTGCAACAAAAACCCCACCTACTGAAACTATAATTGCCATCATCAACGCAATTAAAGATACCAATATGCGAACAACATTAGACAGTGCTTGAGCCCTAGCTGAACCATTATCTTCCAATAATAATTCACCTTGAGATAATAGCCATAGTGTGATAATTGCGCCGAAAATTGTTGCCAATAGCATTCCAAATAATGGTGCAAGAGGGCGCTGTCTAGAATCAGCATAGAAGAACATATTGATAAATAATAATCCCGCACTGAATGTATATCCAGTTATCAGTGCATTACCAAATCTCTTGAATGCTTGATTGCTAATATCATCACCTAGTAATGCTGCGATAATCATCAACAGTAATGGTGGAACACTGATTGCCATCACAATTACCTTCCAGGTTTTTACCATTTCACTCATTCTTGTTCACCCCCGATGTGATCTGAAATTATTGAAGCCGCTTGGGATAATTCTTGTTGAGATGGTGCATCTAAGGTTTTTGCAGGTGGAAGACTTGACTCATAAATCCAAATTACTAATGCAAACACCAGTATTGACAAACCAACACCAACTCCTAATCCAAAAATGTCAGATGCTGCAAGCCAAAAATGAGTTCTAAATGTTTCTGCTGCGATATTAGGGCCATCAAGCATCATTCCTAGAACAGTTAAAGCGAAAGTTAGCGAGGATAATACTAGCATGAAATTGGATTCTTTTTCTCTTAAATGCCCTAAATATCTCAAAGAAAATGCTGCACCACTACTCAATCCCGTAGATAACAGCAGGAAGGTCGGCCAAAATACTAGCCAATAGGGATTGACTTCTCCGTTCAACATTGGAGTCCAAGTCCACCAATGCATCCCCTCGAGCCAAATTAAGCCAAAGAAAGTACAGGCTGAACCAATCTTTCTATCCCTAGATGTTAACTTTCCAACTTCCACATTTCCTGAAAAGGCCAACAAATAGATTCCTGTAGTCAATAGTGCACATGGCCCGATTATTGAACCTAGTAAATGTCCTGCGGCACTTGAAGGTGATTCAGGAACTGTAACTGGGCTTAACAGGACCAAAATAAAACCAATTATTGCAATTATTTTTGATAATTTTTTGATGGATTCGGACCTTGACGATAGTGCGGTGCCCGTTCCAACGACTAATGCAATCGCTGGAAACCAAAACCACAATGCTGCTTGCATCATCGCATCCATATAGGGTGCTCAAGCCCCAGCCTTATCAATAATGCCCGTCAAATCCCCTTGCAGTGTGGCGTTTTAATGGCGCTTACTATTGCGGTATGGCTAAATACCCGACCCTTGTGGGCGGGATGCTTAAGGTGCTATCATGGTAAAAATGCCACGTCAAATTATGCGTTACAGTCCATCTGCTGGTAAGCACACTCTGCACACCATCGAGCGTGTCAAGAAGCGACGTGCTTCAGAACTAAAGTGGGGTCAACGCCGTTTCCGTAAGGTAATGGCGGGATACAGAGGTTTTCCTCGTCCAAAGCCAGAAGGCCGTGAGAAGCCAACTAAGAGAGTAAATATTCTATACCGCTGCACTGAGACTGGTAAAGCGCACTACGCTCCATGTAAGCGTGCAAAGAAGTTCGAATTAATCGATCGCTGAGGTGAACAAATATGACAAGTAATTTCCTAAAAGTCGCATGCCGTGACTGCAGCAATGAATCAACAATTTTCTCCCGTGCTACCTCCATCATCTCCTGTGATGTTTGTGGCGCAACCCTAACCAACCCATCAGGTGGAAAGTCCAACCTAGTAGGCTGCAATGTGGTAGAGACCCTAGAATGAGGAGGAAATCCTCTAATGAGCAAAGGACAATTCTCTGACGGCCCCAAAGAAGGGGAATTAGTCGTTGTAACTGTAAAAACCGTTAAACAAAACGGATGTTATGTTGATTTCGATGAATTCGCTGGAATTGAAGGATTCATTTTTATTGGTGAAATTGCCAGTGGTTGGGTCAAAAATATTCGTGGCTTTGTTAGAGAAGGTCAAAGACTAATCTGTAAGGTAATGCGTACCCGTAAAGATGGTACATCTCTAGAACTTTCTCTAAAATCTGTTTCAGAAGAGAGACGACGTGCTCGTTTACAAGAATGGAAGAATGAAAAGAGAGCTCATCAACTGCTAAAAGTAGTTGGAGAGAAAGTTAGTTGGTCTGAAGAAGAAGTTGCTGAAACCGCTGAAGAGTTAACTGAAGCCTTTGCAACTCTATACGGGTCTTTTGAAGAGGCTGCGATTACGGAAGGCGCACTGGTCGATGCTGGATTTGAGGGAGATTGGATCAAGGAGTTCATTGAAGTTGCAATTGAAAATATCATTCCCGACTTTGTCGAAGTTCGAGGAACACTATCATTGAGTATCCACTCAGTGAACGGAATTGAAGTAATCCGTGAGTCTTTGTTGGCTGCGGAAAATTTCTCTTCAGAAGAGGACGAAATAGAAATCTCATGCCATTATAATGGCGCTCCACAATATAGAATTGAACTGAAAGCACCAGATTTCAAGAGTGCTGAGTCTGCATGGAATTCCGCAACAACTGCTGCAATTGAACTGATGGAAAAGGCAGGCGGAGAAGCAAGAGCCTGGAGAGAGTGATATTATGGCACGTCAATTACTACAACAATGCTTAGATTGCGATGCCTGGACATTGTCAACTACCTGTCCAGCATGTGGCAATAAAGCACAAGCGGCTGCACCTCTAAAATGGTCGCCAGAAGACCATCGCGCTGATCTTCGTAGAAAGATGTACAATGTTGAGGATGCTTCTTGGCCTCAAGGTCTTCCAACATTACCAACTCTAGAAGAGATGCGTGAAACTGCTGAAATCAAAGTTCCCGATGAAGAAGAATAATTTTTCATCACTCAATCGGCCGCCAATATTGACTCAACAAATGGGTTTCTATGGTTTGAATCAATGTCAAACATTATAACGCGTCGCGTTAGGATTGCCCAATCATGGTTCTGACTGTTGAATGGAGAAATGGCAATACCATTCTTCCCGAGCACACTCTAATGCTAATTGCATTCCCAGGAGTCGGTAATGTCGGTAAGGCTGCTATCGACGCAGTTAATACATCTCTGCCACCTCTGGCATGCCTTGATGAAGATGGATTATTAGCGCCACCACATTATACCTTATCCTCTATAGAATCAACTACTGGAAAGATGATTCTGACATTGACTGGTTCAACTCAACCAGTTGACCCAAATAGCCAAGGAATGTTGGCCAATGAAATAATGAAATTCTTCATGGAGCAAGGAGTGAGTGAATTGGTTGTAATGGCCGGATTGGGCAGTGAACCATCAAGAAAGGAAACATTCATTGTTGCAAGTAATGCCTCTCATCGAATTGAATTGGAAGCAAGAGGCGTGGATGTTCGTAGAGATGAGCCGAGTTCTGGGGCGATTGGCCTATCTGCATTATTAGCAAGCAGTGGCCCTCTTTTTGAAATTAATTCTTGCTTATCAATTGCGACAACAATAGGTGCTAGTGGTGATGTCATGGCAAGTCAACGACTTCTTGACAGCCTTGACACTCTCTCTACCGAGTGATACCTCAGCAAATCTATTAGCGAAATTGCAGAGTATGGCACCAGAGAAAACGCAAGATGTTATTGCAGAATTAGCTGATTCAGCCGATGCATTCTACAATTGATTGAGCATCAACCACCAGATGAGACTGTGGTGACAAGCAGGATAACATCGCTGCTTAGAATTGTTGAATGTGGAAGAATTGTTCCTTCAAAGCTAACGATTACTGTTGAAGGTAAAATATTCGCTTCAGCAAGTACTTGCCTAACCGTTTGACCTGGTTCAACTTCGATTTTCAAATCGTGATCACGCCCGTTTAAGTGAACCTGCATAGCGATTGGACAGTGCATCATCCTTATGACCGTCGCGTAGGAGCGAGCACATACAGGCCAAGATCGCATAGCCCGGTATTGCGGTGGATTCGAAATCCACTGTTCCCTGAACACGGGAGTTCAAATCTCTCTCTTGGCGCCTTGATCGCATAGCCCGGTATTGCGGTGGATTCGAAATCCACTGTTCCCTGAACACGGGAGTTCAAATCTCTCTCTTGGCGCCTTCGCACATAGTGTATGACTACAAAGAAGGTGCAAGAGGATTTGAACTAGGTGAGAACTGAACATTCCTCAGTAATACAACCGTTCTCGCCGTCGGCTCAAATCTCTCTCTTGGCGCCTTAAGCAAAATATTATGCTTTATTGAATTTGATTGTTCAATTATTACGGTGATCCCATTCTCTGTAAATTCTCCTCAATTTATTGGTTGAAGGAACATGAGAGTGTTCAGTGATAATCAATTCGGCTTTTCGCACGTTTTTTTCTTTGAACAATTCTTCAAATCCGCTATAGTCGAGTGGACTTAGATTGGAGGGTTGAATGCCTATTTCAATTTTGTTCCTAGATTTTTGAATTGCGTGATATGCTTCTATTTCTGGATTTAATCGCATTACTGCTCGGCGAATGAAATCTGGAACAATCGGCTCAAACTCATCTGAATTGTTTTTCTGCAAATAGAATACGTCATCTGAGCGACCCATTACTTGTGAAATCGCAGTTCTTGCATCACCACATTTGCATCCTTCTTTTTGTAGCACTAAAATGTCGTTTTGTAAATATCTAATAATCGGTTGAGTGGTTCGCATAAAATCGGTTAATATTGGTTGGAAAAGCCCATTTTCTTCATCGACCCACTGCTTTCCAATGTGCATAATACTCTCATTGAGATGCAGGGTGCCCAACTCACAGGTTGCGGCCATTTCTCCTTCGGTTGAAGTATAAAACTGATGAACAATTTGTGAGAAGTATTCAGATATTATTTTCTCATCTATTGGATATAGTACTTCTGCTGCAGAAATAATTCGCTTAGGATTAATTTTACAATTATTGTCTGCTAGATAGCGCAAGACACTTGGTGGAGCAATCAATTCAGTTGGATTGGCCATTTCAACTTCCTTTTGTAATTGCTCCATCGGTTTGAGCAAATCAAAAAATGAAAACTTTATTCTTTTTGAGCCAATCGTTCCATAGTTATTTGAATTTGCCCGAAGAAATAACGCAACATGGTGCTTACCAATAATATTGCCACCTAGGCCTCTTGCTAGCATGAAACCTGCCCAATTGCCCGCCTCTTTATCACTGACAATGTGTACTCCTCTTGACCCACTCGTCCCTGATGAAAATCCGATAGATAAATCTCCAATTCGTGGCGAGAAATCTCTGGTTACTTCAGCATTTTTTGCAACATCAAAGGCTTCGCTTAAATCTATATCCCTTGTCAGCAAATCAGCAAGATTTTCCATCATTATCGCCTTATCTAGCAAAGGAAATTGTTGCCAATCTTCATCCTTAATGCCACGCCAATGTTCAGCGTAAAATTTAGAATTATTGCGAATATGTTTCACGTGCTTTACTATTCTTTTTTTCTGCCAACGTTCAATTTGAGACCTGGATTTGAACTTTTTTGGAGTTCTAAGATATCTCCAAAGGGTAAGTAATTTCTGACTCATCGGATTTCCTCCAAACCTTCTTCAAAACTTTGCTTTGGAATCCATCCCAAATATTGTTTAGCACCTGAAATGTCCATGACCATTCTCTTTGTTAATTGATTTACCGAATATGGAGTTAAACTGGGTTGAAGCAATCCAAAACTAAGAAGTCCTATTGTATTGATGAGATGTGATAATACTTTGATTGGAGCATGTGGAAGATGTTTTGCTTTACTATTGGGATATGATTTTTGTGCGATCTTCGACAGCATATATCCGGCCTCCAATGGTTTGCCATTACTAATGTTGTAAACTCTACCTGTTGCTTTATCTTCAGCGTTAATTGCACACTCGACAGCATCAAGGAAGTTGTTCATACAAGTCACATCAACTATTGTTTTGCCATTACCTATGACCAAATAGCGCTTGGAATTGATTAATTTGTTGATTCTAGGCAGAACTGTAGTATCATTCTTACCAAATACTGCTCGAGGTCTTAATCCAATCCACATACCTGAAGGGAAATCATTCAATAATTTCTCAGCACGAAATTTGCTCAATGAGTACGGATGTGAAGGTGGTATTTGGGGAAGGCTGTCGCCATGATTCTCACTTGAATTTGCTTTTTCAAAAATTGAAGACGAAGAGATGAAAATTACTCGATTGATTTCTAATTTTTGTGCTATTTTCATGACTGAACGCGTTCCTTCAACATTTGTTTTCATGAATTTTTTCTTTGACCCGAAGGGTGCAGCAAACGCTGCGCTATGAACAATACAATCGGCATTGGAAAATAATTCTTCCATTTTATTGGTATCATCTAATGAGCACTTTCTGATATCAAATCCATCTGCTCTAAGTCTCTCTATTTTTTCAGTACTTTGACCCAAACCAATGACTTCATGACCATTTATTACCAACCTATCAACTATAGAAGAACCAATTGATCCAGTTGCGCCGGTGACAACTATCCTCATTCTTGCTCACTCTCTGCTTTGGCTGCCATATGAATACTCAATTTCCAAAATATTAGTCCCATCGCTATTGGCCATCCTAATCCGATTGTCCATGCCATTCTAGCTGAAAGGAAGGCAGGACTTTCAACATAAACATCGATTGCTGTAAATTCTGAATTGCCGTCAATAGTTGCCCAAAATTCAATGGTATTATTGCCCGAAAAGGGGAATTCAACGGTTGAAACCCACATTTCTCTTCCCGATAATTTTTCGAATTGAGAAACCATTCTTGTCTCTCCTTTTTCATCCATGAAAACTATCTCCATCCAAAGTTTTGAAACATTGGTTGTCTCATCCACAGGAAAAATGAAAATTTCTGTTGCCCCTAGTGCTTTGGGAGGGTATATCATAAATTCAACCCAAAAGTCGGTCTCCTCAATATCGAATAACATTCTCATCGGTGCATCAAAGCCGTCACCTTTCTCTGTTCTATGAACTCCACCATGCCCTTGTGTCACAGGAATAAACATCATGCAAATTATCAATAGTATGGCAATACTAGTGCCTAGGGCAGATTTTATTTTAGCATCTTTTTTAACTTTGGTCTCTTTTTTATATATCACTCTCAGCATTAAATTATCGATAATGGTAATCACTTTTTTTGAACTGCTTATTGCAAAATGCATTACTGGAATGGATATCAGAATAGATATCGTTAATCCAATCCCATCAACTAGTGACGGAATATATTCACTGCCAAGAGGTAACCAAATAGGATTAGTGCACAATACAATTGCGAGATAAGCCCATTTATTATTCATTAATATTGGCCATTTTCTAAAACAAATGATTGCTGGTAACAATAGCCAAGGTAGTAAGCTTGGAACCAGTACTTGGTGTGGTGAACCAGGCCTATACACATGCTCTGGACCCATTAGCATCTCCACTATCATCGGAATTGAAAACAATAACAATAATTGTAAAGTGAGACTTATCATCGATAACTTTGTTGTTCCTTCAAGGCCAAATAGGTGATTTGTGATTTCAATTATAATAATCGTTACAAATCCGGCAAGCGCTAAATGTGGTAATAATTTCAATCCAGCGAGTTCTACTACTGCTTCTCTTGGATCTAAGAAATTGCCGACTGTGAAAAATGAGTGGATGAGCAAGGTCCAAATTGCAAGAAGTGCAATCATTATTAATAATTTATTTTCACTATTTTCTTCTCTCTGTGACATGGAAATTAATTGACAGGCCAGTACTAATGTGGCGATTTCTGCCACTACTCCTCCCGAAATAGTCCAAAGGTGTGGAGGTGTTGTAATATTGACATCTATGCCATATTGCGCGTGCCAATAATCATCAAATAATCCTCCTAAAATTATTGTAACCTGTCCAAGAAGTGTCATCCAAATAGCAACTGGTGCCACTATAGGACCTATTTTCAACCCTGGTACCTCAATACCTCTATGATAATCTCGAGTTGTCCATATCAGAAAGAGTAGTGAAACAATCATTGCTGGAAATAAACCTGCTAATATCATGACATGTGGTGGTGTAAACATTTGGTCCCTTCCAACATCAATATGCCATTGTAAATCTATAGAAAGTCCAATCCGGCCGCAAACATGCCAAAACAAATAGATGATTAGAATTATAAAAAGATACTTCTTTTCGACGTTTTCTCGTTCCGTTAACATCTTTCTACGCCCTCCAATGAGCCATCGACATAGAACCGGACCTATCTACTATAGTATGCTTTAATTCACCTTTTTTATTATTACTCCATAACAAGAAATCACGCATTTGAACTGAACCCAAAATAGAACTATTTGAGATAAATTCTGTTTCTGAGTTTACCTCTAGTGAACAATTTGGATCGCCAAAATATTTGATTATCGGAACTTTCTTCTTCGGGTCAAAAGAAGATTTGGAATGTGCCATCAGTTTCCCGCCACTATATTCTCCACTAAGATACCTGATTCCCTCGCCATTACCTGATAATATCATTGCTAGAGCGTGGTTTTGGTATGGCCATTCACATTTTTTTGATGGTTTTACATCTGCACAAACCACTAATACATACTTTGCATCTGATTGTTGAATAAAATTTCCGGCTGTTTGAATTGCTCTATGTGGGCCCCTGCTCCCATCAATAATGTCAAAACTGAAGCAATGTTTACTTGATAAGTCTAAATCGTGGCAACGGATATCTAGTTTGCTTTGTATGTGAGATGCGCAAGATGGTTCTGAGCGGAAATTAGGACGATATACGCCGGAGAATATCACTATTCCAATATCTTGCAAAGAGATATTAGCATCTTCACACGCCTTTCTCGCAAGTTTAGCACATCCCTTGATGTTATCTTTGCTTGTAATTGGACCATCGGCCCATGCAGCGATCACGACCATGAACTAACCCCCTTTGGAATAATAAAATATGCAATGAAGATATTTAGACCAGAGCCATACGAATGCAATAGGACATCTTCACCCGCACTGAAATGATTTTCCTGCAATCCTTGTTCAAGGGCAACTGCATGCGTTGTACTCGCAGTATTTCCTGTTTTATCAACACAAATATGGTAGCATTTGCACTGTCCAAACAGACCCTCAGTTATTTTATTACCGCGTTCAATGATTTTTGCTGAAGTTTGATGGGTGATGATATGGTCTATCTCCAACCAATCCAATTCTAATATCTTGAGCACTCTTTGAAATGATGGAATCAACTGTCTCATCGCAGCTTGGTGTAACTTCTTCCCTTTGGTCCTCATTTTAGGACCTGGGGCTCTAATCGCTGCATCAGCGATACAATATGAATCGTATTGCGCAAGTGTTTGTGGTTCGCCGAATCGAAGCATGTTAGGATTTGAGGTTACTCCAAGAAGATAAGCACCTCCTCCATCGCCCACAGATAATGAGGGGACTGCACTAGGATTAAGCCAAAATGAAACTTTTTTCGCCTCATATATCACTGGAGAAGTATGTTCTCCAGAGGTCACGAGAACATTTTTTGCCATACCCGTTTTGATATACATATCAGCAACTTTCAATGCTGTAATCATTCCTGAACAGGCATTAGCCACATCAAAATGGTCTGCATTGGTGGCGCCTAAACGTTCGGCCAATAATGCCGCAAAACTTGGCTCAAGAATTTGTTTCAATTCACTATCAAGTTTAGAAACTGAACAATTAATAATTAGGTCAATATCTTCAGCCTTAGTATTACCTCGTTTCAAGGCTTTAATACTCGCTTCATATGCTAATTCAACTGAACCCTGCCCATCACCAACCTCTCGGTGTGATTTTATTCCCGTCAGCCTCTCAAAATCAATCTTCCTTGGTATTGAACCAAGTGGAGCAATCTCCTTGGTATAAACTACTTTTTCGGGCAAATATCCGGCAAATGAGACCACCTCGCTGTATAGAGTCTCATCAAACATGAACCAAGCACCGCTTTATATGTAAAAAGTGTTTTACCGGCTATCTTTGAAATATCTCATCTTTCTAAGTTTATTATGGTTCCAATATTGAGATTGAGAGCCTAATGTGTAATTGAAATAATTGGATAACTATTTCGTCACCTAGAAATCCGGTCAATTGTCTGGAATGTCGAATTTCGGGAAATTTCTCCGCGTATTTCGGTTGCCCATGCATCGATTCCAATATTGGCTACAACTACTGTATCTCCAATATTCACAGTATCATATTGAGGACCCCAATCGTTAGCCCATCCGCCCACTTTCATCGCACCTGTAGAATCTTGAATCATCATTCCTTTCCTGTGCCATTCCTTGCCATTGCGACCTATTCCACGCTTTTCAAAACGATAAATTACCCTTCCTGCAACATGGTATTTTGCTCTATATGACATCAAATCAGTAGTACATTCTTCACTTGGAGATGCAGGAATTATTATTGCATGCGGGTCAACTTTGAGTATAATTTCTCCTTTCCAATTTGTCGTAAAAACCACTCCGTCTAATTTGACAATATCACCTTTCTTTATTCCCTGTGGCCAACTTTTCTGACCCGATTCATGCGTTTCAGAAATTATTTGTATTTTTGCAAAATTTGTTCCTTGAGTAATAGTAATTTGAGGTACTGGCTTTGTATTGGCGCCAACAACAGAAAATACCTCTGCTACGATGGTTGCACGGGGATTTAATTGGGCAATCTCTGTAATATCAAAACTTGATGTTAAGCCAGGCAGATTGACAATTCCGGCGCTTGGCAAATCATCGTTTCCTGAACCGCCCGGGCAAATCGGCTCCCAATCACAACTTTCGCAACGTGATTCATCTGGAGCGTCAATTGACTTACCACCTGCGGAAAATCCTCGCATAGGTGCTGGGTTTGGAGGGCATTGATCAATATCTGGCTTATTCTCTTTGAGCAATTTCCACATCTGCTCTAATTCAGTTTCCATTTTTTGTAATTCTTCTACAGTAGGTACTTCGATTTCTTTAACCGCATCGGCACCTAAATACCAAATTTCAAGCGAGTCTACAGTTTCACTTTTCCCATGAGTTACCCACCACAACATGGCATAGATACGAAGTTGGTCTATGTAATTTCCAGAGCGGTCTCCTTTGCCAACGCTCGCTTTTAAGTCAACGATTTTTATTTTACCATCCCAGCGATAGATTAAATCATATTCTCCTTGAAACCAGTGTTGTGGATGGATGGTGTTCATTGTGAATTTTTCAGCACCAGGGTCTACAAACCATGGCCGACAAACCTCCCATGCTTCAATATGAGTAAAGGAGTCCTTACTAGCAAGAGGATGGCTGCTTATTAGTTTGAAATCCCTGCCATCAGGTGCAGGCCAATGGTCTCTCTTTCCTTCTCGCCAACTTTCAAGATTAGGCCCTCCATTGGCTTCAACACATCGCTGTAATTCCACAAGGTGCATATCTAATGCAGAATAGCACATTTCAAGACAATACTGCGTATTTACAGTAGACCAATCTCCTGCTTTCCTTTCGTCTTTCTGCCATTCTTGCTTCATTGCCTCCAATGATAATGGGAGATGAATATCTAATCGACTTCGCCCCCATTCCTTTAACTCTTCAATTGTTGAAGGCTGCATATTTGACGGTAATCCCAGCAATTTTGTTGCCGGCCAGTCTCCACCTTCTCTACTTGGAAGGCCGTTTTCATCCAATGGTGTTGATTCTAATATTTTTGAATCTGCAGTTGAAACCATTAATCCAGGTGACTCTCGCAGCATTTTGCAAACAGCATCTTCAACAGCCCGACCAACGAATAATACCGGTATCTGCGGCATTCTAAAGCGGCGGATTTTTTCATAAAACCATAGGCGTGAACAATTGTTATACAAATTTACTTGACTCGCTGATAAGCGATTATATGGGCCAATTGAATCCTCTTCACTCGCAATTTGCACCGGCATACAATGAGGGTTACATTCAACCCTCTAAAACCCTCTCTTTTCTCTTGAAAGAAAGTCTGGTTGAACGAATATCTATTCGCAACTGTGGTAATCCATTTCTCCAACCAATTTCAGCACCCGTCATCTTCAATGAATCTCCTGGTTTTGTCTCTTCCATAGCACCAGAAATGCTAGAACCGAAAGCTGCGACTTCAACGACATGCTCTCCATCCCACAGGTGCATTGAGAGCATGGCCCATGGTTTACCATCCAATCTTTTTCCAACTCGTTTTGCAATGCATAGAACGATACCCTCTACATTTGCTCTAGTCCTCAACAAACCAATGCGTGTCAACCTCTGAGCGAGATCTTCATACTCTTGTTCTGCATCTTGTCTGCTAATTATTCTAGTATTATTGTCAACATACAATCTTGCCTGACCTCTCCATACACCAGGAAGTGCATCGAGAATAACAATTTCTCCTTGTGGACAATCATGCAGTTGTGGAAACGACCCCGGTTGGCTTTCTTCAATGGTTATCTGAGTCTTCCCCGCCATTAACATCGCACCTAATACCGGCTCAGCAAAATGGTTCGGCAATGGACCCCATGCACCCGTAAACTTCCCAGCAACACTAACTCTCTCTGGTATTTGCTGTAATTTTTCACTGGGCTTGGTCATTATTATTTCCTCTCCATCGTAAATTGATTTCAATAACTCATCGTTTACCAAGTACTCTCCATCCAGTGCTAAACTACACCAATGGCAACCTGCGGATTCTCCATCACATGCTTCTTCAAGTGGAACTGGCAGTTTTGCAGGCCCTGAACCCATCGCTTGCATCTTTTCATGCACTCCCTTGAATACACCTGTCATCACCTCTAAATTTTCTGCATTGGGTGCATCGAATAATACTCGTTGTGGGCCATCGAGATACCAGCCTTCCATACCGTCTACCCTTTGCTTATCATGCGTCTCATACCAAAGCCAACTGTAGAATCCCAATTGGTGCTGAAGAGATACTGCAAATCTTGATGTCGGGTCGCCTGATTTGACATCTATCAAGCGAATCCTTCCATCCCAACGCAGGACTAGGTCCAATTCTCCCGCAGCCCAACCATCTTGATGGAACATCCTCTGTGGTTGGTGTACTCTTGGGTCTTTTACCCAAGGGCGAGCAATCTCCCAAGCCTCCGACCAAGATACAGGGCTTCCTTTGCTTTTCCAATCTGCATCAACGCCCGTAGACCATTTTCTAAGTTCAAGGCTTGGCACCTTATCTGGCAAAGGGAAAACAGGCTCATCTCCCCAAGATGGGGCTGCTACTTTGAATGGTTGCTGTCCACTGCGGAATAACTCAAGATAAGGTCCTCCATTGGCTAAATGACATGCTTCTACTTCTTCAAAAAATAATTCCAATCCACCGTTAATTCTTCTTCGTACTCTTTCAACATCGACATCGTCCCAATTCTCATCTACCCGCCAAATTCCTTCATTCCACAATTTACCGCCTTCAGATAATACTGTGATTACAGAATCTTCAATGAATCCATCCGCCCATTGCTTTAACTCCTTTAAGGAATCAATGCCGACGGGTCTTTGCATCATTATAGAACAAATTGCATCTTCTAAGACAATACCGAGGACTTG
>LWDU01042834.1_pt1 | contig 16121 bp, 13 predicted proteins | sample 727161 | NCBI WGS metagenome assembly LWDU01 (sample SAMN04566230, study PRJNA314399) | hydrothermal vent metagenome | isolation source: deep sea hydrothermal plume seawater | place: Mexico: Gulf of California, Guaymas Basin | collected 2004-07-11 | reverse complement strand
CGACAATCAGGATCCCAATAAGGAGCACCAAGTCCAACAAATGCAGGCACTAAATAGACCTCTTGGTTTGGATCAGCTTGCTTAGCAAGACCCTCTGACTCTTCAGCTGATTCTATGAATTTTAGGTCATCTCGAAGCCACTGAACGGCTGCACCGGCAATAAATATTGATCCCTCAAGTGCATAACAAGGTTTATTATTAATTTGGAAGGCGATAGTAGTTAATAATTTATTTTTTGACTCAACCGCCTTATCACCAGTATTAATTAAAACAAAACAACCTGTTCCATAGGTAGATTTAACCATACCCGGATCAAAGCATGCCTGACCCACTAGAGCAGAAGGCTGGTCGCCAATTAAACTAGAGATGGGTATTTCTGATCCAAAAAAAGATTCGTGAGCTTTGCCAAAGTTTGCTGCACTATCGCACACCAATGGCAACATTGATTTAGGAATATTAAAGAGCTCCAGTAAAAAAAGAGTTCTAGATGCATTAGTAGCGTCAGTTGAGTGAATTTTTTTATCGCTTAAGCGCCACAAAAGAAAGCTGTCAATAGTGCCAAAAGCTAGTTTATCAGCACTTGCTTTTTCTCTTGCACCCTCTACATTATCAAGAATCCAAGCAATTTTAGTGGCACAAAAATACGGATCAAGTAGGAGACCGGTCTTTTTAGTTACAATATTTTCATGGCCATGATCTCGTAAATTTTGACATTTATCAGACGTTCTTCTGTCTTGCCAAACTATTGCATTGTAAATTGGCTCACCTGTTTCTTTATCCCAAACAACTGTAGTTTCACGCTGATTAGTAATTCCTATCGATACAATTTGATTGGGCTCTATCTTTGCCTTTGAAATAGCGTTATTACAACTCTCAAGAGTAGAAACCCAAATTTCCTCTGGATCATGCTCAACCCATCCTGAATTTGGAAAAAATTGAGTAAATTCTTTTTGTCCTATTGCTACAATTTGGTAATCTGAGTCAAACAAAACCCCTCTAGATGAAGTGGTGCCTTGATCTATAGATAATATATATTTTTTAGGATTTGTCATATTATTTACTCTATATTTATATTAATTGTATAAATACCAAATAATGGAACTTGGTTTTACTATTGTAAACTTACCTAAAATAGTATAACATTACCTGATAAAATTAGTGTGAAAAATGGTGCTATTTATCTAATAAATTCATGCCTTTTTATTATACAATTAATATTACATTTAGGGAATGATGAGCATAGATAAACGAGGCGATGGTACAGTAGGTAAAGCACTAGATGTTCTCAATGAGGTTGCTGAAATTGGTATACCTGTAAGGTTTTCCAGTCTACTTAAGACAAGTAAATATCCCAAAGCAACACTTTATCGTTTGCTGCAAACCTTATTAAATCAAGGAATGCTCAACTACAATGCTGAAGAACAAACCTACCAACTTGGACTTAAGCTAGTTCGAATGGCTCACGCTGCATGGCTTCAAAGCTCTTTAGCTCCGATAGCACTTCCATTTATTGATGATTTGTCTGAAAAAGTTGCTGAAACCGTTCATTTAGCTCAATTAGATAATGGTCAAGTTTTGTATGTTGATAAGCGGAACCCAAGCTCACCAATTGAAATGTTCTCTCAAGCTGGTAAAGTCGGTCCAGCATATTGCACTGGAGTGGGTAAAGCTATGATGGCATTTTTAGATGATAAATCATTAAATCGTGTCATTACTAAACAGGCTTTTCATAAATATACAGAGTATACGGTTACTTCAGAAAAAGCACTCCGTAAAGAATTAATTGAAATTAAAAAGCAAGGTATATCCTTCGATAGACAAGAACATGAAGACAAAATTATTTGTATCTCCTCGCCTATTCTTTCCTCTAAAGGTCGTGTAATTGGAGGTCTATCCATTACTAGTTCAATTGATATTCATAGCCTTGAAAGCCTTGAAGAATTTAAACCTCAATTACTCGAAACATCAAAACTAATTGGAAGAGAGGCTGATGCCTGGAATTTTCCTGAACAAAAAAACTAATAATTAAAAGGTCAATACAACTAAAAAATATGATGATTTACAGGTTATCCATGGTATTGATTTAGAAATAGAAGATGGTGAATTTTGTGTATTTGTTGGTCCATCTGGTTGCGGTAAATCAACCCTACTTCGAATGATTTCTGGACTTGAGGAAGTTACCACTGGAGAAATTCATATTGGTGGTGAAGATGTTACTTCGCTGCATCCAGCTGATCGTGGTATCGCCATGGTATTTCAGTCTTATGCGCTATACCCTCACATGACAGTGAGAGAAAACATGGGTTTTGGCCTTAAGATGACAAAAGTTCCGGCTGACGAAGTAAATCGGAAGGTTAATGAAGCAGCTAGTATTTTGCATCTTGAATCTTACTTAGATCGAAAACCTAAAACGCTATCAGGCGGACTTGTTAGAGGTCCTAAAGTATTTCTATTTGATGAGCCTTTATCAAACCTTGATGCTGAGCTTAGAGTTGAAATGCGTGTTGAAATTTCACGCCTGCATCGTGAACTTGGAACAACTATAATATATGTTACCCATGATCAGGTAGAGGCAATGACACTGGCCGATAAAATTGTTGTCCTTAAAGAGGGTCTAATTCAACAGGTAGGTACTCCATTATCGCTTTATGATGACCCTCAAAATCTATTTGTAGCAGGCTTTATTGGCTCTCCAACTATTAACCTCTTAAAGGGAAGCGTGACTGATACAAAATTATCAATATCGGGACTTGAAGCCTTAAAGCTTGATGTAAAGGATGTAATGATCTCCTCTAGAAATGAACTGATTGTTGGCCTTCGACCACAACACTTAAAACTAGCAAAATCTGGCAATCTTGAGGTTGAATTCACTGAGGCGCTTGGAGATATTTCTTACGTCTACCTGAAGACAGTCAGTGGTGAAAGGGTTATTGTAGAGTCTAGAGATGAAAAATTACCTGTAAATGGATCTAAAGTGGGAATAGAGGTAATTCCCTCGAAAGCCTTATTTTTTGACCCTAAAACGCAACTTCGAGTCAAATAAAAATCACCCCTTAAATTGACTCCCAAATAACTCCTGATGGTGGCAACTTAACTCCACCAACAATTGATTCAGTTTCACTATAGTTAAACCAGAATCGGTATTTTAATGTATCACGCAACCTCACATTATTTGGTAAGCTTGTAATAGAAATATTTTGAGTAGAACACGAATCACTCAATATTCGCCTTAGCGCTTCTTGATCAGGCCAGCCTGCCAAATATTGCCTATTCTTATTTCCAATAAGAGCGGGTCGGCCATCATCGCATTGCTCAATCACATTATCGCAATCAACCAAATTTTCCATCCAGCAAATAAAATTTCCACCTTCTTCAATTGATATAGAGGCATTCGGTCTAAGGGTTTCAACACTAGCAACTGTTCCCTTAATACCTGGAACAATTGGAGGTAATTCTTTAGGAACATGCATATTTAAAGTTTTTGAACCTGTTCTTGGGCCTGCAATTAAAACTCCTTTAAAAGATTCAATCGCCAATTCAAGCGATTTATCTATATGCATTAATCCCGGCATAACGACAATTTTGTAGTCATCCAGATTTTTATGATATGGTGACAATATATCTATTGATAAACCAAGACTTCGAAAGGATTTATAATAATCATAGATGAGCCCAAAGTAGCTAAAATCTTTACCTTGAGGTTGAACCTCCCAAGCCCAACAACTTTCATAATCAAAAACTATGGCAACTTTAGCTTGAACTTGCTGAATATCTTTTAATTCTTTTAATTCTTTAGCAACTTGACTGGCCTGAGCTAAGCCAGGAGCTGATGAACCGTCAGGTCTTTGAAGTCCAGCATGCATCTGTTCTTGGGCAAAAGGTGCTTGACGCCAACGAAAGTAACTTACAACTTCAGCTCCATGCGCTATCGCCTCCCAAGACCAAAGCCTGACCATTCCTGGAGCTGGTTCGGGGTTATAAGGAGCCCAATTTACTGGGCCAGGTTGTTGCTCCATTACCCACCATCGACCTTTTCCAACGGTCCTGTAAAGGTCATGATGGAAGGCTTGAAAATCAGGGTCACCAAAACGCATAAATTTAAGTTTAAAGTCTTCGTCTTGAGTGGAACGATCCTCCAGAAATCCTAAAGGATAACTATCCCAACTGGCAATATCTAAGTCATCTCCAACAACGTAGTGATCAAAATCTGTAATTTGACCCATATAGTTATGAATAAGTAATGCTTCAGTATGTGCTCTCATTATTTCTGCCTGAGAACGATTGAATTTAATAACTTGGTCAGAGCTAAATCTTCTAAAGTCTAATTCATGACTCGGATTGGCTTCACACACCGTCTGATTTGGCAAATCAATTTGATCAAATCTGTTATATTCCATCGACCAAAATACATTCGCCCATGACTCATTGAGAACATCTATCGATTTATATTTATTAGTCAACCAAGACCTAAAAGCCTTGGCTGCTGAAACACTATAGGATAAAGTAGTTTCATGACATCCATATTCATTGTCTAGTTGCCAAGCTTTAATGTAAGGGTTTTTTCCATAGCGCTCAGCCAGAATCTTTGTAATTCTTAATGACTCCTGTAGATAGCCTTCATGAGAAAAACAGTAGTGTCGTCTTGAGCCAAATTTACGAGATTGTCCATTAGAATCAACAATAAGCATATCAGGCCATTTATCTACAACCCATCTTGGTGGAGCGGCAGTTGGAGTACTCATAACAACATTTAAGCCGGCATCACCCAGTATTGAAATAGCGCGATCAAGCCATTTAAAATTTTGATTATCCTCTTCAGGCTCCATTCGGCTCCATGCAAACTCACCAATTCGAACCCAGCTCAAACCTGATGCTATCATTTCTTCTGCATCCTTTTTCCACTGCTCTTCAGGCCAATGCTCAGGATAATAACAACTTCCTAATTTTGGTACCATAAAACCCTCATAACTTAACTTGATATTCGGCTAAACCGACTATCTCTGTTTGAAAATAAAACAACCTTCCAGCAAGTGGCTGCTTTTGTAAATCTTCACTACTTAGACCTTCAAAGGCTGTTGTAGTATATATAGTATTAAAATCCTCTCCACCAAAAGCTGGGCAAGTAATTTGTGATACTGGTAAATCTAATGTACGATCTAATATTCCATTAGGATTGTATCGAGCTATTCTGGATGCACCAAATTGAGCATTCCATAAATAACCTTCACTATCGCACACAGATCCATCCGGATGTAGGTCTTGAGCTTCAAGATCAACAAAAACAACAGGATCATCAATAGGCCATCCAGTTGCTGCATCAAGTTCCTGCTTCCATATTTTCTTTTTCCTTGTATCAGCAAAATACCCAAAGCTTTGATCTGGGGAAAAACAAATACTATTTGGTATAGTAATATTTTGATGCAATTTTCTTAATTCACCCTTATAAAAACGATAAATAGATCCTGAATTAGGCTCAGCCTTTAAACCCATAGTTCCAACCCAAAAGCCACCCCAGGGGTCAGCTCGCCCATCATTTGAGCGGTTTTGTGGCATATCACCCTCTAATTTAACTAACGTATCTTTGTTGCCTGTAGATAATGAAAGCTTGATCAATGCAGAAGCACTGGCAACTATTAAGTTGTCTTCATCAATCCAGCCAGCAGCAGAAACTGGCTCAGAAAATACCCAAGTTTCTAATTTTCCCTCGTGCCAATTATGAATTTTAAAAGCGTTAATATCGAACCAAAACAGTGACTGTCTTATTGGGTGCCATAATGGACCTTCGCCTAAATCACAAGGCTCAGCTGGAAGGTATTCATTTATCATTCTTTGCTTGATCATATGACAAAACAATTGATTCTGCTTTCTTAGCAACTAATTCAGAACTGTCACCAGCCTTATAAATTCCTGACCCTACACCAAAACCATGCGCACCGGCTTTTATCCAAGTGTCAAAGTTTTCAGGACCAACTCCACCTACCATATATAGCGGAATATCGGCTGGTAAAACCGCCCTTAAAGCAATTAAGTTTTCTTGTCCAAGAAGTGAAGCTGGAAAAAATTTTAAACCATCTGCGCCACAATCTAATGCGGCAAAACATTCTGTTGGTGTAATGACTCCTGGATAGCTTAATATATCTGCCGCTTTAGTCGCACTAACAACTGCAGAATCAAAATTAGGTGAAACTATAAAATCTACCCCAATATCAATCAATACACCTACCTGCTTGACATTTAATACTGTTCCAGCACCAATTTGAATTGTATGCTTGAATTCATTACGAAGTAGCTTAATACTATCAAATGCATTAGGCGAGTTAAGTGGAATTTCTACTTGAGTAATTCCGGCTTGAACAATGACATGAGCTACTTCAATAACCTCTTGAGGTTTTATGCCTCGTAAAATAGCAATTATCTTTCTATTCATCAGCTTCAGTCTGAGTGCAAGTCCTTATAGACCGAACTTAATCCAGCCAAGGTTGCAGATTCAATATTAAACAATTTACATTCCCCACCAACGAGCTCTAAAGCACTTTGGTAGTTTTTAGTTAATATCTCTGAGCCAATTAATGTGACTTTATTTCGTGTCCAATAATTTTGAGCACCATGAAGCTCCACTCCAAGAAGAAGGCCAGAAAGTCTAGCTCTAGCAGAGTCGCTATCAAGTCCATTAAGTATTGACTCAGCTCTTAAAGAAAAAAGCTCTGAAGTTATTAAACTAGGAGACTCAAATCCTTTTATAAGACCTTTTTCAAAGCTTTTTTGGTGCCATCCATCTCCTTTAATTGAGTGACTTAATAAAGTATTTGAAGAAATTACACCAAACAACTCACCCGTCATAAAAGTAGTTAAGTTTTTTATCATTCCTTTACTTACTTTTACCCATTTGACGTGAGTACCTGGGAGGCAAACTACTCCATCAAAGTCAGGATTAAATTTAAGAAATCCCGCAATTTGAGTTTCTTCACCTCTCATAATATCAGCTGGTTCATGTTGCATAACTCCAGGCACTAGGGTTACCTTTATCCTAGTATCTTTAGTGGTTGCTACTGTAAGTTGATTTTTATTGATCGGAACACATGGTGTTTTTTGGTAAGGAGTTTCCACCCAACCTTGTCGAGCACCAACCATCCCACAAGCCACAACTGGTGTAACTCTTTTATCGTCAATCCATTTTTCAATAAGACGTAATAATGCTGGTTCAAATTCATTTTGCTGAAGGTCTTTCATACCTTCAATAGATTCACTATAAGCAAAAACTTTACCACTCTCATCAATTGCCCATGCACGCATATGTGAAGTACCCCAATCTGCAGCGATCCATGTAGCCTTAATATCATTCATTATTTACTTTATCCTGTAACTACAACACCACCATCTATTACTAAAGCTTGACCAGTCATCATACGAGATGCCTTCGAAGCTAAAAATAAGGTGGAATCTACTAAATCTTTAGGCACCAAGTGTTCCTTAATGCATTGTTTTTCTAGATGGCTTGCTAAATCAGTTTCATTAGCCCAAAGTTTTAACTGTCTTTCAGTCAAAACCCAACCTGGAATAAGACTGTTAACTCTAATACCATCATGACCAAGTTCACGAGCTAGGCTTCTCGTCAAACCTGTAATTCCAGCCTTAGATGCTACATATGCTGGGTATCCAGAGTTACCCATCATATAAGCTGCAGATGAAAAGTTGATAATACTTCCACCACCCTGAGCTCTCATAATTGACGCAACCGCTTGAGCTGTGAAAAAATGAGGCCTCAAATTAACATTGATTGCTTGGTCCCATTGCTCCTCTGACATTTCTTCAAGACTATGCCGAGAATCATTAGCTGCATTATTTATAAGTACATTAACTCCACCATGAGCACTGCTAGCAGTCAAAATAGCTTTTTTTAAAGCTTTAATATCTGCAATATCACACTTAATAAATAGTGGCTTATGATTGTATTTTGAAGACATTTCTTCTAAAAAATCTTCACAACTTGATCTCTGAACAAAGGCTACCTTTGCACCCTGCGCTAGAAAACCTTCAGTTATTGCAGCGCCAATTCCTGAACCACCGCCTGTAATAAAAACTGAGGCATTTTTTAGGTCATGGAAAGTTACATTATCATTCATTAGTGCGACTCCCTAGTTACAAGACGTGTGTCCTTTCCTACCAAAAAGTCGAAGTCTGCACCTTTGTCAGCCTGCATAACATGATCAATATAAAGTTTTGCATAACCACGAGTGTAATTGTCTTTTGACTTTGGTCTACTTTTGGTGCGTTTAATTATTTCAGTCTCCGGGACTAATAATTCGAGTACGCCATTAATTGCATCTAAGCGAATTCGATCGCCAGTTTCAACTATAGATATAGGGCCTCCTACATTTGCTTCAGGTGAAACATGAAGAACTATCGTTCCAAAAGCAGTACCTGACATGCGCCCATCCGAAATGCGCACCATATCTCTAACTCCTTGCTCAACTAAAATCTTAGGTATGGGTATATTGCCAACTTCTGGCATTCCCGGATAACCCTTTGGACCGCAACCCTTTAAAACCAATATAGTATCTTTAGTTACTGGCAAATCAGTTCTGTCAATATTAGCTTTCAAATCTTCAATATCTTCAAATACATAAGCCAAGCCTTCATGCTTTAATAAATGTTCAGAAGCAGCTGCAGGCTTAATAATAGCTCCATTTGGCGCTAAATTTCCTCTCAAAATTCTCAATCCAGCGGCAGGCTTTAGAGGGTTATTTATCGGACGAATAACATCTTCATTAAATATTTCAGCGCCATCATAATAAGTAGAAATGTCTTTATTTAAAATTGTATTAGCAGGTTTAAGGTGATCCTTAATCTGCGCTAATACTGCAGGGATTCCACCAGCATAGCAGAAGTCCTCCATTAAATACTTACCTGAAGGCATACAATTAACCAGTAAAGGTATTTCGGTAGCTTTTTCAAAGTCCTCTAAAGTGAGCACAATTTCGGCTCTACCTGCCAATGCAAGTAAGTGAACCACCGAATTAGTTGAGCCACCAACCGCACTATTTAATGTAATAGCATTTTCAAAGCTTTCTTTGGTTAAGACTTTTGAGAGATTTAAACCTTCTTCAACCATCTCTACAATTCGTTTTCCTGACATATGAGCTAATGCCATGCGTCTAGCATCAACAGCTGGAATAGCAGCGTTTGTTGGTAAACTCAATCCCATCCCTTCAACCAAACTCGCCATAGTGGATGCAGTACCCATAGTCATACAAACTCCAGATGATCGACTCATGCCAGTTTCAGCAGACATAAAATCTTGTAATGACATATCTCCAGCTCTTACATCTTCTGAAAAACGCCAAACATCAGTACCTGAGCCTATATCTTGTCCTTTATATTTTCCATTTAGCATAGGACCAGAAGAGACAACAATAGTTGGTAGATCAACACTTGCAGCACCCATTAGTTGTCCTGGAGTAGTTTTATCACAACCCCCTAACAACACAACACCATCAATTCCATAAGCGCGAATACTCTCTTCAACGTCCATAGATAAAAGGTTACGAAAAAGCATTGCTGTTGGCTTCATTTGGGTTTCACCCAAAGACATTACAGGAAACTCAAGTGGAAGACCACCAGCCTCCCAAACTCCTCGTTTCACGCCTTCTGCTAGGACTCTTAATCCTGAATTGCAAGGTGTCAGCTCAGACCAAGTGTTGCATATACCAATAATAGGACGGCCATCAAAAACGTGATCTGGAAGGCCTTGGCTTTTCATCCAGCTTCTATGAATAAAGCCATCTTTATCTAACTTCCCATACCAATGAGAGGAGCGGCGTTTATTAGATTTACTCATGTCGCCTTATCCCCTTCTATAACAATCATATTGGCTGGAAAAGCTTTAGGTAATTGCAATCCATGACTCATTAAAAAATGTCCACTAAGTTTTAAGATATTTCGCATAAGACCATCTACGCTCTTACCAAGAGAGCTGATTTCGTCTTTGTTTCGTAAAAAAACATTATACATGCTCTCTGGATCAAGGCCTGCCAACACTAAAGGTACAGGTGAGCTATACTCTGAGGAAGCATTTTGGCCTGCAAAAATAACAAAATGATCAGTAGATGTATTAACCTGGATTTCAGCAGTAATGCTTTTATCAATACAAGGTAAGCGCAAAATACGAGCATCTTTCATCCATTGACGATTGTCTTTCCACCAACTTGTAATTTCCTTGAGTTTAGATCTCTCAGAAGAAGATAATTCTCGTGGATCCATCTCAAAACCCATATGTCTTTGAGCAGCCACCCAGGCTCTGAATGATAGCGATAATTCACGGCCAGAGGTATGACAAACTTTTGGACCAACATGGCTTCCTGTTACTGATGAAGGCAGCCATAATAATGCTTCATGCTGAATGCGTAATCTTTCTAAAGCATCGTTACTGTCAGAAAGCCAAACTCTTTGAGTATTTTTTAAAATTCCATAATCAATTCGGCCACCACCAGATGAACATGACTCAATTTCAATATTTGAATGCGCCAATCTAATTCGTTTTAGGAGGCTATAAAGGCTTCGAGTTTGAGATGCATCTGGATAAGGCAAAACACGGTTGTGATCCCATTTAATGTACTCAATTGGGTACTCAGTTAATAAGGCTGAAATTTTCTCAAAAAGGTAATCTTCGACATCTTTTATTGAAATATTAAGAACCAATTGATCTCGCCCAAGAGTTTGGTCTTTGTGGCCCATTATCCATTCAGGATGAAGGCGATAAAGGTCGCTATCAGGACTAACCATCTCTGGCTCAAACCATAATCCAAAAGACATTCCAACTGAATGAATATGATTAATTAAAGGTTGCAAGCCTTGTGGGTATTTTTTCTTATCAACAACCCAGTCACCAAGACTAGATTTAGCGCTATTACGATCCTTAAACCAACCATCATCAAGAACAAACCTTTCGGCTCCAATCTCAGAAGCAAGGCTTGCTATTTCTTTTAATTGATCAAGGTTATGATCAAAATAGATAGCCTCCCAACAATTATAATGAACTGGTCTAATGCAATCTTTTGATAAATCAACAATTGAATTTTCTACATGCTCTCTAAAGGACTGCCCTACCCCGCCAACTCCATTTCTAGAGTGGCAAATAAAAAGCTTCTCGGTCTTAAAGCTATTTCCAGAAGTCAGTTCACTATTTTCGGTATTACCAAATTGAATTTGCCTCCGACCATCTGGAAGCTGCTCTGCCAGCATTCGATGCCCACCAGACCAGCCATAATGAAAACCATAGCAAGAGCCTGAATTCTCTGAGCATGAAACAGTTGGAACCAGCAAACCTGGAAAATTAGCATGACTTGTTGTTCCTGATCTTGATTCTCTTAAATGAATGCCAGTAACCCAGGGTGTAACTTGGCTTCTAAATTCCCCGCTCCACTGACCACTATAATCAACCATCTCACAACTATTTTGAGAAACAGCTATAACAGGAGCAGAAAACCATTCCATAAATATTGGCTTTTTACTATCAAGTTTTGCGCTAAGAACATAAACATCATCAAATGCACTTATTGAGGCCGTATAGGTTAAATCTAACTTTTTATCGACATAAGTTAAAATTAGTGAGTTACTAGTAGCTTTATCTTTTGAAAAAACAAATGTTGATGAAAGAATCTTGCCATGAGTATCGCGTATCTTACAGCCAAGTTGCCCAGAAAAATTAGCTGATTGTTCAGGCAAAATCGAAAGATTTGGAATTTTATCTAATAAATTATCGCCCCAATCTTTTTTTGTAGCCTCACTTAAATCATCTAGGCTTTCATTATTAGGTAGCCTCGCTCCCCAGTATACAACGGATGGAAGTCTGTCATTCACAGATGACAATACTAGGGTTTGGTTCTTAGTATCTAGGCGCCATTGACTCATTATTTAACAGCTCCTAGAGTTAATCCAGCAATAAAGTGTTTCTGCATAAGAAAGAACATAAGTACAGGAGGTAGAGCCGCTATTATCGATCCAGCTGATACAAGATGTTGGTTGTAAACCCATTGTCCATTGAGTGAGTTTAATCCTGCAGTTACAGGCATTGCTTCTGCACCTTGCGTTAAAACAATAGCCCAAAAATAATCGTTCCATACAAATGTAAAAATAAGTACTGACAAAGCTGCCATTGCAGGGCGCATGAGTGGAAGCACAACATACCAAAAAATTTTAAATTCTGAGACACCCTCTACCCTGGCGGCTTCAATCAACTCAAATGGAAGTGCACGAATAAAATTACGCATAAAAAAGGTACAAAAGCCGGTTTGAAATGCTATATGAAAAACCACTAACCCCCAAACAGAGTTGTAGAGTCCAAGTGAAAGTGAAAGATCTCTGACTGGAACCATGAGTATTTGAAAAGGAATAAAGTTTCCAGCAACAAAAATAAAAAATACAAACAAGTTAAGCTTGAATCGATAAACACCTAATGCAAAACCGGTAAAGCTTGATAGAACTAAAGCACCGATAACCGTTGGTATGGTTATCTTAAAACTATTAAAGATATAATAACCAAGTGGTGAGTCTGTAAAAACAGCGGTATAGTTTTCGACAAAGTTAATGGAAGTTGGCATTCCCCAGTAATTTCCAGAATTAATGTCAGCTCCAGAGCGGATTGATGTTAAGGCCACAGCAATGAGCGGAAGAAGCCAAATAACGATTGAAATTGGCAGTGCTATCTTATAAAGAAGCTGAGTGGATGGCTTGGTTCTTTCAATTGGAGTCGGAAACATAATTAATCACCCCTTTCGTCACGATACAATCTATAAAGAATAGTTGCAATATAAATCATCATGATCATAAGAAGAACAACTGCTATGGCAGCACCATAACCCATTCGGAATCCGTATTCTGAGAATGCTTTTTCATACATGTAATAGGCGAGAACTCTACTTGAACCCCAAGGCCCGCCTCCTGTCATAATATCAATTAAGTCAAAAGATCTTAATGCACCAATAATTGTCACAACAACAGCAATAAAAGTTGCAGGCTTGAGTTGAGGTAAGATGACGTACCACAGCATTCTCCAGCCTCTTGCATTGTCAATTCGACCCGCTTCAATTTGTTCTTGATCTACAGAGTTTAAGCCAGTTAAATAAAGAATCATGCAATAAGCAGTTTGAGGCCATAAACCAGCCGCAATAATCCCATATGTGACGTAATCCTCTTCAGCTAGAATAGCGATTGAATTGAAGCCAAAAGCTTCCAAAATAACATTTAATAATCCGTTTGAAGGGGCATAAAACCAGCTAAAAACTAATCCTACTACAACCTGAGAAATAACGAATGGAAAGAAAAACATAGACTTATAAATCCTTATTCCTCTAACTGTTTGATTAAGAAATAAAGCAGCAAAAAGACCTGCAGGAACTGCTAAAAGATATAAAACAAGCCAAATAATATTATTTTTGAGTGAAACAAGAAAATACTCATCATCTAAAAGTTCAATATAGTTTTCAACACCAATATATGTTTTTGTGCCTAACCCATCCCACTGATAAAAACTTAAGTTAATAGACTGGAAAATTGGAAAAACAACATACAAAGAAAACATTAAGATTCCTGGAGCTAAAAATATCCAGGGCGCTATCTTTAGTTGATTATTTTTCCAGTAAGAATACATATATATTTAATATTAAAAATATTAAAAAAAAGTCCCGTGTCAAGAATACTTGAACACGGGACATAGTAAAACCTTATTGATTAATAAAGTTTTTGACGAGCTTTTTCTAGACGCTCTAGAATTTTCTCTAAACGCTCAGGCTTAACCATGAACTCTTGAAAGCTTTCCATGCCAATAGAAGCCATTTCTGCTTTAGTATCACGATCATAGAACTGTGCAACACCGCCAGGTGCATTGTCATTTAACATTTTGAATGCTTGATTCAAGAACTTATCATCAGCTACACCTGCACCAGCATTTGTAGGTAACTGACCTAACGCCTTATTCCAAGCTGTCTGAACATCAGGACGAGCGGTATAAGCTAGGAAACGTTTAGCATCAACAACATTCTTTGCGCCTGCTGTTAGATGTATCGTATCTGTAGGCGCTTCTTCAGCCATAGGGATTCCTGGAGTAATTTCAGGGAACTGGAATAAACCTAGAGAGTTATCATCCAAACCTAACTCTTTTAATGGAGCTACAGCAAAGTTACCCATAATATACATAGCAGCTTCGCCATTAGCCATTGGAGCTAGAGCTTCCTGCCAGCTAAGAGCAGCATGATTCTCTAAGAAGAAGTCACCATCAATCAACTGCTGATAGTTTGCCATAGTGGCGCGCACTCTATCGTCAGTCCATGGAATTTCGCCACTTGTTAGAGCCATATGGAAATCATAGCCATTTGTACGAAGGTTTAGGTAGTCAAACACACCGCCAGCAGTCCATAACCACTTAGTGCCAATAGTAATTGGTGTAACACCATTAGCCTTTAAAGTTTCACCAGCAGCAATAAACTCATCCCAATTAGTTGGAACAGTTATACCTAAGTTTTCAAAGATATCTTGACGGTAGTAAACTCCCCAGTTGTAGTATGTAAATGGAATACCCCACTTCTTGCCATCCATAGTCATACCTGGTGCAGAAGATGCCATCAATGAATAAAGACCTTGATCAGCCCAAACATCATCAATTGGAGCAAACAAACCTGCTTCAACAAATGGAGCCATTCTGTTTCCTGCATACCAGAATGCGATATCTGGAGCATCAGCACTTAAAAAGTTACGAATTGCAGCCTTGTAACCTTCATGATCGAAAAGGTTATAAACAACATCAACGTCCGGGTTTTCAGCTTCAAATCCATCAATAACAGCCTGGAAAGCAGCTTTTGGCGCTGGATCTGACGTGTCACCATTGATGACAAGAGTTCCAGCTACAGCTGAAGTTCCAGCCAATATACCGGCGAGAGCTAAAGCTATTTGGTTCTTAAATATTTTTTTCATTATTTTTTTCTCCTAAATTATAAAAAAAACCTCTTTGATTTCATATCATTGATATGCCAAATCACAGTTCAGTATACATGAAGTGATATATATGTATATATATATTTTCCAATTATTAACACCTTGTTCCATTATATGAAACTATTAAAGAAAAAAAGGTAATATATCAATCCAATTACTGGATTAATCAATCTCAAAATGAAATGAACGAAAAAATAAATGGTGATTCAGAAAAAGGTATGTAATTAAGCCTTGTTAGCTGGTAACAAACTCATTTAATAAATTATAAAGACTTTTTTTCCGCTTCTTCTCTGCAAAGCTTGCCTCTATACTGTTTTCAATAAGCTTGATTGCCTGAACTTTAGTAAGTGATAGATTGTCATAAAGGGAAATAAAATTTTCAGTCATATAACCTCCAAAATAAGAAGGATCATCTGAATTAACAGTAACGCATAACCCTAAATCAAGCATCTCTAGTATGGTGTGTTGAGACATGTCATCAAACACTCTAAGCTTGGTATTTGATAATGGATAAAAGTTTTGGATCATCCATTGCACGAATCCCATGGTCAATTCTATTTACCTTTAGAACATCTAAAGAACTCCATATATAGCTAGCTGGTCCCTCTTCCCCTGCATGGGCTACCAACTTAAAACCTTTTTTGCTAGCCTCACTAAAGACATTTGAAAATTTTTCTGGTGGATTGCCTTTTTCAGAACTATCTAGGCCAACACCATGTATTTTGTCAATAAATTTCTCTGCAGACCTTAAAGTTTCAATAGCATCTGACTCGCTAAGATGTCTCAAGAAACACATGATTAGTTGATATGAAATTCCAAGTTTTTTTTCACCGTCCTCTAAAGCGTGACTAATACCATTGATAACTGTTTCAAATGCAATGCCTCTTAAAGTATGCGTCTGAGGATCAAAGAATGGCTCTACGTGTTGAACATTTTGTTGCTGACACTTAATTAGGTAGGCCCAAGTTAAATCATAAAAGTCTTGCTCTGATTGAAAAACTTCTGCACCCTGATAATAGATGTCTAAAAAATCCTGAAGATGATTAAACTCATAAGCTTTTTTTACATCATTAATATTCTCATAGGGCAATGAGATGTTATTCCTTTTAGCCAAATTAAACATTAACTCAGGC